>ERZ724509.1079-NODE-1079-length-10502-cov-10.470279_pt1 | contig 10502 bp, 15 predicted proteins | sample MGYA00376042_ERZ724509 | MGnify/ENA primary metagenome ERZ724509 (study PRJEB28724, sample SAMN07190887) | wastewater metagenome | isolation source: effluent of sewage treatment plant in Hong Hong | place: USA: Christiansburg, Virginia | collected 2016-03-01 ...
AGTCCGCAACCGTGCCCGGCACGCTGACCGGCGTGGTGCCGGTGTAGTCCTGCCATTGCGAGGTCAGGTCGCGGGGACTGATCCACATGCCCGGAGACAGGATGCCATCGGGCCAGAGGGACAGGGGGGACCACGCACCACCCCCGCGCGCAAGCTGCGTGATCGCAATACAAATCTGCGAGAGTCGCATGATCAGTTCAGCGCAACAATGTTCGTCGCAGTCGTGCCGGTGGACAGCACCTTGGTAACTTGCACTGGCAGGATACTTCCCGCCAGCACGCCCACGAAAGTCACGTTATTGCCATCCTCGGCCATTGTCACTGCCACGTCCCCGGCGCCTCCAACGTAGAGGCCCCTGGTAGTCGGCAGCACAGTCGAATCACTCTTGGTCACAGCAAACGCGCTGTGGGCTGCAACGGTTGCATCTGCGGTACGGTAAGATCCTGACATGGTAAGGTCCTCTGGTTAGAAGTGGAGTTGTTAATGTGCGCGGTCTATGCCATCATAATACGCGCACATAGGCAACGCTACTTAGGCGCCGGGCGTTCCGTAGATGCCGCGGGGATCAGTGCACCCCACGCTGAAACGCATGTAGCTCGCGGCCTTGGCGTTCTTGGTGTCGAAGTCGTTGTCCTGATCGAACATCGGCTCATCACGCCAGAACATCGTCATGCCGTTCGGGCAGTTGGTCCGGATGAACCAGGCATCCGCGTCCTGGAAGTAGTGGTTCATCTTGATTCCCTTCGGGAACACGTTCGTAGCCTTCAGCACGTTGATGTTGTTGTTGGCGGTAGAGCCAGACTGCAACACCGACTGCAGGATACGGTTCGCGTTGTACCAGTTCTGGCGCGACACATGCAGGGATTCCGGCATGATGTTGATCAGCAGGCCAGTGTCGTTCGTCGCGCCCATGATCTGGATCGTGAGATCTTCGATCGAGGCTTCGGACAAATCAGCAGGCGTGCCGAGCACATTGCTGAACGTACCACCAGTCGCGTTGATGTGGGAAGCGCTGATGAGCGCTGCGCCGTCGCCGGTCGTGAAGTAGGTCGTTGCGAACGCGTTGTTGTACAGGAATGCTGCCACGTTTTCCACCGTCTGGTTCATGGAGAACGCATTCGCCTCTGCACGCCGCGTCGCCACTTCCTTGTACTGGTTGTCGCGCAGTTCCTCGAACGTGACGATGAAGCCGAGGGCATAGGCCACGTGAGTGTACGTGGACACGACGCCTTGCAGTTCACCGTCATACGTCACAGGAGCGCCCTGGCCCTTCACGGGCGCCAGGCCGAAGGGAGTGACTTGCACGCCCTGTTCGTACGCTTTGTCGGAGCTCTTGATCTCGTAGAGATCCGTGTACTCTTTCGCGTGTTGGTCGTAGACCTGGCCCCAGGTCGTGTAGACGCCGGGCCACAAGAGTTTCGGGTGCGAGCCCGTATTGATAACACCACCAGCCATGACTGATTCTCCTTAGACGCCAAGGGCGCCAGTGCCCGTGCCGAGTTCGTGCACGTTGATTTTGACGAGATGCTTGGCATAAGCGCCAAACGCATTTTCCGGGCGGCGGACCAGGCCCATCAACCGAAGCTGGATGGTTGCGGTAACCACGGGAGTTGCGCCCGTGGCTGACTGCAACTGCCAGCCGGAGATGAAGCCGTTGCCGGCCCCTGCGACCGGGGCGGTGTTCAGGCCAATGTCCGTTGCGGCGATCTGGGCAGCGCCTGAAGCTTCTTGAATCTCGAACAGAACGTTCGGATCGTCCACGACCATAGCGTACCAGTCTTTCGACTGTGCCGCGGCCGGACGGTAGGCAATGTCCGGATTGCCTGGGTTGCCCATCAGGGTCGGGGAGGTACCCAGGCCAACAACCACTCCGCGCAGAGCGCCCGTGACGGCTCCAATGGCGATCGTGGGAGTGCCGAAGGCATCAGCAGAGCCGCCGGAGATAACAGGATCTCCAACGTAAATGGCCGCGGCAGAGTACGCGGCGGGGATGCAGTAAATCCGAGCTTGACCATTCCACGGCGCACCATTGAGGTACGAGTGAGGTTTGAATCCGCTCGGGCGATTTTCGTTTGCCATGACAAATCTCCAGAGGTTAAGCGGGCGACCGCTTGGGTTTGTAAAAATCAGGAATTGCAGTCCGAGACTTGTCGACGTAACGATGCTGGCGGTCTGCGCCAGTTTCATGTTCCGCGCCAACCATTCCCCCGAGGAGGGAATCTCGTACTTGCTTGCTCTTTTCCTCAAGAACCTTACGGTCCTCTTCCCACCATTCCTGCTTGATTTTCATCAAGACCAGCCTGGCGGGTTGTCCGTCTTTTCCTACCTCTTGTCCGGAGACAATGCTGACTCGCGTGCCCAAGTCCATGTTGCCGGTGACGGCAGAAGTGCCGCCAAGGCTCACGTTGTTGGGCTTGACTTCCTGCTCATTCACGAACTCGTACCCCCCGTCCAGTGCGCGCTGAATGCGGCTGGCGTCGTTGAGGAACCAGTGAAGGTGATAGCCAGGAATCTTAGCCGTTTCCAGTTTCAGCACCGGCACTGACATTGGTATGCGGCGGCGCTCGGCTGCCACAGTGCTGGTTGCTGCGTTCAATTTTTCGATTGTCATGTCATGCTCCGTGATATATCTCTGCGTACCGGGTGCGCCAGTCTGCCATAGTTTTATACTTCTTGCCTTCGCCAACGAAACGCTTGGCGTCGGCATCGCAGGCCGCCCGAGCTTCTGCCGGCATGGAGGAGTAATCGAGCTTGCTGCCGCTTGCCCGGCCGCCTTCGCTGCTGCCACGAGCGCCCTCGACTTTGTCGCCGCGAGGCTCAAGCGCACCGAGTTCCTTCTGCATTTCCGCAGTGACCTTGTCGAAGAAGACTCGTCCTGTGGAGGTTTCGCCGGCATCCCGCAGTTCCTGGGCAATACCAAGGGCCAAGGCCGTCTTGCGCTTGTTGGTGCCAAACCAGGGATTTTCGGTGTTCCAGGCCGCGAGGTCAGGCGGGGGTACGAACTCGGCTGGCTTGACTGGCGGCGGAACTTCTGCAACGGCAGTGTTCATTTTGACCAGCTGGTCAGTCAACTCCGCCACGCCATCGTGATCGCCGGCCTCGGAGGCGGCGGCAAGTTGGGCCTTCAACTGCTTCCGCGCATCATCCACCGCCCGCTGGGTAGCGACCGTGTGGCGCTCTTCCATCTGCTCGATGGCGCGCTGGGCGTCCGCAAGGGCCTGGCGAGTCTTGGCCGACTCGCTTTTCAGCGCGTCGAGTTCAGTATGCAGCCGCTTGTTTTGCTCGCGCACGATAGGGAGGACTTCCTCGCCGCGACGCACGTACACGTCAGCATCGATAAAACGCTCGGGATCGCCCTTGAAACGACTGGGCGGAATCCAGCCCATGCGCTCAGCGGCGGCCTGGACTTCCGGCGGAGCGGCGCTTTCCGCAACAGGTGCCAGGTCTTGATCAGACATGCTCTGGCTCCTCGTGAGTGATTGCACAGAAAATATCTCTGTCATTGACAATTCGGTACATCACGCCATCCGCCGGACCTTTGACAATCGAGCCTGCAAATTGCGTGACCATGACACGTTCGCCCAAGCTCGCTCGCGGGCTCGGCTCATCATACCAGGCACTGGGGCCGATGGCCACTATCGTAGCGCGCATGTCCACCATACTCCCCCGGCCCTGGACAGAATCCGGCAGCACAATGCGAGCACCTCGGCGCTCAGGCTCGTATTGCTTAATCAACACGGCCACTCCCCGAGGCTCCAGCCCCGACGGATTTGAAGTCATCTATCTCTCCTAAGTACGTTGTGTAGTCAAGGTCCATGACGAAGGCGTACCCCTTGCATGTACCGATATTGCCCACGTTTATCAGCGCGGTAGTACCGGCCTCATAATCCGTGAAGCTGCCACCTTCCCACGCCTGCCGCAGGGCTTCCCGCCGGCTGGAAAGGATTTCCATCACAGCCTGAGTCCCAGGATGCGATTTCCATTCGTTGAACTCTGCTTCGGTGAGGGCTCTCATGCCGACTCCTTAGACTTCTTAGCCTCGATCTTCAACTTGACTGCGGACAGCAAATGCTCAATCCGTGAATTGATGTGATCGTTTTCAGTTTTAACTCGCGAAATCTCCGCGTTGATCATGGCGACCTGAGCGTAGGCGGCCTCGGTCTGCGCACTCGCGGCCTCGTTCATTGCCTGGGCTTGCAGGTGCGCGATCTTTGCGTTGTTGAGGCGCTGCTCTTCTTGCAACTCCATGACGAATTGCTGCATTTGCGCCTGCAGGGCTTTGTCTTGCTCGGCCAAGCGGCCCTGGATTTTGGTTTCTTCCAGCGCCACCTTGGGGTCTTTCGCCGGCGGCTGGCCCTGGGTGCCAGGAAACACCGCAGGGATGTTGTCGATGCGCAGGGCCTTGAGGTAGCGAAGTTCCACCGCGTCGCGATTGTAGCCAGGGGTAGTCATCGCGGCTTGCTTGAGGGCCCCCGCCAGCTGCAACCGCATCGTGTCGCTGGTGATGTTGGGGTCCGCCACAGGTGAGACGCCGTCCGAACTGCCTTGGTAGTCATCCCGCGTAGCACCGCCGGGCTGGGGCACGTCCAAGGGCAGGAAAATTCCGTTCAGCTTGAACAGCTTCGCAAACTCTTCCTTGCTTGCGCGCCAGATGCGCTTGAAAATCGCGGTGTAGATTTTCTGCCCCATCTCCACCATTGTTTGCATGGAGGAAGCGGGAGTGTTCTGGCCGGGATTTTCTCCCACACTGATGTCAGTCGTACCACTCACCCGGCTGGTGTAGTTGATCAGCAAACTCAACAGTTGAAACAGCACGTCCGAGGGCGCGTTGACGGGCAGCGGGTAGATGGACTTGCGCAGATCATCTCCGGTAGAATCCACACGCTTCCACTCGAACGGCGCAATGGTGTAGGTGCCGCCGCGAATCTTCGCTCCACGCCCGAGGAAACCTCCCGCCGTCGTCTGCATCGTCCCGGCATCCAGCAACATGTTGATGAGCGAGTTCACAGATTCGTTCAGCGGCCCGAGAAACACTCCGAAGCCAATGTCATAGATTCCGCCATCCGGGCTGGGGATGAAGGTCTTTTTAGTAAAGTACTCCATCGCATTGATGCGAATTATCTTGCCGTGGTTAGGTCCGGCGGCCACTCGCTCAATGTCGGACTCACGATCAAAGCGAGTGACGATGCGAAGAACACGCTGGGAAGTGGATTCCAGCGTGATAATATAAGGCTCGGCGTAACCGTCGCCATCCAGGTCGAGGTTACAGTGTTGCTCAAGCATGAGCAGAGAGGTTGTATCATCCGGCGGCGGGGGAGTTACACCTTGCCTATTATCCTGGTGAATTTGTGCTTGGGAGGTCCGCGGGGCCGCGGCCCCCTGATACCAGGCTTCGTCAAGGCAGTCGCAGAAGATTCCGCGCATGACCTTCTCATAAACTTCATTGCGGAACATCGGCAGCTTATGAGTCTTCCGCGGCGACTCTTCGACTGACTTGCTCCAGTAATCCAGCACCAGGTCTTTTGCCAGCACCAGTTCGCTCACATTGTGGCGGACGGAGGCGGAATAATAAGACTTCTTGAAATTAGTGCCGACGATGCTGAGGTTCAGAATCGCCTTGTCTTCTTGCTCTTCCCAGGATTTGTCTTGGTAAAGCAGTTGCCAGCTCATATGGGCACTGATGCGCTCGGCGCGAGCTGCTTGCTCTTCATCGCCGCCGAAGGTGACGCACTTGACTACATCCGTCCCATTCACAATCGCAGGGTAGGCGCGCGCGTGGAACTGCATCGCGGCGATGGTAACCAGCGGAAAGGCCACGTTTGAGCAGCCGGGCCACGGGAAGCTCTTGTCCTTTTGAATCTGCAGCGCCAGATCCATCCCGGCCTCGTTGCGCTTCATCCAGACTTGGCGTGACGCCTCATCGCGCAGATACCCGGCGTAGCACTCTTTGCCAATCCGGCGCAGGTCGTCCTCTTCAAACAGCTCGCAGAGGTTGGGCGAACTAATCGCCTTCTGGTTGAGGATGATCGGGCGCTGAATTTTTAACATTTAGTATCCAGTAACGGCGGAACGCCCATCGACTGTGCCTTTGGGGCGATTCCAGAAACCGCGCTCCATTTCCCAGTCCTCGTCGTCGAAAAAGTCTTCCGGCTCCACCTGCGTCAGGTCGTCGAAGCCGCGACTGAGCAGGGCCGCCGCGTCAAACTGGTCATCCAGAGTCGCCTGAGCAGCACCACTGAAGCGTAGGTTTTCCTGCTCAAAGTCCGGATACCACTCAGCTTTTTTATCAAAGCGGCACTGGCCGGCACGCATCCGGCGCTGATACGAGCGCCCCCGCGTACCCTTGTCTTTGACGGGGAGAATCGCCTCGAAATTGATGCGAATGTCACGCACCTGCATCTCGCGGTAAACCATCGAGCGGACAGATTTCCAGATCACTCCATCTTCCACCCAGAAAACGTCGGGATTGTGGGTCACCTGGATACGGAACATCTCATCAATCCATTCAGTGGGATCCCAGCGACCCTTGCGCACGTCAAGGAAATGGAGATTGTTCTTCACATCCTTGCCGCCGACGACGAAAGCGGTGCGGTTGGCCTTGTCAGCACGCGACACCGCGAAGTCGGCGGCCGCACAAACAACCTTATCACTCAAATAATCATCCTCTTCCATCGCACGGAAGTCGTCTTTCTTCAAGAAAGCATCCGAGTGGTCGAGGGGGTTGTTGAGGAACTCTTGCGAATACCCCGCAGAGTCGCCGTCTTCGATGAATTCCTGGCGGCGGGCGCGCAGATGGGCTTCTGTCCAGCGCTCCGGCCATAGGAGGCTGGAAAAGTCATCAAACCCCGCGTGAGCGGCGTAGAAAAGATGCTTCCAGGTGCGGTTTTTGCGCAGGCGGCTAAGGAGGGAATCATCATGCAGCACTGTGCCGTGGACGCGAATCCGGCCGGACTTGCTCAGCGCCTGTTTCGCCGCGCGGAAGAACCAGATGCGGAACTTTCTCCGCCGCTCGGCGTTTTCAACCTGCTCGTCATCTTCCATGTCATCGCAGACGAGAAGGTTTGGGCGCTTCCCTTTCCACAGACGGCCCCGGATGCGCTGTTCAGCGCCCCGCGCGAGGATACGGAACTTGTATCCGTCAGCCATTTCACAGATCATATCCGTAGTGGCGGTCCGGTGGAACTTTTTGATGCCAAACTCCCGCCGCAGGTCTTCGTTTTCCAGCAACTCTTCCGTGATGTTGCCGAGTTGCTCGGCGGCCCCGTCCTCCGTCGAGCCAACGAGGATCACGTAATCACTGCAACGGAACAAAACTTCCGCTAGGATATACACCATTGTCAGCGCGGAGGACTTCGCGTGATCCCGCGGAGCGATGACCATTGCTGATTGCACGTCACTGGCGTAAAGGGCCCAGGCCTGGCGATGAAAAGCTGGCGTAGGGCACAGCTGATCATACTTCGGCGAGATGAACGTCCCGCCGAAGCTTTCAATCAGGTCAGCTGTGAGTTTAATGCCAGTCATGAAAGGGGACCGATGACGGAAAGGTAGCCAGTCTTGGACAAGGGCCGCACGAGGTCCGTGGAAACAGAACAGCCCAGCGCATAAGTAGTGCCCTGAACGCCGCCTACGAGCTTTTGCGTGACTTTACTCCCGTCGATGACAGCAGAACCGGAAATGAGCGAACTCGGGTCGGCGTCCGTCCCAGAATAGACAGCTGCTGCAACGATTGCCCAAGCAAGGGACTCTTCTGGGAGGAGTTGCCCGGTGAAATCGAAGACGACTTCACAGTCCTGGATGGAGATTTTGGCATCGAAGATGGTCCGGTAGGTCATCAGAACATACTCAATTGAGGTGTTGCCTGGGGTGGCAACACCTGGATTGCTAAGTCTCCGTTACTCTTTCGCGAGTTGTCGAAGTGGCTGACGATCCGAAGGTTCTGGTGTACGTGAAGGCCGCTGACGAGCTCCCCCGCCAGGGGATAAATGTGGTCTACGGTTGCCGGAATGCCTTCCGCTCGCATATCCGCCGCCTCGTTGTAGATGCGATAAATCTGCCCGCGATCTGCCCAAGCGGGGGTGGCCCTGGCCAGGCGATCACTGTAAGCTTTCCGCGGAGAGCGGACGCTGGGGGGCCGCCGAGCAAAGCCCGGCTCGAGCTCGAAAAGAGGCCTCTCCGACTCCAACACGGGCGCTGGCGACTGCGAAGTCCACGCTGTGGCGAGGGGAGAGGCCATGTTCATGGAGGGATTGTCCCTAGTTGTCCGTTTCGTGGGGCCGCCAGCATCCGCTGGCTAGCAACCGCCGGCCATCTTGAAGTGCAGGCGCACCGGCTCGGCGGGGGTGGGGACGAACTCCTGGGCGGACTTCACCGGCACCAGGTTGCGCTCGACGAACTTGCCGCCTTCATCGTTGCCCTTGGGCATCCGAGGGGCGCGGACGGGCCGCGGGCTCTTGGGACTGGTTGCCATAATCAAGCTCCTTGAATCATCGTTGAAGAAACATCCACGACCTCGGCGGCCGCCGAAGCACGCACGCGGGATTGCAGATCAATCAGCCGGTTTGCCAACGCGGCCAGGTGATCGCCCTGAGGGGCCTGGGCTGGCGCCGCATTCCCTCCTACGCCGAGGGCCTTCGCGCCCAGCTCCACCGCCCGGAGCACCACGTTGTCGGAGACTTGGGGGGCCTCCAGCTTCTGCTTCAGCCGCTCGAGGCTCAACAGGGTAATGCCCTTGAATCGCTCCTCCACGCTGGCGACCAGGACGGGATCACAGATCTCCGCGCGGCGGGCCGCCAGGGCGCTCTGCCAGGCGTCACTCGCCATCACGTTGCTCACCCACCCGACCGAGTAGCCGTAACGGGCCGCCAGGTCATTCTGCGTCACGCGGGGATTGGCGATGATAAAGTCAATCATGTCGGCGTGGCTGTACCCAACCTTATCCAGCCGCCCCATCGTGGGGGCCAGGGCCCTCTCCCCCATTACACCAGCATCCATCGCAGTTCTCCAATCCGCGACCGGGCGGCCAGGAACCCCCAACCCTTACCCGCATCACCCCCATTGGACCCGCGCTCCGGGAAAAAGTTCCCTCGGGCGCCCCAGGCGGCGGCCGGCGACCGGGCGGCTGGGTCATCATCCCTCGGACTATGGGGGGATAATTCCCTCGAATTACCACCGGCACTAAACTATAATACGGTGCATTTCATCCTTTTTTACCTCGCGCGCGTTTGCCCCCCGCCCCCTTGATTCAGGGCAGACGGCGACGCCGAGGGCCGCCGGGGCTGAATGCGAATCATTATGATTCCCAGTTGCGCGGGATGGACGCAAATGTAACTGATTGTAACAAATGGAACGATTCCCGGATGCTTGCATCCAATGAATATCACAGGCACAATGGAATGAATCAACGAAACAGTTACAATTTAAATGGAACGAATCTGATGCGACTGCATCCAATGAATATGGGCAATGAAGCCCAGCCCGCCGAGGGGTTTCTCGGCTTGATAGGAAAGAGGACGATATGAAAAAAGTTATTAACACAGCTGCGCGCTCGGTCACCTTCACGTTTGATGGTCTGGAATCCATCACGATGCATGCCGAGGCAATGTCGGCAGCGAACTATGACTACGCAGTGCTGCATGGGCTGGCTGCCCGGATAGGTGACGTGGCAGCGATTCAGAAGTCGGCGGAGAACAACTTCACCGTGACGGAGGCCATGCGCCGAGCGGAAGTGGAAGCCTTGGTGAAATTCTACGAGAATAAGGACAACGTGGACTGGAACGTGAAGGTGCGGGCGGCGAAGCCGGTGTTCAATCCGGTCATCCAGCGGATTGCCGAGAAAAAGCAATGCACGTACGAGGAGGCCGCGGCGTGGTATAACGAGAAACTGATGGCGGAATTGGACGCGATGTAACAAGGCAGGTAGATGGGCGTGACAGGCCTATCGTCCGGCAATGTTGCCAAGAAGGAGCTATGATGAAACGCGACACAACAGCCTACGGGGCTATTCGCCCGGCTTGGGATAGGAACGACTGCTCAATCAGGGCCCTTGCGGTCGCGACTGGGGTGAGCTATGAGATCGCCAGCGCGGTGTATAGCGCCCAAGGCCGGCGGCTGGGAAAAGGTACGCCGGTGGACTTGACGCGCAAGATTCTCGAGGAACATCTCGGAATGAAGCGGGTGGATATGGTGAAGGGCTGGCGGCTGGATGAATTCCTTGATGTAGCGCAACGAGGGAGTTTTATTGTCCACAAAGCCCGTCATGCGTTTGCGGTTGTAGAAGGGACTGTTCATGATTGGGAAGGGACGAGCAAGGGATCAACGCGACTGGAGGATGTTTGGAAAGTGTCCGAGGGCGCGCGGGTAAAGATGAAGCAGCTGGAAGAGCTGGTCAAGGAGCTCGGGGAGTGAAAAGGGCGGGGGGCTGGATGTTGTCATCATCCACCATCATCCACCATCATTCGTCTGTCTCCATCATGCTCCACTTGTCGGAGTGACCCTCATAAGTA
>ERZ724509.1081-NODE-1081-length-10498-cov-2.981902_pt1 | contig 10498 bp, 12 predicted proteins | sample MGYA00376042_ERZ724509 | MGnify/ENA primary metagenome ERZ724509 (study PRJEB28724, sample SAMN07190887) | wastewater metagenome | isolation source: effluent of sewage treatment plant in Hong Hong | place: USA: Christiansburg, Virginia | collected 2016-03-01 ...
TGCCTCGGTTGGTGACAACCAAGTTGTTTTTTTAGCTTCGCTACCGACGCCTTTAAAAAAAGTAATCACTGAATTCATAATGGTGTGAATATAGCAGAAAATCCCATAAAAGTCTAGTTTTAGTGATTTATGAGTGAATCCAACTAAAAAACTCAAAGCAATCTCTCGAGATTCGAGGACCGAACCCGCAGCACCATAGGTGCGTGAGGGCGCTTGCGTTCCGCAGAATCGAGAGATTGCTTTGAGTTTTTTAGTTGAGTGATCCTATTTTGCCTCTGGATTACAGTTTTTACACTTACAGCCTTTTGGTTTGATATGCTCATCAAAGAATTCTTCGCCATAGTTATAGGTCAATTCTTCACCTTCTTTGATGTTGGTAAACGCATAAATAAAGATATGGTCGCGAACATTCAACGCATCGCAGTTTCCTTGTCCACACTGATGATTAATATAGCGCGCTTTGTTATATCGAGGCGATCCATCAATCGTCCATTTTGAATTTATTTCAAATAGATACTGCCCGCCGCGTTTTTGAGCTTCGGCATCTGTTATTTTCTCGCCAATGTATTCAATAATTTTTGTATCTTTTGGAATGTCTTGTCCTGCAAACAATCCCATCCCAGCTTTAGATTTTTTTACGTGTACCAATGGTTTTTTCATACGAATCAATAATACCAGATGCACAAAAATAGTCATCTCTTAAGAGATGGCTTTCAATTTTAAAGTAAAGAAATAAATTTTGTTAATTTATTGTTGGATAAGGATACGTCACTTTACGTGGTGTATTTTTATCATCAATAAAGGTAATTTCACATCTATCAGAATGGTACATGATGACAGGCGAATAATCGACGTAAGTGTACCCGGCGTTTGTTGGTGCCGAGAAACTTACTGTTTGTTGTGATCCACGAATCAACAATTGTACAGATATTGTACTGGATTGATTTGTCGAGTAAGTGGTAGGAGCTGTCGTGGTTGTCGTAGTTAAATACGAAACCGGAATTGTTTGATACGTGATCATCTGTTGTTGAGGAAAGAACGTTTGCGCGTTTACATAATACGCTACACCTGGTCGTTGTTGGTAATTATAATAATCATAATTGTAATTGTACTGTTGCACATCGCAGTATTGCTGCGGGTATGTATTATAGTACAACTGTTGGTTACACCCATTATTCCATCTGTATGGATTTTGGGCGGTAATATGATGAATAGATACAATCATCATACAACATACTAAGATTGCTTTCATTTTTTTATTTTAATTATACCATTTTTTGAAGTGGACTTATTCGTAGTTATGTATTCTAATTAACCTTTGTTTTGTTAACTTTTTTACGTCTTTTGATCATCCAAATTAACGATATAACACAAATTCCAATTACAATTAGTCCAATATTTTCAAGGCGTCCAATGTCAGATGAGACTGAATCAATTGTGTTTCCAAATAACCATCCTGCAATTCCAAGTCCTGTTGCACGAATAAACACACCAATAAATGATAGAACCATGTAACGCCACCATGACATTTCAATCATTCCTCCATAAATCGCGAGTGCAACCGATGGAATAATAGGAAATGCACGCATACCAACAAACGCAACATCGTCCCATGATGTCTTTGCGAGTTTTTCTTCAAGCTCTTTAATATCTGAAACCGAAACTCCTACCCATTTTCCCCATCGGTCTACCATTTTAATTCCGAATTTTCGAGCGAGCCACACATACGGAAGCGATCCAATCTTTACACCAAGTGCTGCAGGAATGGAAATCTGAAAAATTAGTTTTAAAATGGAAACAATGTTCACCGGGTCTCCATTCATAATAAAAATACCAGCACCCATCTGCACCAATGATGATGGAATTAATGAAACGACTTCTTCTATAATTGATGCGCCGAATACTCCTAATCCGCCAGCTGCCTGAATCCAATGTTGTAAGGTTTGAATGAAAAAATCCATAATAATTAGAGTATAGCACAAACTCGTTTTGGATAATTAAAAATTCCATGGTGTTACCCATGAAATCTTCGCAAAAGCCTTGCAAGCGCTTTTTGCAGAAATGATTATTAAATTTTAATCTATCCTTATCTTAAAACGAAATGATATTACAGCATTGATTAATCGAGCAAAGTAATACCCCAGAAAGATTGGTGCGATAATCACTATGCATGTTATTAATACTAAATGCAAATTTTCAATTCGGAACGTATCGTTCATCGAAACAATATCCCAAACAAAAAAGAATGTTTTAAGGGAAATTCCTGCGAAAATTAAAATACCTGTAATTAATCCCGCAGCAAGCAAAGAACTACCTGCTCTTTCACGTTCATAGTCCAAATGGTTTATTTGTTCATTTGCTGGTTTCTTTTCAGAAAAAGATCTTCCAAACAGAAAACAAATGACTATAAAACTAAAGAGCATTCCAAAATTTACAATAGGTATAAAAAAGGATACTACACTGCACACTAGTGCAAAACTGAGAAAATTACATACTTTTTCATTCTGAAAATTTAAAGGTTATTAATTTGATTAATTATTATAATACATATAATAATTAATATGTCAATAAACGACAGGTTTATCGATAAAAAAAACAGCACTGCGTAAACAGAGCTGTTATGTTTGAATTTTAATTTGTGATTAAAGGTTTGAAATCATTTCGTATGGAACAATGGAAGAAAAATAAAGCGTACCAAGTTCAGGGCTTTTTTCTACTAATAGATCATACATATTAAGAACCCTTGTGTGGTTTCCGATTTGAAGCATTCCTTGAAACGCAGCATCAAGCGCAAGTGAAAGTTTAATACTTCCCTCTTCTACCAGATTAATTAAAATGTGCTCTTCTTTCTGAAGAACAGGTTTCTGAATTAAAGAAAGCTCATTAATAAGACATGTATGATTTTCATTTAAAATACTAAAAGAAATGGGCTGTCCCATGATTTCTTTATACCTCACCACTAATTTACCTTTGTAGAGTCTATTTTCAGTACTTACAAAGTTATCATACACTTCGATAATCGCCTTCATTATACCTTTCATTTGAATAGATACATTTGTGCGATACGTTAGTACACATTCACATGCAAGCACAAGACTTTTAAAGCTTTTAAGTTGAATAATTCTGGAAACAATAAACTGTGCAGCTGCTAAGTTGCAGTGACATATCGATTCCACAAGTAATACCTCCAGCGCATTTACTGATGAATTATGCTCAACGCCGTATTGAATCATGTCACCGATTTCTCTTTCTTTGTGAGATTGAGAAGCAAAAATCTTAATCAAAGCTTTAAGAATTGCTGTATTAAAGGGCTGTACAATGAAAGCTTTTTTAATTGATTTGATTTCTCTTTCATGAATTTGTTCCTTGCGACTTCTACCTGAAATGGCATATGCTAATTTCAACTGATGAGCAATCCATTCCTTTCTACTTCTCAGGTTTCCTTCTTTGAACTCTTTTGGTACTTCATAGCCACCGCTGATATCGGCAATATATTCCATTAGGTTTGGAAATAAACCTACCTCAGTTGCATACTTTAATAATTCAGAAGTAGATTTGAAATTACCTTTCAAATAGGAATAATGAGCCGAAAGAATCAATTGTGACAACGTACGATTCTCGATAGTTTTCAGAAGCATATCTGCGGAACCTCGTTCGTTTTGAACTCCTACAATCTGATTGTACTGATCTTTCAAGAACGATGCCCACGGGATATGTTGATAAGGGTGATTTACAAACTCTCTGTGTAGAGCAGAAAGATTTGCACCATATTCAGACATTAATTGTGCTAATTCTTTTGCTTCAGGATTTCCTGCATAAGTAATGTACATCAGAACATCAAATAGTTGTTTTTGATACGTCTCACCTGATAGATAAGGAGTTAAATCTTTAGTGATTGGACCAATTTTTGTTGTTGTGAAATCAAACAGTGGATGGATGATGTTCAGAAATTCGACTTGTGTGGTTAGTTTTTGCATATTTGTTTTTTTAAAGAGGTGAAAAATTAAAATGAAATTTAATAGTTATTTCCGGTGATATTAAGTTTTTTGGGCAAAAAGTCAATTAGGTTTTTAAAAATGAAAAAAACACCCTATTAGGCGACTTTTTCATAAACATTAATTTCTTGATGGGGAGCAAACGTTATATTTATTACATATAACGTCTTTACAGCACTTGCCTCTTTCACTTTATTAAGCGTATACTATGTTTGGCCGAAATTATCAGAAATTAATCAAATTAATTGTATGTTACGCTTCAGCCTTATATTCTTTATTATTGCCATTGTTGCAGCAGTATTCGGGTTTGGTGGAATTGCAGCAGGAGCTGCCTCAATCGCAAAAATATTATTCTTTATCTTTGTGGTATTGTTCGTTGTCAGTCTCGTTATGGGATTGTCAGTTGGAAAAGCAGTGAATGATGTTATGAAAAAATAAGTTAGAAAACAAAAAAGCACTGTACAGTGCTTTTTTGTTTTATTTTTTCTTGTCCTTTTTAGGTTTTTTCACCTCTTTTCGAGAATCTTTTCCTTTTGCCATACGCGTTTGAAATGAATTAGTCTTGTAATAATTTCATTATATCATAATTCCAGAATGCGCCAGGTATATGTTATATAAATAGAAAGATATCTGTGGAAAATTTATAATTATTTTAGGGCGACATGCAATACTATTTATATCCTTTAGCGGAACAATCATAATCGCCAGGTACTACTACTCTGCGCAGACTAGTGGCACCTTTCAATATTGGGCGACATGGATCATTGTATCCGGTCGACCTAAAGGAAAAGAAATATCGAACCTAGTGAAGAAATTTTCAAATTTAAAGTAATAAAATCGCCTAACACGGCGATTTTATTATGCAGATTTTCCTGCTACAAATCCTGTTGTCCAACACAACTGCAACCCATAACCACCAGATGGACGGTTAATATTCAAGAGATCGCCCGTAATATAGAGATTATCAATCTTCTTTGATCTCATAGTTTTCATATCTACTTCTGATAAATGAATGCCACCATCGGCAACTACAGCGCGATCAAACCCCATCAGTCCTGTAATATTTACAGGTAGTGCTTTCAGTAATCTGATAATAAGCTTTCGTTCATCCTTTGTTACGCTGTGAACTTTTTTTGTGAAATCAATGTCTGTAAAATGTGACTCGAGCACACTCGCAGTTCCAGTTGAAACGAGATCCTTGAACACTGTTCGCAGGTTCTTGTTTTTGTTCGCATCAAATAATTCAATCATTTCTTTTTCAAGTGTTCCAATGTCTTTACTTGGAAATAAATCAATAAGTGCAGTAACTGATCCAGAGTAAAACAGATCAGAAACTTTACTAGCACTGTTTAAAATTGTCGGACCTGACAAACCAAAATGTGTGAACATAATCCTTCCTGTTTTTGAAAAAGACTTCTTTCCATCAAGCATAAATGTAATCTTTGCATCGTTAACAGAAATTCCAGCAAGTTTATGCACCCATTCGTCACTTACTGAAAGAGGGACAATCGATGGTGTTGGATCTTTTACCGTATGACCTAGATCTTTCAGGAATAAAAATCCATCACCTGTCGCACCAGTTTCCGGGTGTGATAATCCACCTGTCGCAAGAATATAAGATGTTCCTGTGAATGTTCCTTTTGTTGTTTCAACACCTGTAATAGTATTTCCGTCTCGAATTAATTTCTTTACATTTGTTTGTGCGCGAACTTCCACTCCCAATTTTTCAAGTTCTGCTTTTAACAAGTTCGTCACATCTGTCGCCTTTTCAGTTTTTGGGAATGCTCGTTTTAATGCCTGGACAACTAGTGGCATTCCGCGCGACTCAAAAAAATCAAATGTATCCTGCACGGAAAATTGAGAGAATGGTGAGTATAAAAATGGAGCCGCATTACCATATATTGTAAGTAGTTTTTTTGTATCAAACTCGGCATTGGTGATATTGCATCGCCCGCCACCTGTGATGTCCAATTTTCGTCCAACAACCTTGTTTTTCTCAAGTATCACAACGCGTTTTCCATTTTGCGCAGCAATAATAGCAGTCATCATTCCTGATGCGCCACCTCCGATTACTACTATGTCGAATTGTTCAAGTTTGTTCATAAGTGGAGCATAGCACGGAACTAAAAAAGCGTCATCGAAATTGATGACGCTGGCGTATTTTGTTTTAAAAATTACTTAATCTTTTCTGGTACAATTAGCCTACATGTGTAGTCTATGGGCAATTGTTCAAAATTAAATCTTTTAATCCAAGCATAGAACCCGTCAGAGCCTTTGCATACTTGGAAAATGTACATTTGATTTTTACATCTCAATAAAGAGATAATCATTATTCCTCCGATTAATTCTGATCTTAAACCATAACTCTCATAAAATGAGAGCATTTGATCTTGTGAAAAGCATATTTGTGAAAGATCGAAAGAAAAAAATGAAAAGGCTTGCGCATAAGAAGTCTCCAAAACTGCAGATTCAAAAACCTGAATAGGAGATCCTTCGGTTTCCTCAGAAATATCTGCAAATTCTGACTCAGATATTCCACCCCAATCAATTGCTTTGAAAACATGCGTTGTGTTTAGAAATGTTCTTTTCCCTTCGCATTTAACGATAGTTAGTGGCCCAAACCCTGAATAAAGTTTAAGAAACCTGCTATTCTTTTTCATGTTACCTTCAATTATATTTTGAAGGTTTTGAGTAACAAGTTTCGGATCAATTGGACTTCCGCCTTTTTGACGGATTTGACGTTGAATTTCGAGCATTTGTCCTGTGATGTCGAAGTGTTGGTCGCCTGTAACAATGAATTTTGCCATGACAATTTTGTTTTAATTTTTAAAGAATTCTTCCCGTTCCAAACTGAATACAGCGGGAGATTTACTATATCCTGGAAATAATATATCATTTATTTATAAAATGTCAATTCAAACTAAAAAAGCCCGAAGGCTTTTTATTTATCCAAATCCAATGTCTCATCAATTCGAATCTGTTCCACAAATTCCGGAACGTGAGAAACCAAGATCATCGCGCCCTGATAATTCGATAATGCTTTCGCAATAATCGGCAAATGGCGGAAGTTAATGTGGTTTGTCGGCTCGTCCAGAATGAGAAGTCCTGGTCGTTGCAATACCAACCGCGCAAACGCAACCAATCCTTTCTGTCCTTCTGATAACGCGCCAATTTTTGTTCGCATGATTTCACCTGTGATTAAAAATCCAGATGCGACAGATCGCATAAATTCCTCGTCCAATTTCGCACCCGTTGATGTCAGTGCCTCGGCAAGAGATTCATATACGGTGTGATCGAAATTAAGTGTAGAAAAATCTTGTCGGTAATATCCAACACGAACTCCTTCATGGATTGTCACACCTTCTGTTTCACCTTTTGCAAGCGTTTCAAGCAATGTTGATTTTCCAATTCCATTCGGACCTTTCAATAATAGGTGATTGTTTCGTTTCAATACAATGCTCGCTTTCTTATTCACAATCTTATGGTTTTTCATGATCGTAAAATTATTGATTGTGATCACCGGACCAATCAGATCATCCTGTACTGGAATCACAAACGGACGGATAGTTTTATCTTCGCGCCGTACTTCTACTATTTCTTCTTCCAATTCCTCTGCTTTTTCACGCATCTGTTTGGCAACCAATCGCATCTGTCCTCCTTTGAATGCGAACTTGTTTGCTTTTTCCTTTTTCGCAAGGATTTCTTTTTGGAGTAACGCATTTTTTCGATTTTCCGCTTCTACTCGTGCAGTGATTTGTTTTACCACATCGTAGTAGTTTCCAACATAGTTTTCTATCTTTTTTGAAAATACATCAAGATACAATACTCCGTCGGTAAACGAGTTCAAAAATTCCGCATCATGGGAAATAACCATAACCGTGTTCGGATAACTTTTGATAAAATCTTTCAAGTGTTCAATTCCTGCATGATCCAAGTTATTTGTCGGCTCGTCGAGCAATAGTAAATCTGGGTCTTGAATAAGCGCAGATGCAAGAAGTAATCGTGCCTGCTGTCCGCCTGAAAAAGACTTCATGATTCGGTCATGAACTTTTTCATGTCCAATTAAATGCACAACTTCCAACACATCATCAATTTTTGGATCAATATCGTACACTGGTTTATCAAAACATTTCTGGAAAAATTCCCGCACTGTTAAATCCAATTGATCACGAGGAATAACTTGTCGACTGATAGCCACACGAACTCCGCGCACAATATTAATCTTCCCATCTTCTGGTTGCAGTGTTCCTGTTAATAATCCAAATAATGTTGATTTTCCAGCACCGTTTTGTCCCATTAATGTAATTTTAAGTCCTCGACGGATCGCAAAAGAAACCTCTTTCAAGATTGGTTTGTTTGCCCCATATTCAAATGATACGTCTTCAAATCGTGCGATAATCTCATCTTTTGCCATAATGTGCTGACTGTACCTTATTTTTAAAGAAAACGAAAGCTTTATTTTGCAAGTTCCTCTATAATCTTGAAATGCTTCTCGCTCACAGGTTGGATGGATAAACGACTTCCCCGATTGCGAACCATCATTCCTGCTAATGAATCTTCGAACTTAATCTGATCAAGTGTTACGGGTTCTTTGAATTTTTTAACAAACCCAACATCCACACACTGCCATCGCGGATTTTCATGAGTTGATTTTGGATCGTAATACTCGCCATTTTTTTTAAACTGTGTTTCGTCTGCATGAGCATTTACAGTAACTTTTGCGATTCCGTACACACCAGTTGGTTTTGAGTTTGAATGATAAAACAAAACCATGTCACCTTTCTTCATATGGTCACGCATAAAATTTCGCGCTTGGTAATTGCGCACGCCAGACCAAGCAGTAGTTTTATCCCGTTTCAGATCGTCGATCGAATAACAATCACCTTCGGATTTCATAAGCCAGTAATTCATATATATGTAGTATATCAAATATTTAAAACGATTTAAAAACAAACGATATATAGTTTCAAACAAATCTGAACAAGAGATAAAATTTTTATGATAATTGAGAATTCGTAAAATCTATTGCGAATTTTGTTTGGTATTTTATACTATTTTACATATGCATTTATTGTTGATTGAAAATGATTCAACGGTTCGAGAGAGCTTGTTATCTTATTTCAAAAAAGAATTAATTTCAGTTGACTCGACCCACTGTGGTGAACATGGATCATTTTTAAGCACAGCAAAAGATTACGATCTTATTATACTAGAACAAGATCTGCCAAAAAAGAAAGGTTCTGAAATTTGTAAATACTTACGCACTCAAGGAAAGACGCTTCCAATAATTATGATAACTGCTTTATCTACCCTTAATGATAAACTTGCTGCATTTAATGCAGGGGTTGATGATTATTTAACAAAACCGTTTCATATTGAAGAATTATATGCCCGAATTAAAGCTATAATAAGACGCCCTTATGAAATTCGTCCTAATATTATTACAATAGGATCTATTACAGTTGATGTTGATAGAATGAATGTTATTTGTAAAAGAAAAAAGATTTACCTTACAAAAAAGGAATTTTTCCTACTAGAATTTATGGCAAGAAATAAAGGACTTGTTGTCTCGCGAGAAAAATTACTAGATCATGTTTGGGATGGCGGTAGTCATGTATCATCAAATACTATTGAAATGCATATATTAAGTTTAAGAAAAAAACTTGGTGCAGAAGGTAGGAAAATAATCCAAACTATTCCTGCGTGTGGATATAAACTTGAATCCCCGCGACACCCTGTCATGTATTAAAAATTGTTATAATAAAACTCCCAACTTTTTAGATTGAGAGTTTTTTTATTTAATAGTGTAAAGATTAGGATTCAAAAAACTTCATCCAAACCTCTTTAAGTAAACGTGCATCTTCTAATGCATGATGTTGATGGAACTTTTGAAATTCAATACCCAGTTTGGCATAGAATTCAGCTGAACCTTCAGTTTGCGGTAGAAATAATCGAGGATTATAACCTAATGCAAATAAAACAGTTGAAAAATCAATGGTCATCCAATCAAATGGCAGCTTTTCATAGGAAAACAATTTATTAGAATAAATCGTATCGTAATTATCAACAAAAGCTACGCCAAATGGTTTATTTGGTCCGATGAACTCTGAAATCTGCGCAGTAGCAACATTTCTCGGTAATTTCTCTTGTACTAATGTTGGAAGAATATTATCACGTACCCAATCATCGATTGGTCCGTTATTCTCTATCTCAACATAACATTCTTGCCCATTTGGTTTAACTGCACCAAACGAGAGTAATTCTCCGCTATACGGATCTAAGCTGGTAAATTCTGTATCAAAAAACACAACGTCTGTTGAATACGGTATTAATTTTTTCATTTCTCTTGTTTATATTGAAAATAGTATACCATATATTATGGTAGATATCAAGAGTATCGAACTAAATCAGAATTTATAACAAAATCAGAGTACTGTTTTGGTATAATGATCGCAAGATTATGAACCAATACATTAAAAACTTCTTCTGGTTTATCTGTATCT
>ERZ724509.1089-NODE-1089-length-10476-cov-5.859898_pt1 | contig 10476 bp, 11 predicted proteins | sample MGYA00376042_ERZ724509 | MGnify/ENA primary metagenome ERZ724509 (study PRJEB28724, sample SAMN07190887) | wastewater metagenome | isolation source: effluent of sewage treatment plant in Hong Hong | place: USA: Christiansburg, Virginia | collected 2016-03-01 ...
TCAGCTGAATCCAGCTGACCCGTACCTTACCTGTGCTCTCGAAAAGAGAACGAAGAGCGAGAAGCACAGGCTACCCCTCGGAGGGTTTAGGTGGCCATGCCGATGGGCACTTCAGACCACTGGAAGCTGAATGCCGAGCCCGCAGCGCCAGATGCCGTGCTGGTGTAGTACGCAACGAAGCCACCGGGCGGGATGATCAGCGAGCCCTCGTTGTCGAAGAACCCGGCGCCGCCGCTGGGAGCTGTGGTGATCGCGCCCGTCAACCCGGATTCCAGAATCTGCTGAACGGTCGGAGCGACCGGCAGCGTGCAGGCGCTGTCCAGCTTTCCGACACCAGCAGCACCACCGATGAAGTTGTTACGCGGAATCACCGGAGTGGTGTGCACCACATCCGTCGATGCATGGTAGCCAACCATCAATCCCACAGCCGCAGCCGCAGCGAACGCCACAAGGAAGCCGTAGCCCAGCTTGTTCAGCACCAGCAACTGGCCGGAGCCAATGGGGTTGCTCAGGCACAGGCCGGTATACGTCGTGGCCAGGGCCACACTCGTCACCTGACCGACGATAGCGCCGGAGAAAATCTGCTTGCGAGCCGTCAGCTCGAAGTAGCGGCTGTGCGCATCGGCAACAGCTACGGAGCCATCACGAAGCATGCGCTCGATGAGCGTAGCGCCGTCATTGGCAGTTTGGGGACCGACTCGACCTTCAGCGACAGCCATGGTGGAACTCCTTCAAATATAGGCAGTGGAGACTTTGACTTGCGCCGCCGCCACTACCGTGGTGTCCGAATCGGCTGCAAGATCGGTGATAGCCAGCGCGATACCAGTGGTAAAGCGTTGGCCCATGTCAGAGGTAAGACCGATGGTACCGCCAGCAGGGACGGTGATCGTGAGTACCGGTACGTCGGTGCCAACTGTGGGGGCCGAAGCCTTGTTGTACAGCTTCAGGTACGCTGCTGCACCCCCGGTATTCGATACCCAAATGCTATAGATCGTACCCGCGCTGGCCTTGACCGATGTGGCGTTGGTGGTCGCTGCACTGCTGATCTGGCTCGTCGTCGGCGTAGCCGGCGTGTTCGTGGTCGTACCCGCGCTGGTCAAAGTCCCAGTTACCGCAACCGTTCCGGTAACCGTGGTGCTGTACGAGACAACAGGGTTGACGACTGGCTGAATCCGTACGTAGGCGATACCACTGGTGTAGGCCGTAGCCTGCGCCCGAATGTGTGTGGCCCCTGGGCAAGTAACGACATACGCTCTGCCGCCCACTGCATTGGCAATTACGCCCGTAGCCGCGAGACCCGCCAAGGTAGTGACCGCACCGAGCGCCACCATCGGCAAGCTCAACGTCCAAGTCACACCGCCATCGAAGCTCGCGTCAGCTCTGAAGTTCAGGCCGGCATAGGCGGTGTTGCCCACGTCCCCAACGAAGATCGTTGCCCCATTCGCGCCATACAGGGGGGCCGCAACGTTCTGCGCTGCGCCTTGGAGTCGCCCCTTGGTGAACGGCAGTGCTTCTTGCAGCTGAACAAGCTGTCGGCCTTGGGTGTCGGTCAGCAGGTCCTGCATTCCGCCCAAGAACTGATCCTTGCCTTGGGCTATCACGCGCCAAGACTGCGACGGGTCTTGAGTCACATACAGTGGGCCATCATCCGGGCTGTGGCGAATTCCTACGGTCTCACGAATGCCGCGAAGAAACTCCCCATCGAAGTCAGCAAGGGCCACCACCTGTTGATAGACGATGGTCCCATCCGGCTGCATCGTGACAAGTGAGTCAATCTTCTTGCCTGTGCTGTCTGGCGCCCCCTGGACTGAGCCGGGAGCACCTAAGTTGTTGCTCATGGTTGAATCTCCAGGCGGAATCGGTCAGACACGCCAGATGTCGTGATGGCCAAAGTGTACGTGACAAAGGCGCCCGTGAGGGTCTGCCAAGCACTCGCACCCACTGCCGAGTTTCCCGAGTCCAACATCACAAGCCTGATCTGCCCGGACGTGCCCTCGGGGAACATCGGTCGAATAGCCAGGGACCATGCTCCAGCTGGCACAGGGTTGCTCCACCCCATGGCAGTGCTGGTGGTGGAGTCAGGGCTGGTGATGTAGTCACCATCATCAAATGTGGTCTCATCTACACAGGCGAACAGGTCGGTGCCTGTACTGGCCGTCCATCCGGCGACACTGATGTCGCTACCTGGGTAATAAGCAACAACTTGGGCTGTGGGGATGCAGGATACTTGCGACTCAAACAGTAGACCGGGATTTGCGCTGATCTGCGCTGCAAGCCCTAAATTAATGGCTATCGGGGAGTCAAAAGCCAGGGCGAGTTGCCCCGTTATAGTGTCATTACCAAATTGGGCGACAAAACCGCCCCCACTTCCGCTATACCCGCCGCTTCCAGGGTAGGAGGCTACAAGTGCCCCATCCATAAAAATACACTGATAGTCTGGCCGAGCGACAACGACAAAACAGTGAGGTTTCGTCATATCGGTCACTGCATTCATGTAATTGAACGCGAACGCCTGATTAACTGCCAGTCGCGCCGAGTTTACTTGGAACTGCAAGTTTCCCGCGAATAGCAGAGTACCCTCAGACCCTGGGGGCTGTGAAATTCCAGACGATACAAATCCCCGCGTGAATGTGTCACCTAGTACCAACGGTGCAGCGAAATACGCCCCATTGAGCGCTATGCCGGCCCCACTGGGGCCGACTGTGGAGGTTGAGGCCCCGTAATACTTTCCAGATACCAGCTCAAGGAGTGATCCTGATCCCCCAGACGCGGCAAATATGCCCGTGAATAGCCTGCCTATGTCTGAGATTTCAGCTGCGCCTTGGGGAATCCCGCCCCACTCCTCATCGTACGTCCACAGCCCACCCGACCCCGCCAGCGGAATGATGTTGAATTGCGGGGCTAATAGTTGCCAGGGGTTTTGATGGACTGTTTTGTATTCTTGGTCCGAAAGGGGCCGATCCCAAATGAGTAGCACAGACAGCGCGCTGCCAGCATTCCCGACAGCAAGAGGTTGCTTGTTGACAAAGTCAGGCGTTATGGCTGCGCGAGCCTTGGTTTCAACCAAATTGCCATCGACAAAGTAGCGTGTTTCCGTTGTTGTGCGGACCTTGCCGTGGCTTACTTTGTTGGCGGCAGCAATGCGGGCAGATGCGGTCTGCCCGTCGCTAAAGGTGCTGCCGTCTGGGGCTACCCAGTCCTGCGGGCTAGTGCCAACGTTGTCTGATGTGTATCCCCACGCTATATAAGGTGACCCACCAGTTTGTCTATAGTCAACTAGGCATAACCCACCATACGGCATAACGGTATTAACACGCTCTGACGCAAAAACAGTATCTGTTGTTGTGATGCTATATAGTTTATGTCCACTAGGCAGAACGTATATGATATTGCCAGCACCGGAAGCGCTCGCCACACCGTCTGAGATCGGGATACGGCTGGCACCGCTGGCGTAAGTAGGTAGCGTGCCGCTAATAATATCGGGGCCACCGCCATAGGCAGCAAAAACCAACCCTCTACTTAGAGGATTTGACCAATCAACTTCCGCGACAACCTGCGGCTGCTCAGCCCACTCCTCATCATAGACGAACATGGCCGCCCCTTAGACGGCCGTGATCTTGTTGGCGATGAGGTGGCAATCAACGGCATTGGTGGTGTTGCGCGCAACAGCGAAGTTCAAGAACCCCGCACCCTGCTTGATCGTGTAGTCGAAGGGGGTCCAGACATTCGCCAGCCATCCGCCGCCGATCATCGGGCGCCACACATAGTCGCAATCCGCCGAGCCGCTGACCGCCTGGCCCATCCAGATCTCGGCCTGAGCGCCCGGGGCTGCGCCGTTCTGCAGGCCCCCAATCACCATGCCACCGTAGCACGTTGACAGGTCGACGGCAGTGCCCAGCGTCACCTTGTCGAGCGTTCCGGGCGTGCCCGAGGGATTCGCGCCGGGGTCTTGCTTGATTGTGTAGTCGAACGTGTTCGCGGCAGCGTTGGCCACCGTGAAGATGCCGTTGAACTCCTCCAGGTCAAAACCCTGGATCAACACCTTGTCGCCGTTGGACCGACCGTGTGATGTCTTGGTCAGCGTGGCCGTCGTGCCACTGCGCGTGGCGCTGCAGCCGGTGAGCTGCGCGAAGGCGGGGTTGCTCGAGCCCCGGGCGATGATCACCGCCGATACTTTGGTCATAGCCATGATTACGCCTTCACTCCAGAGTCGGTACGGATGATTCGCTTTGCATCAAGGTCGTCAATCTGCCCTTCATACACCAGCTTCAGGGCAGAAACCGTGCTCTGAGCCACAGGCTGCAAACCGGCGTCAATGGCCAAGGCTTCCTGCGCCATTGTGGTCTTCACTGCCCCCGCCTTGAGAACCTTCTCGGCGTTGTTGCCGGCTGCCGCAGTCCCCCAGATAGCCTCAACCCAGTTCCGAACCTTGGCTCTCGTGAAGTCCCGTGGTCGAGAGATGAACAGCCTCCAAGAATCCCGCACGCCCTGACTAAGGGATTCATACCCAACATAGTTAGGCGCCTCCTCACAGTCAATCTGTGCTACGGACGATGACCAATTCGTGGTGGTCGCAGAGGGAGAATTGAGCCAATCCCTCAGCCCCGACCAGTCATCGGCATCGTACAAAGCCTTTGCCGCAGGGGCAGCGATAACCGCCGCACGGATCACAGTGAATTGCGCAGGCTTCAAAGACATAACACCCCCAGGAAGATCAGCAATTCAAGGCGTAGGTCACCGTCAGCGAATCGCCGTTGGAGACCGTCTTGGCACCGCCCGAGAACGTACCGGCGCTGAATAGCGTACCGGTGGTGTTGTCGATGGCCGACGTGCCATTGATGTTGATGAAGCAGCCATCCACCGTCACGCCCGAGCCAGACGTGATGGCGAAGGTGTAGGTTCCGGTGCTGGGCTTGGTGCGGCTGCCTGCGCCCGTGCCGCTGGCGCTAGACCAGGAGACGGTCTTGCGCGGCGCCGTGTAGGTCGGCGCATTCGCAGCGCCCACCTCCAGCCAGCCCGCATGCGAGGCCTGCGTGTCGCCCACAGCCGCCGCACCCGAACCCTTCAGGCCCATGTAGGTCGTCGCAGTGAAAGCAGAGCCGGCCAGGATGGTGTCCAACAGCAGCTTCGCACCCACATCGGTGACCAGATTGGGAGCCACATCCTCCCACAGCAGGTTGCCGTCCTTGTCATGGCACTGCACCTGGTACTCGCCGAAGACACGGAAGCCTTCGACATTCGACTGCAGAGCCGACACCGAAGCCGCGCTGAGGTCAAGGATCTTCATTTGATCGTTCATGCTGTGTGCTCCTCAGGCAGCGGGGGTGACGTCAGGGACGACTTCGATCTGGCTCTCTTCGAACCAACGGGTCTGGTCTTCCCCATAGGAGACCAGGTAGAAAAACTTCTCGGTCGACGCCTCGTAGCGCGCATCCAGGATTTTCCCCTGGATGACCGGCGCGATTTGGCGTACAACCGTATTGAGTGCGAGTGCCATGTCAGGCTCCTGTCAAGTTGAAGACCTGCGCCTTCGTTGGTGATTTAGGACTGGCCGGCGTACCCGGCTTGAGCGTCTTGTTCATCGTGCTCGTCTGACTGTTCGGGTTTTCAGCAGGTGCTGCCGCTCCAGACTTGAACATCGTGCCGGAAAGAGGCGTCATGCCGGCAGGCGGCAAGCGGCCGGTCAGGCGCACACAGGCTTCCTCGTCAGGGAGCAAGCCCAGGGAGAGCTGCTCGAGGATCCGACTCTGCTCCATCGCCTTGTACGCCTCCAGCTCGCTGCTGGGGCGCAGGTCAAGCTGATCGAATTCGAAGTCGATGTACACGTCCTGACCGAACAGGCGCACGCTCATGGTCATCATGCGGGACCAGAACTCGTTCAGCTTGCGGCGCACCAGATCAGCATGCTTGAGGTACAGCATCGTCTCTGCGCTGGCCGAAGTGCTCGTGCTCGAGTGGCCCAGGACAGCCGGCATCGTCTTCGCACCGGTTGCCAGCTTCGCGTTGAGCAGGTCCTGCACCGTCTTGAAGGTCGACGACACGTCCGCCGCCTGCCCTTCCATGTAGCCGTAGTCAATCGAGTCAAACCCGACCAGCGCGTCTTCCGGCGCCAATCCGTTGATCACCGTCTCCACGCCCGCGACCAACGCGTTCATGAAAATTGAATAGGCCTCCGGATCCGCCAAGATGTCGGGCGGACAGGTCTTTTGCACCTTCTCTTCGATGATCGAGGCGACCACGCGCGGATGGACCGCGCGCTTCAGGACCCTGCGCAGGTCATTCGTGAAATCCGCATCGGCAAGGATCGGTTGGATGGCCGCTTCGAAGTACGAGCTGGCATAGGCGTTGAGCAGGTCCTGGTCAAGTGCGATGTACACGTACGTAGGAATGTCCAGGTCGATCTCCGTCCCGCCGATGTACTGGATGGGGCGCAAGCCGGCATCCTCTTCGTAGAACCGCACATTGGTGACGGTCACGGGCACAATCTGGGTGGGCAGGCGGCTCTTGTCGAGCACAAGCTCGCCTGACATGGCGCCGTACTGCAGCAACTCCTTGGCCAAGCTTTCGCTGATCGATTGCAGGCTGCCCAGCGCGTTGAAGCCCAGGGAGTAATCCGGCACGTAGGTGAAGCGGCGCAGCAGCTGGTGGGCCAGGTCGGTGGAAGCTGGATCGATCGAGCCGTCCATGTTCCGCCCGATCATGGTGTACCCCTCGGGAATGCCCACGCGCACGTAGGCAGACACGGAGGCGGCCATGTCCGGACTGCCGGCCACCAGGTTGCGAATGACGTCGTTCGTCGACTGGCCGGTGCGAAAGCTCAACAGGTCCGTGTTGGCCAGCAGCCGGTCTTCCCGACGGCGCATCGCCGTCGTGTTCGCGATCTGTGTCCGATAGCCCGGCAGCGACTGCTGCTTCTTGGGCACTTTCGGTGGCGCGATCGGGGTCAGGGCCCCTGCGCCGGCTGCCAACGTGACCGGCAAGCTGAAGTCATCCCCCCAAGCCTTGGAGGAAGGAGCAATGAGGCGACGGACGGTCGAGAGAAGTCCCATCGCTCGATTATGGGTCAGACTTCTTCCGATGTGAGTGCCAACTTCAGCGTTGTCTTACACGAAAGCTCGATAGAAGTGGTACGGAGGATCGATTGAAGCTGCCGGCGGTCAAGCCTCGCATCTTGATGGCCAGGTACAGGTAGAGGGTGGAGAAGTGGAAGTGGTCCTGCCCGTCCGTCTTCTCCCACTGGTACACAAGTTCCTGCGTGCGATCGAATTTGGCGATGCGCTTCAAGCTGAGCAGCTCCGATTTCCACGTGTCGTCAAGTTCGGGCTGCTTCTGTACAGCAATGCGTTGCGCCTTGAATTCGGCCATGAGCGAGTCGAACGCCATCGTGCGGGTGATGTTCACCCGGCGCATGTTCAACTTGCCCTCCTTGGCGTCCTCTTCCTGCTCCTTGACGGAGAACAGGATGCTGGGCGTGCCGGTGGTGAACACGCCGGCATAGGCGTTTGGATCCCGCTCGGTGATGCGGCGCACCATGTCGACATAGGGCTGTGCGTCGTGCAAGCTCACGGTGACGCGGTACTTGCGGATCAGCTCAAGCCGGCGCTCTTCGAACTTCGTGTAAGGCACGATTTCTCGGTGCACGATCAGGATCATGCCGTCTGCAGTGATGCGCCCTACGCTGATCCGGCACAGCAGGCCCATGTCGGCGCCCAGGTAGTGTGTGCTCGTGTCGGCCAGTTCCGCCTGCACCAGCGACTGCTCGAGGTCCTTGACGGTGATGGCGTCGTCGTTGTCTTCGCTTGTCAGGCCCAGCCCCTGATTGACGAATTCGGAGTACTTGTCGTAGGCCGTGGAGTTCTTGACCAGGTAGCTGGCCAGCGCGACGTTGGATCCGCGCTGGAGTATTTCAGCGGGGCTGGGGATGGCGCTGGCGGCGCTGAAAGGGGTCAAGTACCAGGCGTTGGCGGGGTAGGCGTCATTTGGGTTTTCGCACACCCAGGACAGCCTGGATTCGTCCAGCGACGGGGCTTTGCCACAGTGCGGGCACAAGAGCACAGCCTCCTGCCACCGGATGTCTTTCAGGTTGGCTTTGGTGATCTCTTTCTTGTCTCGGTCCCACCCGGGTATTTGGATGTTGGTGAAGTAGTCGGGCAAGAAGTACTGGCTGCAGTGATCGCAGTGCAGCATCTGACGATGGCGCCGGGCGGTTTCCGCTTCCTTGCTGACGCCGTACTTGAGCACTGTGGGGGTCGAAAACAGCTTGCGCAGCTTGTGAGGCTTGTGCTGCAAGCGCGAGACGTACACCGACATCTGGGTCAGGTTCGACTTGTCGACTTCGTCGTGGATGACGGCGTTGGCCGGCACGGACAAGGCGGCCGTTTCGGACAAGGTGCCCCGGAAGTAGATGAAGCTGTTCGACCCGAACTGCTTGATTTCGGAGTTATTCAGCTGGGGGTTGATCGATCGGCTGAGCTCTGGACTTGCTTCCACGCAAGGGTCGATCCGCGTCTTGCAAAACTTCTCCGCATCGTTCGTGGTGGGGAACGTGTAGATGACAGTGAAATCGTTCTGCGTGGCGCACGCCGCAAGGGTCCACCTGGCCAGGATCTCGGACAGGCCGATCTGGGCACACTTGACCACGATGCTGGTCTCGCAAGCGTCTTGGATGACGGTGCGTTGGAATTCGTGATTCTTGAAGCTGAATTTGCGCCCGTCAAGGTAGGTTTTCTTCTCGATCCAGGTGTCGAGGTGCGCGAGGCTGTAGACGTCGGAAACGGAGTCGTGCAGCCTCTGCAGAAAGAGAGTTGCTTGCGGGGTGGTCACTGGAGCTCGCGTCGCAGGTTCGACATGAAGTCTTCCTGGAGCTCAGGGAAGCGCTTGAGGGTATCGGCCAGCGTCATCTCGATGCGCTTGAACTCTTCGGAGTTGTGCAGCTCGGTTTGGAGCTTGATGATTTGGGTGAGTACGGCGGTGACAGCGGCCAGGACCTGGGCCTTCTGGTTGGCGGCGATGTCGGGGTCAGTGAGCACGCTCTGGGCGAGAGTTTCGGCGCGCTGGTACTGGAGCATGAGCTCGGTTGGCGTGTCCAGGTCCGCCAGCGTCTTCAGCGGGACGTCGAAAGTCTGTTGAGGGCGCGTTGGAGGAGCGTCCTCCCGCATGTTGAAGTCGTCAAGCATGGTTTCTCACGTTGGCGATGTGGCGCCAGAAGGTGCGCTCGCTGCAGCCGGCCAACTGGATGGCTTTCTTGCGATCGAGCCGGCCTTGGGCGACTTCAAGGGCCAGCTCTTCACGGTACAGCCGCCTGGTCTGGATCAGATCGGTCTTGTGTTGCCGTTTCTGGCCGGGAATCTTGCCCGGGCAGACCCGGCTCAGGTGGGTCTCTGACACCCCAAGCTGCTTGGCCAAGGCCTTGGTGGTGACTCTGCGGTTGAACAGGTCATCCCGCATCGCTGGTGTAAGCCGGTCTTTGAGTGCCATGGGCGCGGAGTATGCACTCACATATGCCCCAAAATCAAGCGAATTTGAGTTATTATGTCAGCATTGTTAATCAAATTGTGGCACAAAATGTCAAAAATTCGAAAATTTTGGGCTGAAAAAGCGCAGTTTTCGACAAAAATGGCACAAAAGTTCCAAAAAACCCTGAGGAAGGAGAAACCCCCAGGGGGGCCGCGCCGCGCTTGGCATACCCTGTACGGTATACGTCATGCACTGTAGATATATACAGTAAACGCGCCACAATCAACGATCGGCACCAGGCCGATACCCTAGTCTGGGTCCACCCCTAACCCCCCTAGAATGGCCATTAAACGCGATCTAGAGGCATGTGGATAACTTGTAACACAGTGTGGATAACATCGTCAGTACACTGATCATTCAGGCTTTTTGAATGGCATTTTAGAGTGCATCCCCTAGAATGTTGTCACTTAGGTGACAGATTAGGGCATGGTTTAGGGTATGCTTTGGGTTGTGGTTGATAGTCTGACATAGGGTTAGACTGCGACGCACAGTAAGGACTAGTCTCATGTCAATCGCTACCACTCCCGCTTTCGCTACCTCCCGCGCTTTCAACGTCGCACTTGGCCGCTTGGCCAGCGCTCCCGATGCGCTGCAAACCGCGGTTCAGCATGCTGTCATGCATGCCCTGCACGACGGCCAGTGCACCCCGGCCAATCGGTTTCGTGCCACGCTGGCCAGCGCGCACATGTTGGGCAGCATCGGCGCGCGCGCTGCCCTGTTCGTGCTGGCCGAAGCCCTGGCCAGCGTGGCCACGCTGGCCGAAGATGGGCAATACCGCGTCAAGAGCAAGGGACGCGCCGAGTATTTGACATTGGACATGGCCATTGCCAAGGCCCAAGCGCTTGATGTCGGCGCGCGCATCGCTGTTCTGCAGGCCGAAGCAGCGGCCGCACGCGCCAAGGCCAAGGCCACCAAAGAGACCAAGCCCGAAGCGGTCAGTGACCCAGCCGCGCCCCTGAT
>ERZ724509.1090-NODE-1090-length-10458-cov-5.008844_pt1 | contig 10458 bp, 9 predicted proteins | sample MGYA00376042_ERZ724509 | MGnify/ENA primary metagenome ERZ724509 (study PRJEB28724, sample SAMN07190887) | wastewater metagenome | isolation source: effluent of sewage treatment plant in Hong Hong | place: USA: Christiansburg, Virginia | collected 2016-03-01 ...
GGACTGGCGTCCCGCGGTCGTTGTCGTCGCCGCCCTGACGATGATCATCGGTGCGCGACAACGCGTCTGACGACGGCACCGCTGCGCTGCTCGCTGATCGGTATGCCGCCCTGCCGGGCGTCCAGATCGTCCGGACCATCGAGAACATCGGCGGTGCGGGCGGTTTTGCCCTCGGGCTCGAGTTCGCCTTGGGCGGCGCCGGTGACACTGCCTGGTTGCTCGACGATGACACGGTCCCCACGGCGGGAGCCCTGCAGGCCCTGGTGGGTGCGCGGACGGCATACCGGACGCTCACCGGAACCACCCCGGTCCTGGTGGCCAGTCGCGCAGTGTGGACCGATGGCCGTGACCATCCGATGAACACCCCGCGGCCCAAACCCGGAGCGTCCGCCGACGAGGCAGCGGCCGCCGCCGCGGTGGGATGTATCCCGATTCGGACGGCGTCGTTCGTCTCCATCCTCGTCGACCTGGACCGCACTCGTGAGGTGGGCTTGCCGGAAGCGGGATTCTTTCTGTGGAATGACGACTTCGAGTTCACCGCCAGGCTCGTCCGTGGGCACCGGGCCGTCTACTGCCCTGGGTCGACCGTCGTCCACGAGACGAAGAAGTTCGGCGGCGCCGACGCCGACCCCGGCCCGCGCTTCCACCTCGAAGTGCGTAACAAAGTCTGGACGTTCGGGCGCAGTCGTGGGCTCAGCGCTCCGGAGAAGGTCCTCTACGGCGGTGCCACTGCGCGCCGTTGGGCTCGGACCATCATGAGGTCCACCGACCGGTCCACGCTGATCCGGGGCCTGGGTCAAGGCCTGCGCGCCGGTCTGAGCGGTGGGCCCCGACCCACCAGCGTTGTGCTCACCGAGGCACTGGGACCCGATCCGGCGGTCGGCTCGTTGCAGCCGCGGCCGCCACAGCCCCGACGCGAGGACGGCTTCGCTGTCCTCATGAGCGTCTACGCCGGCGACCGGGCGGATTTCTTCGAGGCGGCCTTCCGATCCGTCACGGCGGATCAGACTGTCCCCCCGGACCAGGTCGTCCTCGTCATCGACGGACCGTTGCCCCAAGCATTGAATTCCCGAATCGAGGAGGTCGTCGCGGCCACGCAGGTGCCGGTTACGTTGGTTCGCCTACCGGTCAACGGGGGCCTCGGCCCGGCGCTGCGAGCCGGGCTGGCCCACTCCGAGCACGAGTTGGTCGCCCGCATGGATGCCGACGACGTGTCGCTCCCCACCAGATTCGAGGTCCAAGTGCCGATGGTGCGTGGGGGCCTGGACCTCGTGGGGTCGGCCCTACTCGAGTTCGAGGACGACCCACAGGTCATCAGCCGACGCCGTGCGGTCCACACCGATCCGGCCCAGATCCAGACCGGGGCTCGGTTCCGGCAGACCCTCAACCATCCGTCGGTCGTCTTCCGGGCCAGTGCCGTCGAGGCTGCGGGCGGCTACCAGGATCTTCCCTCCCTTGAGGACTACCTGCTGTTCGCCCGGATGATCCATGCCGGGGCGCGGGTCGGCAATGTCGCCGAACCCCTCGTGCTGTATCGCGTCGGAGCGGGGTCCTACGCCCGCCGCGGTGGGCTGCGGTTGTTGCGGTCCGAACTTGCTCTGCAACGGGAGTTCCGGCGCACGGGTTTCACGACGCGGCTCCAAATGATGCGCAACCTGGTCATTAGGGGCGGCTATCGGGTTGCTCCCGAAGGGCTGCGCAAGGCGGGCTACGGCACCTTCTTCGCTCGTCGGGACCGCGGTTCAGGACGGGGCTGAGGGGCGTCTCGCGGGCGCTGGCGCACGGGGTCAGGGAGCAGTGCCAGGGGGCGGCGCAGTCAGGCTCTCGTCGTTGCGTAGCGCGGTGAAGAGGGCCTTGGCCTGGGTGGTGTTCCACTTGACAGCCACCCCCGCGTTCTTCGTCTGGAGCGCTGCTGTCTCGATCGGAACCTGCAAGGACAGGCCTTCACCGTTTCCCACCGCCCGCAGCGCCTGCATGATGGCAACCGCGTCGCCGAGCGAGGTGTCGGAACCCACGATCAGCCCGGCACTCGCGGCGTCGGCAAAGGCCAGGTAGCGGCTGGGATTGAGGACGGTGGCGGGGGTGGCGGCCTTCTTCATCACCGCCCCGAGGAACTGGCGCTGACGTTCGGCTCGGCCCAGATCGCCCCGGGGGTCGCTGTGACGCGATCGCACGTAACCGAGGGCGTTCTTGCCGTCCAGGACCTGACATCCGGCCTTGAGGTCGATCCCGGCCAATTCGTCTTTCATATCACGCGCCACGCATATATCGACTCCGCCAAGGCTGTCGACGACCCGAGCGAACCCTCCGAAACCGATCTCAAGGTAGCCGTCAATGTGCAGACCCGTGGCCTGTTGGACCGTTTCGGTGAGCAACCGAGCTCCGCCGAAAGCAAACGCTGCGTTGATTTTGTTGCTGCTTCCCCTTCCGGGGATTGGGACGTAACTATCGCGGGGGATCGACACAATGACTGGAGGGTTTCCGCGATCTGACACGTGGACGATCATGATGGAGTCGGTCCGTTTGCCACCCTCGTCCGGTCCAGTAGAGAGCTCCGCTTGTTCGGCCGCGGAAAGACCCTCCCGACTGTCCGACCCGACCAGCAGGAAGTTCCTCCCGGCGCCTGCCGCAGGACTGCTTGCAGGGCTGTTGTCGACACGTTCTACAGCGTTCCACGCCCTAAGCGGGACGACCACGAGGTAAGCCGCAGTCACCATGCCCACTAGTGCGACGGCAGCGACGAAGCGGCGTACGTAGATCCGTGCTCGACCTGGTCGACTGTTTCGGGGTTGCGGCTGGCTCACCCGCCCAGGTCTTCTTGCCGACGGCGGTGCCGCGACGGGTGGGGGTTGATGGCGAGGTTCCCGGGAGAACGTGACCTTACGGCGGGTGTCGACGATGTAGCCCTGGTCCTCAGTTCTGTTGGCTTGAGGGCCTATCGACTGTGGTATGGGAACGGCGCGTCCTTCGTGCGGGTCAGAAGCGGACACGGCGGACGTCCCTTTCGTGGTGAGCGTGGGTGCCAGTCTCGCACGTCGTCACCCCAGAGCGGTGGCAGGTTGGCCCCGGCTAAGACCGTAGGATGCCGGGAGGCCCGATGGACTGCACTCAGGAGGATGGCCCGGTGGACGCGGATCTAGTCGTTGTTGGTGCAGGCATCTTTGGGCTGACTGTCGCCCAACAATGCGCCCAACGGTTTGGTGTACGCGTCGTCGTCATTGACCGCCGACCGCACATCGGAGGAAATGCGTACAGCGAGGAGGAGCCACAAACTGGCATTGAAGTACACCGCTACGGCGCGCACCTCTTCCACACCTCCAACGAGCGCGTCTGGGAATACGTTAATCAGTTCACGACATTTACGAATTATGTACATCGGGTGTATACCAACCATCGCGGCGAGGTCTACCCGATGCCGATTAATCTCGGAACGATTAACCAATTCTTCCGGTCGGCTTACGGGCCGGAGCAAGCGAGGGCTCTGATTGCCGAGCAGGCAGCCGAACTGGGCAACAGGGAGCCTGCCAATTTTGTCGATAAGGGCATTTCGCTCATCGGTCGGCCCCTGTACGAAGCCTTCATTGCTCACTATACTGCGAAACAGTGGCAGACCGATCCCGAGCTGCTCGGTGCCGATATTATCAGCCGGCTTCCCGTGCGCTTCACCTATGACAATCGCTACTTCAGCGACAAATACGAGGGCTTGCCCACGGATGGGTACACCGCATGGCTTGAGCGGGTGGTCGACGATCCGAAGATCGACGTCCGCTTGTCGACGGATTTCTTCGACGAGAGTCAACCCGTCCATCAGAGGGCTGTTGTGGGGAACGTCCCGGTGGTCTATACGGGGCCGATTGATCGTTACTTCGGGCAATCTGAGGGGTCCTTGGGTTGGCGGACCCTCGATTTTGAGCAGGAAGTGCTTTCGGTGGGAGATTTCCAGGGGACGTCCGTGATGAACTATCCGGACCCCGAGGTGCCCTTCACTCGGATCCATGAATTCCGACACTTTCATCCGGAGCGCGACTATCCCTCCGATCGCACTGTGATTATGCGAGAATTCTCGCGATTCGCGGACCGGGATGACGAGCCCTACTATCCAGTTAATACCCCTCAGGACCGCGCTCGGTTGCTGAGGTATCGTGAGCGCGCTGCCGCCGAACCTTTGGTGTTCTTTGGTGGGCGACTCGGCACTTATCAGTATCTCGATATGCACATGGCAATCGGGTCGGCCTTGTCGATGGTCGATAATCATTTGAGTGAACATTTCTCTCGCGGTGGGGCTCCGGCTGACCCGAGGGACGAAAGGACTTCTGAGTGACCGGTGAACCACAGTGGGCCCTCGCCTCGCGGGTGGTGTTTCCTGTTGACCACGACGAGGACCTTCTCCCGCTCTATGTCGAATTCGGCCGGCGCTACCCAGGCGTGGATGACACCCACGACGAGAAAGTCCGCACTTGGGGGGAGGCGAAGGCCAGCGGCACCCCCGCCTCAGCCGGCATCGAGGGGCGCAGCGACGATGTCCTCTCCCGCACGTCATTCGCGATTCGTCCCGGCCAGCGGGTCTCCTTCGCGACCTACTTCAACGCCTTCCCGGCGTCATACTGGCGCCGATGGACGACCGCTGAACGGGTGCGGTTGCGAGTCGCAGTCGAGGGCGAAGCCACGGTCCTGGTCTACCGGTCCAACGCCCGCGGCTCCTCGATTCGGCTGCACCGCTTCACGACTGGCGCACCGTCGGCGAACCATCCCAGCGAGCGGACCGAGCCGACCGTCGTTGAAGTTGACCTCGACCTTGTTCCCTTCGTCGACGGAGGGTGGTACTGGTTCGACATCGTCGCCGGAGGGCAGCCAGCGGTTCTGGCCTCGGCTGAGTGGTTGATCTTCGGCGAACCCCAGCGTGAGGCCCGCCTCTCGATCGGGGTGACAACGGTCAACAAGCCCGAGTACGTGCGCAAGATTGTGGCTGCCATCGCGGGTGCTCACGAGGTGCGTCAGCACCTGGACAAGCTCTATATCGTCGACCAAGGCACTCAGGCCGTCCAGGAGCAACCTGGCTGGGATGCGGCTGCGGAGCCGCTGGGGACGCAACTGCGTGTCATCACTCAGGCCAACCTTGGGGGATCTGGGGGCTTCTCCCGCGGTATGTACGAAACGCTGACTGCTGGATCGAGCACGTTCCACATGGTGCTCGACGACGACGTCTCGATTGAGCCAGAGAGCATCGTCCGAGCCGTACGCTTCGCCTCGTTCGCCCGGCGCCCGACGATCGTCGGCGCTCACATGTTCGATATTCACAACCCGACCGCCCTCCACAGCTTCGGGGAAGAGGTCGACCCGGTGAAGTGGACGTTCGGAGCCGTGCGCGGCGTCCACGAAGAGCACAACCTCGCTTTCGCCGGCCTGCGCGAGACGCCATGGCTGCATCGGCGAGTGGACGTTGGTTACACGGGATGGTGGATGTGCCTCATCCCCGTGGAGGTCCTGCGCGAGGTCGGTTTGTCGCTGCCAGTGTTTATCAAATGGGACGACGCCGAGCATTGTATGCGGGCCCGCGCTGCGGGATTCCCGACGGTCAGCCTCCCGGGGTCCGCAGTCTGGCATGTCTCCTGGAACGACAAGGACGACTTGATCGACTGGCAGGCCTACTACCACCAGCGCAACCTGCTCATCTCTTGCCTGCTGCACACGACGGCGCCCCAAGGCGGCCAGGCGATTCGCCAGTCCATCCAAGCGCTGATCAAGAACGCCTACTCGATGCGCTACTACGCCAACGCGGTGCGCTTGCAGGGCCTACGCGACTTGTTCAGAGGGCCAGAACACCTCCACGCCACCATCGGCGAAACATTGCCCCAGTTGCGGGCCCTCGCGGCGGACTATGCCGATGTTCGTTTCAGGGCCGATCCCGACGCGTTCCCCAAGCCAATCGGTCAGCGCCTCGGGCCTCCCCCGCGGCTGCCCAAACGTTCGATGCTTGCCCCCTGGGTCGCAAAGACGGCCATCCGTCATTTGAGACCTACCGCTCTTGGTGCCCAAGCCGCCCCCCAGGCGCTGGTCCCGCAGCGGTACGCCGTCTGGTGGTACCTCTCGCAGTACGACTCCGCCGTCGTGTCGAAGTCAGATGGTACGGGCGCGGCTCTCTATGCCCGTCAACCGGAGACTTTCCGCGCCCAGATGGCCGAGGGAGTGCGCCTGCATGTGCAGCTCTATCGGCAGTGGGATGCGTTGGCGAAGGCCTATCAGGATGCCGTGGCCGAGATCACCTCGCCGGCGGCCTGGGCGCGGACCTTCGGGCTGGACGACCCGGCGTGACGTGTGATGAGCAACGCGGCGAGTCCAGGCGGCACGAGCGAACCGAACGCAACAGGTTCAGGCTGGCTGCTGCGCCGCATTCGTGACCAGCAGGTGGCGTTCCTCAAGACGCCGGCCAGCAGCACGGCGCCGGTCAACGTGGGCGCCACCAACACCGCCGTCGGCTTCCTCGTCTTCGTCGGTTTCGACCGGTTGTATGCCGCCGTCGCCCCTGCCTGGGGCAGCGTCCTTCACAACACCGTCACGCTGGCCTGCTCCCACGTGGTGTCGGTCATCATCGCCTTCGTGCTCTACCGCACCCTTGTGTTCCGCGTCACCGGGCACCTCTGGCGAGACCTGGCCCGGTTCGAGAGCGTCTATCTGGTGTCGCTCGCCGCCAACTGGCTGCTGCTCAACCTCCTCACCGTCGTCATCGGCCTCTCGGTGATCGTTGCGCAGGCCTTGGTCGTCGCCGTCATCGCCATGGTGAGCTACTTCGGGCACAAACACTTCTCGTTCCGCCGCCCTGACCCCGCGGCCCCGACCCCGCCGGGAGGTGCGGAGTGACGGCCTCACAGTCGAGCCCGCGGGTCTCGGTCGTCGTCCCCACGTTCCACAACGCGCAGTTCGTGGAGGCGACGATCGAGTCGATCCTCGCCCAGACCTTCACCGACTTCGAGTTGTTGGTGAGCGATCACAGCTCGACGGACGGCACCTGGGATCGACTGCAGCGGTTCGCCGCCGACCCTCGGGTGCGGCTGTGGCAGACGCCGACCGGAGGCGGTGCGCCGGCCAACTGGGCTGCCGTCACCGACGCCGCGCGGGGGGAGTTCGTCAAGCTCGTCTGCGGCGACGACCTGCTGTATCCCACCTGTCTGCGTGAGCAGGTCGACGCGATGGACGCCCACCCGAGCGCCACCCTCGTGTGCGCGCGACGCGACCTCATCGACGCGCAGGGCGGGATCGTCATGGGGGGCCGCGGGATGAGCCGCATCCGTGGGTTCCACAGTGGGCGAGCCGCGATCCGGCGCACGGTCGCCCTCGGCACGAACATCTTCGGCGAGCCGGCCTCGGTCCTCATGCGACGCGAGGCCCTCGTCCGCGCGGGCGGCTGGTGGCCAGACTTCCCCTACGTCATCGACGAGGCCACCTACGCGCTGGTCCTGCTGCGCGGGGACTTGTATGCCGTGCCGCACAGCCTGGCTGCGTTCCGGATCAGCGCAGGGCAGTGGAGTGTCGACCTGGCCGATCAACAGGCTGCCCAGGTGATCGCGTTCCACGAAGAGTTGGACCGACGGGTGCCGGGTCTGCTCACCCGTGCCGACCTGGCCCGGGGCAAGGCGATGGCCAGGGGACTGAGCACGGCGAGGCGGCTGGTCTATCTCGCGATGCGACGCCGGATGACGACGAGCGAGTAGCCGAACGCGCGCGCTGGCGCGGTTCCACCGCGTGAACTCCACGCACCGACAACGTGTGCTGGGGCTCCCGGCCTGATTCCGCTGGCGACGCGCGGCTAGAGTCGGGGGCATGGACAAAGTCGTCTCTTCCGCTGCCGCCGCCCTCGCCGGCATCGAGTCGGGGATGTCGCTCGCCGTTGGCGGGTTCGGCCTCTGCGGGATCCCCTCGGTGCTCATCCAAGCCCTGCACGACAGCGGCGTCGACCACCTGGAGGTCATCTCCAACAACTGCGGAGTCGACGACTGGGGGTTGGGAATCCTCTTGCGAGACAGGCGGATTCGGCGCATGATCTCCTCCTACGTGGGTGAGAACAAGGAGTTCGAGCGGCAATACCTCTCCGGCGAACTCGAGGTCGAGCTCACCCCCCAGGGCACGCTGGCCGAGCGGATGCGAGCCGGGGGGAGCGGCATACCGGCGTTCTTTACGATGACCGGGGTCGGGACGCAGGTCGCTGAGGGGGGCATGCCCTGGAGGTATGCCGCGGACGGCACCGTCGCCGTCGCATCGCCGGCCAAGGAGGTCCGTGAGTTCGACTGGATGGGGCGCCGACGCGAGTTCGTTCTCGAGCAAGCCATCGTCGCCGATTACGCCCTCGTCCGAGCCGCACGCGGCGACCGGCACGGCAACCTCGTCTTCAAGGAGTCGACCCGCAACTTCAACCCGCTGGCTGCCATGGCCGGCCGGGTGACCATTGCCGAGGTCGAGCAGCTCGTCGAGCCGGGGGAGTTGGACCCCGACCACATCCACCTGCCCGGGATCTTCGTCCAACGGGTGCTGGCCCTGAGCCCCGAGCAGGCCTCGGTCAAGCGGATCGAGCGCCGCACCGTGCGACCCAAGCCCGCCGCGCCGAGCGCTGCGACGACCGAGCAGGAGGCCTGAGCCATGGCGCTCACCCGTGAGGAGATGGCGGCCCGAGCCGCTCGCGAGCTGCACGACGGCGACTACGTCAACCTCGGCATCGGCCTGCCGACCCTCGTGCCCAACTACGTCCCCGATGACGTCGAGATCGTCCTGCAGTCCGAGAACGGCATCCTCGGCGTGGGCGCCTATCCCTTCGAGGGCGAGGAGGACCCCGACCTCATCAACGCCGGTAAGGAGACCGTGACGATCCGGCGTGGAGCGTCGTTCTTCGACTCCGCGACGAGCTTCGGGATGATCCGCGGCGGCAAGGTCAACGCGGCGATCCTCGGCGCCATGCAGGTGTCGGCGGCTGGCGACATCGCCAACTGGATGATCCCCGGCAAGATGGTCAAGGGGATGGGCGGGGCGATGGACCTCGTCCACGGCGCCCAGCACGTCATCGTCCTTATGGAGCACGTCGCTCGCGACGGTGCCCACAAGATCGTGCAGGAGTGCTCGCTGCCCTACACCGGCAAGCGGGTCGTCCACCGGATCATCACCGACCTCGCGGTCCTCGACGTCACCCCCGACGGGCTCGTTCTGCGCGAGCTCGCGCCCGGGGTCACTCTCGACGAGGTGCGCTCCGCCACCGGCCCCGACTTCCAGGTCGAGCTCGACGGCTGACCGAATCAGGCTGTGGCAGTGACATTTTCGATTGTCCGTCGACGGTCCTGATCGCCCGCCGGGTTGAGCACGAGCAGCACCGATCCGTCGGCGGCCCAGGCACTGAGGAACGCTCGCAGCGCGGACCCGAGCCGGTCGCCGCTGACCAGGACCCGTGGCCGCTCCGGCCAGTCGCGACGGAGGACGATCCCTCCGTATGCCGCGTCGTCACCGTCGCCGACCAGGGCGGGCTCGTCCGCCTCCGGGGTGTCCCACGGGTCGAACCGGTCGCCATAACCGGCCAGTTCCTTGGCCTCGTCGAGGACGTCCTGCGGCGTCTGTCCGTTGCCGCGGGCTAGCGCCGCGAGGGTGACGAGCACGGCATACCGGCCGTCGGTGACGCACTCGGCGGCAAGGTCGGGGGAGACGGTGACGACTACGTCGGCGTCCCGGGCCTCTGGTCCGACGACGACGATGCAGCCCACCGACCAGGCCGCCATCGCCCAGTAGGCCGTGCGCCAATGGGCGGGCAGGTCCAGGCCGACGGTGTTGCCGACGGTGACGTCGCCGCTGTCCTGCAAGAGGTTGGCGGCCTTGGCGACCCAGTTGGCAAAGGTCTTGGCGGACAACTCGATCCGCTCACCGCTCGCATCGTCGTAACACGTGATGCGAGGGCGCCCCGGGTCTAAGCGCAACATCGCGGCGAGGACGTCGGCGGGCATGGAGGATCGGGTCGGCACGAGCGTCAGCCTACGTCGGTAGAGTCCGCGGCATGGCCGAGCCTGCAGTCGTGCGTCAGTGGCGCAGCGCCCGGCCTGTGCAACTCGCGGCGATCCTCGCGCCGTTCCGTCGTGGTGGTGGCGACCCGACGTTCCGGGTGGGGCCGGACGGGTCGGTGGTGCGCGGCATACAGACCCCTGATGGGCCGGCCACCCTCGAACTTGATTGTGCCCCAAAGGAGTCCGAGATCTCGGCGCAAGCCTGGGGGCCTGGCGCGGCCTGGGCGGTGGAGCAGGCGCCGGCGTTGGTCGGTGAGGGCGATGACCCGAGCGGGTTCGTCGGGTTGCACCCGCCTGTCGTGGATGCGATCCGGCGCTTCCCGGGGTGGCGGGTGCCGCGCAGCGGGTTGGTCCTCGACGCCCTCGTGCCGGCCATCATCGAGCAGAAGGTGACGGGCAAGGAGGCGTTCGGCGGCTACCACCGGCT
>ERZ724509.1091-NODE-1091-length-10457-cov-5.421457_pt1 | contig 10457 bp, 6 predicted proteins | sample MGYA00376042_ERZ724509 | MGnify/ENA primary metagenome ERZ724509 (study PRJEB28724, sample SAMN07190887) | wastewater metagenome | isolation source: effluent of sewage treatment plant in Hong Hong | place: USA: Christiansburg, Virginia | collected 2016-03-01 ...
CGTTGGGGCGGTTGGCTTGGTTGGGGTTTCGGTTGCAACTGGGGTAGTAGTAGCTGGGGTTGAGGTAGCTACAGTCACTTCTGGGGTGCCGGTAGTACCAATAGTGGCGTTTACAATCGTGATAGTACTCTCATCACTCATGAGGGGAGCCTCTTTACCAGACGGAATAAAGTCGATGCGGTAGCGTAGGTCAGTAAAGCGATTTTTTTCTGAAGTGGCGATAATATCAACCGCACTGACACTACCGATATTGTAGTTGGTATCACAAGTGAGTGCCTTGATGGCACCAAGGCTGTCGCGCATATCAACTGCCAATCCTTCACTACAGGCGTAGGAAAAAGCAAACGTACCGGTACGCTTCGGTACATTCCAATTAATAGTGACAGACTCGTCGTCGTTTACGGTGCCTTTTGAACTGGCGACCATAAGGCCGCGGGTGTCATAGCTATATACACTGTCAGCGAGTGAGGCGAGGGAAGTGAAGGCGTTTGGTACTACTTTCACCAGTTGGACGCCTAACCACGAAACCACAATAATGAGTCCAATAAAACCCGCAATAGCAAGAGACTTCATAACGCCGTCTTTCTGCTGCTGTTCACGATTGTTTGTCATAATGCGGGCATATTACCATAGAATAGTGCAAAAGTCAATAAAACGAAAAGACGGATATGTCAAATCTTGTACTAGCTACTTAGACTCAGATCTCAATTCAGTAAGTCCGTGACAAAGGGGTACCCTAGGCAAAAATTCGAAGACTGGCCTCCGGAGGTGTTTGTGGGGTTAACCCCGTTAGAAATACCGTAGTGGAGCCGGTGGATACTTGTCCATGGAGCAGTTGGTACACCGTACTGTGGTTACTGAACGAGGGAGGGGTATTTCTAACGGGGTAAATTGACACAACAGCTATTTTGTGATATTATAGAGCCATCTATGCACGTTCAATCTTCATTGTTTGATGCTGTTTGGGAACGCAAAGTACCGTTCCTGGCTGTCTTTTTTGTAATTTTTACCCTGACGTACGCAGTCTTGGCAGTAGTTGATTTTTTGCCTGAGCCAGCTGATGCAACACCAGAAGCAGCTTCGTCTACCTCTACTATAGCAACAACCACAAAAGTAACTGTGCCAGTGGTAGCACCGGTCAGTACTGAAAAACCAGTCCGACTCATGATCCCAACCCTTGAACGTAATGTGCCAGTACTCAATCCTGAGACTAATGATGTCACCGCACTGGATAATGGCCTTCTCAAAGGACTCGTCCGTCACCCCGACTCCGCCCTCCTTGGAGAAGATGGAAATGTCCTTATTTTGGGCCATTCTAGCTATCTCCCAAATGTGATGAACAAGAACTTCCAAGCCCTCAACGGTATTCAGAAGTTGAAGTGGGGGGATGTGATCGAGCTTGAAAGTGAAGGTACACTTTATACGTACCGGGTCGAAAAGGTCTATCAGGCCAAGGCCTCAACGGTGACTATTCCCACTGAGGTGACGGCGAAGCGCCTCACACTGGTGACCTGTAACAGTTTTGGTGCCAAAGAAGACCGCTTTATTGTCGAAGCGAAGCTCCTCTCCGAAAAGACTTTGGCCCGCTAATAAATCCGCTAGAGTAATCAAAATAACCAGCATTTCTGCTGGTTATTTTGGTGTATAGGGAGTGCTTGCAAAGGCATCACGGTACTACAACAGGCAGCATTGACACAGTCTCTATTGTATTGACAAATACTGTGCGTTATGCTAGTATATTGGCATAACCGCTCCTACTGTTCTTTGACTAAATGGAGCTCAACTCATGGGCATTGTGCCCTCGAACATGCGCTGGAGGCGCCACTACCATGATGAAACTTTCCGCTCTTGCTCTGGCTGTCCTGCCCATGAATCCGGTTTCGATCGGTGTTATCGGTGCAGGGGCGGCGACCTTCGCATCCCCACAGGTCGCTGTGGCCTGTGAAATCAATTGCAATCAACCGACAGCGGTCGATAAGGGAAAAAAGGTCCCTGTCTGGCATGTCGTCGATTGCATGGTCGGACCCGAAGGTGGTCCGTATACCCGGGTTGACTGCAAGAGTAAGGAAGCTGTCCATATTTCGCCGCGTGGCGAAGAGGTGGTCTGCTTCCTCGGGAGCGACAACAAGATCCACTGGGATTACCAGTGGGCCGTCCAAGTCGGAAAGACGTTCATCAACCGCAAGGTAGGTGGGGTCTGGATGCCTGATTGGCAAGAGTAGTGTGTGGGCGGCAGCGATAAGGCTGCTGCCCACACAACAAATCTCAAGAATCAATTCGGATTCTGAGTAATCGTTCTACGGAACGATTTCTTTCATCCGAAGAAATTCGGTGTAGGTATACATTATAAAAATCATTATTTACTATGACTATTCAAAAAATTAGTTTTGCGGCATTGCTCATTTCGATGTTATTCGTAGCGGCGTTTTCTATTTCTAATAGTGCGTTTGCTGCAATTACAGGTGGTGGTGGTACTGGTTGTACAGGTTGTGGAGGCACAACTGGTGGTTCAACTGGTGGCGGCGGATCAGATAATGATCATGGTGAACCGATTGTGCCAGTTTGTCGTTTGACAGCGAGTCCGACCAGTATCGCTACTGGTGCTACCTCAACCCTTAGTTGGACAACTACTAACGCTGTTTTTGCTTCAATCGATAAGGGGATTGGCGAAGTATCAGTTCGTTCAGGTAATCTTACCGTTAATCCAGTTGAGAACACTACATACACGATGACTGTACGTAGTTTTAGCGGTACTCGTACCTGTAGTGTTACGATCATCATTATCGTGCCACAGACTCCATCTTGTGATTTCCTGAATGCAGCACCTGCAGTCATTAATCGCGGTCAGAGTTCAACTCTTTCGTGGGGAACTACCAATGTGACTTCGGCGGCCATCAATAATGGTATCGGTAATGTTGCTGTTGATGGTTCGACTTCAGTGTCACCACTTGAAACTACTACCTACACCTTGACCGCTACCGGTGCTGAGAACAAGACTGTTTCTTGCACCAAGACCATTACCGTTAATCAGCCTGAAGTGAAAGCTCCACGTTGTGAATACTTCAACGCGTCAGCGAGTACTATCAAGAAGGGTTCTAGTGTAACGCTTACTTGGGATACTACAAACGTTAACTCAGCAGTTATCAACCCTGGCGTTGGTACTGTAGCGGCTGATGGTTCTACCACTGTGTCGCCATCTGATACGACTACCTACACCCTTACCCTTACTGGTGACAACAATCAGACCAGTTCATGTACACGTACCGTGACTGTTGAAACTTCTGGCGGTGGAGGTGGCGGTGGATCATCTTCACCAAAGTGTACCTTGAAGATTTCTGACACCAAGATTACTCGTGGCGATCGTATCACCATCAAGTGGGATACCTCACGTGCTACTGAAGTAACCTTGAAGGATAGTCATGGCAAGACCCTCGTGTCTACCGATGACGTGAAGTCAAGTGACAAGAAGGATCTCTACGATGGTGAAATCACCCTTCGTCCAGAAAAGGATACTACCTACACCCTCCTTGCTGAACGTGGTTCAAAGGACCGAACCTGTAAGGTGTCAGTGGATGTAAAAGATGGTGTAACCGTTATCACCGACCGTGATCAGAAGCCAGTAGTAACCGGTATTGCCCTGACTCAGGTGCCATACACAGGTTTTGAAGCTGGACCATTCCTCACGATGCTCTTCTACGGACTCTTGCTCCTCTGGGCTCTCTATCTCGCTTACGTACTCGTCGTACGCAAGAACGGTGGGGCAGGTCACTTGGCCATGGCCACACCAGCTCCGGTTGCACCAGTTGCTCCTGTAGCTGCAGAAAGTACTATCTCAACACCACGTTTCGTAGCTCCTGTAGCAGAAGTGGCAGCTACACCAGTTGTTGGTTACGCTGCTGCAACAGCTACTACTGATGCTGCTTACGAAGCAGTGGCTGAGAAAGTAGAAGATGCTGCTCATGCAGAGCGTGTCCTTATCTCGAGCGAAGCCATGCGTCACTTTATTGGTGCAACGAGTGAAGAAATTCGTACTGAAACATTGACCGCTGTACTCGCCAAGGCCAAGGCTTCATATCCAGCAGAAGATGGTTGGGTTGTCCTCAACATCGACCGTATGAAGAGTGTGATGGCTGCGATGGCTCCGGCCGTCTCAGTCTTCACTCCTCGTGGAGTCACTGCGTAAGCATCACCTAAATCAAAGGAAGCGTAAAAACAAAACACCCCCGCCAAAGGCGGGGGTGTTTTGTTTGATTAACTATGTAGGGTCGTTGACGAGACTTGATAGTCTAGAGGGCGCGGGTATCGCGTTCGTTCGTGAGCTGATTCACGAGGTCGGCAATGGTGAGTACCTCCTTGGTGCCGTCACGTTTTTCAAGAGTAACCGTGCGACTATTCATTTCTTGGTCACCAAGCACGATGAAGTAGGGGAGTCGGTCGGTCTTCGCCTGGCGAATCTTCTTGCCCATAGATTCGTTGTCTCCATCGAGGGTAACACGGAGGCCAACTGCCTTGAGAGCTTCGAGGACGTCATGACCGTAGTCGGTGTGGACGTCATTAACCGGGATGATACGCACTTGTTCCGGTGCGAGCCAGAGGGGAAAGTTACCGCCGAGGTGTTCAATAAGAACAGCGAGGAACCGTTCGAGCGATCCAGCAATAGCGGCGTGAATCATCACAATTGGTTCCTTCTCACCCTTTTCATTAGTACAGGTAAGACCAAAACGGATTGGCATAAGGCGGTCGAGCTGGATGGTTGCCACTTGGTGCGTACGACCAATAGAATCTTTGGCCATGAAGTCGAGCTTCGGCGCATAAAAGGCGGCTTCGCCAACACCTTCGAAATAATCAGCATCACGGTCAGTGGCAATTTGCTTCATGAGACTCTCGGTTTCTTCCCAGACCGCACTATCGCCGAGGTATTTCTCTTTGTTTGCCGGATCGTGGAAGGAGAGGCGGACACGGAGTTTGAAATTAAATGCACCGTAGAACTCGTTGATGATGTCCCAGATTTTTTCAATCTCATCACGGAGTTGTGACTCCCGACAAAACACGTGGGCATCATCCTGCGTGATGGAGAGGACGCGGGTGAGACCGGTAAGTTCACCTGATTGCTCAGCACGGTACACCATAGTGGTTTCGGCGTAGCGCTGGGGGAGGTCACGATAAGAGCGGGGCACTGCATCATAAATCTGCGTGTGGTGCGGACAGTTCATAGGCTTCAATACATACATCTCATGGTCGTCACCTTCTTTGGCCATTACCTTAAAGAGGTCTTCACTGTACTTGTTCCAGTGACCAGAGGTTTCGTAGAGCGACTTCTTTGCAATATGAGGAATGGTCACATGCTCATAGCCTCGAGCGTCCCGGAGTTCCTGTACAAAAGCATCAACCCGTTGACGAAGGGCAGTACCTTTTGGAGACCAAAGCGGGAGTCCAGCACCGACGAGGTCAGAAAATGAAAAGAGTCCCATTTCTTTACCAAGCTTGCGGTGGTCGCGCTTCTTGGCTTCTTCAAGCTGGGTGAGGTAGGCATCGAGTTCAGTTGCGGTATCAAAAGCAAGAACATAGACACGGGTCAACATCGGATTCTTTTCGTCGCCACGCCAGTAGGCACCAGCAACTTTGTCGAGCTTAAAACTATCGGCATCAATCTCAGCTGAGGGATTTTCACAGTGGCCACCCCGGCAGAGGTCGGTGAACTCGCTCTTATTGGTCCCGCAGGTGTAGAGGGTGATAGTCTCACCACGGGCAGCAATTTCTTCAATGAGTTCGAGCTTGAACTGATTTCCGACAAATACTTCTCGTGCTTCCTCGACTGAGACTTCGCGATGGCTCCAGGTCGTCCAGGTGTTGAGGAGCTTCTTCATTGCCTTCTGAATGTCCTTGAGACCATCGTCGCCAAGGGCTTCGCCACCACTAAAATCGACGTCGTAATAGAAGCCAGTGTCGATAGCGGGACCAAGGGTGAGCTTGGCGTGGGGGTATTGGTCAATGATAGCTTTGGCCATCACATGTGCCAGAGTGTGACGCTTGTGCTCTAGAGATTGATTGAGAGTGCTACACATAATAATTCAAAGTTACGTACTTCCGTCTTTGCGAGGAAGGAGGAGCTGGCGACGACTGACGTGGCAATCCAGACTGTTTTGGTGTCTGACTGGATTGCTTCGTCAGCTCGTGTCCTCACTTCCTCGCAATGACGGTGGTTAATAATGAAACGAAAAATCGCCCGAGCGAACATATGACAGGATTCATATGTTCGCTCGGGCGTTCTTTTGGTAAAGTCGCGGTTCCACCGAGCTTTCAAATGTAAGGGGTCAGACCCCTTACATTTCTTTTAGACAGATTAGGGAGGTATCTCCGCCGTAGCTGGTGGTTGGTGGCCACCACAATCTCTGTGTTAGGTACCATCCTAGCGGATAGGGGAGAATTGGTCAACTAAAATTATAGCCTCCGATCACCATTTGATCGGAGGCCAGATTTGGTTGCGGGGATGGACAGCTTCCCGTGCGACAAAAGTATAGGCGACCCTGAGATATTCGTTGACGAGGAAGGCTACACCAAGACGCTCACCTTCGATGAAGGTTGACGTCGGAGTCACATATGAGCGCATCCCGTGCTGATTTCCGTGGTAGATGGTGTATGCAATCCACCATGCGAGGACCTCAGGGAGTGGGAATAACGTAAACTTGATATCGTCATCATGCAGATTGTGTGAACGGGCAAAATCGAGTTTTCCCACTTCTTCAGCTGCGCTGTATTGGTTGATGATAGAACGATCAAGAAAACGTCGCTTCGTAAAGACTTGATGCGTCAGGTCGCCTGCCTGTTGTCGGTCGAACAAGTCCTGATGAGAAGCAACCAAATCTGCAATGCTGATAGGCCTACCCAAGAGATTTTCAAGTGAGCAAGAAATCACCAGTTTTCCCATGCGTGGTACTCCTTTGTTTCCGTAGCCACAATATCACGTCACTGACTATACGCAAGAGCTTTCACTCGGTCAATCGCGATACTTGGTTCGTCATTACGAATGGTGAGCTTGCCTTTAATCGCCACACACTGGCCGGGGACAAAAAGGTCTTTTTGCTCCATGTAGGTAGAAGGGAAGGCGACCATCTCAATGGTGTCCTGTTGGTCACCCAAGACCACAAAGGCCATCTTGTCACCCTTCTTCGTGATGAGTTCGCGTACACTGGTAATCATGCCGACGGTTACGAGCTCGCCTTTAAAGCGTAAAACGGCAATCTCTTCCTTGTTCCGTACCGCATTAAGAATCGTGCCGATACGCGGTCGCTTTTCGACCTCAGCGACGTAGTCATCAAGTGGGTGACCAGAGACGTAGATGCCAAGGAGGTCCTTTTCCCAGATGAGCTTCTCAGCTTTTGTTGCCGCTGGTGCTGGGATGAGTGAGAGGTCAGAGACGCTATTGCCACCGTGACCAAAGAGCGAGTCTTGCGCACTTTCAGCACTCGCTACCTGTTCGCGGTTAAAGGCGAGCATCAGGTCGACGTTTGCGAGGAGGTGCCCTCGTTCATCCATCGTATCAAACGCGCCAACCATAATGAGGGCCTCGAGCGATTTTTTGTTGAGGTTGCGGTTTTTGATTCGCATGAGGAAATCTTGGAGGGAGGCGAAGCGACCATTGGTTTTACGTTCTTCGATAATCGCTTCACTGATGCCTTCACCAAAATTCTTTATCGTCGTTAAACCAAACCTGATTGTCTGCCGACCGGGCACTACCGAGAAGTCGGCAAATGATTCGTTAATATCCGGTGGCAACACCTCGATACCCATACGTTCGCACTCGTGGATACTTTCCGAAATCTTGTCGACGTCACCCGAGTCGGCCGTGAGGACAGCGGACATATATTCAACTGGGTAGTTCGCCTTCATGTAGGCAGTCTGGTACGCCACTCGACCATAACTGGCCGCGTGTGCTTTACCAAAACCATAGGCTGCAAAGGGTTCAATCAATTTCCAGATTTTATCGGCAGTTTGTTGACTCAATTTTCCATATTCAAGAAAACCTTTCATGAGTTTATCTTTTTCTTCTGCCATTACTTCGGGAATCTTCTTTCCCATCGCTTTACGCAGCTTATCGGCATCGAGCCAGCTATAGCCGGCAAGTTCTATTGACGTGATGAGTACGTCATCTTGGTACACGATTACACCATACGAGCGATCCAAAAATTTACTCATACGAGGATCCAGATACGAGACCAAAGCAGGGTTGTTCTTTCGTTCAATATAGGTCGGAATCATTTCCATCGGTCCCGGACGGTAGAGGGCCACCATCGCATTGATATCGTGGATGGTGGTGGGACGCAGCTGTTTCAAGAACGCGGTCATGCCCGAACCGTTGAGCTGGAAGAGCCCCATCGTCTGGCCGCTAGCAAGCACCGCAAAAGTCTTCGGGTCATCAAGCGGAATGGCTTCGATATCAATCGAAACATTATGAATCTTTTTTACCCGCTTCACGGCGTCCGCCAAGATTGCCAGGTTTTTGATACCAAGAAAGTCGAACTTCAAAAGACCAACGCCGTCTTCACCAACGGATTTCATTTCGTACTGGGTCACGTACTTGCCAGTCTTAGGGTCGGGCTGAATTGGCACAAATTGGTTGAGTGGCGCTGGTGCAATCACGACACCAGCCGCGTGTACCCCGAGGTGACGTACCCGGCCTTCAATCTTCTGGGCGAGGTCAATAACCTCACGTGCCTCGGCGTCACTCTTGTAGTGCTTTTGGAGATCCGGTTCAATTTCAAGCGCCTTCTTGATCGTCATCGGGAAACCCTGACTACCCATCGGGATGAGTTTCGCAATCGTGTCCCCAACACTATACGGATGTCCAAGGGCCCGTGCTACGTCACGTACGGCCGCGCGCGCCATCATCGTACCGAAGGTACCGATCTGCGCCACCTTGTCTTCGCCGTATTTACTCTTGGCGTATTCAATAATCTCGTCACGCCGATTATCAGCGTAGTCCATATCGATATCAGGCGCCGATGGTCGCTCGGGGTTAAGGAAGCGTTCGAACGGCAACTGGTACTCGAGCGGGTCTACGTTCGTAATCCCGAGTACATAGGTCGTGAGCGATCCCGCCACCGAACCTCGAATCGTAGTAAGGATGCCGCGCTCACGCGCTTCACGCAACAAATCTCCTACTACGAGGAAGTACTTGGCGTACCCTTTGGTCTTGATTACGTCTAACTCGTAGTCGAGACGTTCTTTGACCTCAGGCTGTGTTGTCAAATCAAAACCTCGCCAGGCCGCACCAGCGTACGCACTATCATGGAGTTCATCATCAGGATTTTTGCCACTCTCAATCTGGTAGTCAGGGAAGTACCAGTGCGTACCGATTTCGAGTTCAACGGTACACTGCTCTGCAATTTTGATGGTATTCGCAACGGCGTCTGGTGTATCTTTGAATTTTTCAATGATATCGGCTTGGGTCAAAAACGAAAAGTTCTCTTCGCCTTGACCATCACCTGAGGTATCAACGACGCCACCACTTTGAATCTTGACCATGGTCTCGCGCGCAATGCGGTCCTCGGGATGGAGGTAGTAGACATCGTGGGCGGCCACCAAGGGAGTATTGGTAGTACGCGCGAGAGCGATGAGCTTTTGTTGCCACTTTTCATGCTCCACAATTTCGGGATGATGCGTGATTTCGAGGTAGCAGTCATCACCAAACACGCTCTTGTACCAATCGAGGCGCTGCGCGGCCTTCTCATCATTTTCGTTTTTGAACTGCTGCACCACCTCACCGGCAAAGGAGGGGATGATACAGATAACATCTTTCGCGTACGTACGAATCAATTCTTCGTCGATACGCGCTTTGTAGTAAAACCCTTCGAGGTTTGAGAGCGTGACGAGCTTGATGAGGTTTTGGTAGCCCTCAAAGGTTTTGGCGAGGAGGACAAGACGTGAGCGAGGCTTATCGATCATCGCTTCTTTATCGTGACGAGTGCGGGGGGCGAGGTAAGCATCAATGCCGATGATAGGCTTGATTCCTTCTTTGGTACAGGCTTTATAAAAATCGATAGCACCATAGAGCGCGCCCGCGTCCGTGATAGCGAGCGCATCCTGACCGTCTTCTTTGGCCGCTTTGGCGAGTTCCTTGGGGGTCGGGAGGGCATTAAGGAGGGAATAGTGCGAGTGCACATGGAGATGGACAAACTGCGCCGTCAGGGGTTTCGGGTCAGACATACCAGCAGTATACCAAAATTACCTGGTATAGTTATCTACAACCGAAATAGAGTATAGAAAATTGAATATGAAAAATAAAATATTCTACGAAATAGGTGTTGATGAGGCTGGTCGCGGCCCTCTGGCCGGACCGGTGGCGGTAGGTCTAGTGCTCATTGCGGCTGATTTTGACTGGTCCTTATTACCTGGTGTGGGCGACAGTAAAAAGGTAAGTGAAAAGAACCGCGAGCGGATATATAAAGAAGCCCTAC
>ERZ724509.1093-NODE-1093-length-10453-cov-3.885747_pt1 | contig 10453 bp, 12 predicted proteins | sample MGYA00376042_ERZ724509 | MGnify/ENA primary metagenome ERZ724509 (study PRJEB28724, sample SAMN07190887) | wastewater metagenome | isolation source: effluent of sewage treatment plant in Hong Hong | place: USA: Christiansburg, Virginia | collected 2016-03-01 ...
GATGAAAAACTTCATCCATTCTTATAAGGATCTACCAATATATCCATACGATATTCGAAGTGTATTTCGAAATGAAATGCGAGCAAAATCAGGAATAATCCGTGGACGCGAGTTTTTCTGGAAGGCATTATATTCATTTTCTAAAGACAAAGCAGAGCATGACGCTTTCTACGAGAAGATTTCACAAGCGTATAGAAATGTTTTTGAACAGGCAGGACTTGGAGATAAAACCTATTTTACATTTGCATCAGGTGGAACATTTTCAAAATATTCACATGAATTTCAAACAATATGTGATGCAGGTGAAGATATCATTTATGTAAGTAAAGAAAAGAATCTTGCAGTAAACAAAGAAGTTTACAACGATGAAGTTTTAGCAGATCTTGGTTTGAGTAAAGCAGATCTTGTAGAAGAAAAAGCAGTGGAGGTTGGAAATATTTTTTCACTTGGTCATAAATTTTCAGAACCTTTAGAACTGATTTATACAGATAAAGAAGGAAAACCCCAAACGGTTTACATGGGTTCATATGGAATTGGTATTTCACGATTGATGGGTGTGATTGTAGAATTGTTATCTGATGAAAAGGGGATTGTGTGGCCGGAAAACATTGCACCATTTCAAGTTCACTTAATTCAAATTGGAAATGTTAATGATCAGGCAGACAAACTATACAAAGACCTAACAAGTAAAGGAGTAGAGGTATTACTTGATGATCGAGATATGTCAGCCGGTTCAAAATTTGCTGATGCTGATCTGATTGGAATTCCGCATCGTGTTGTTATTTCTGAGAAATCTCTTGAAAAAGGCGGATTGGAATACAAAAAGCGAAACGAATCAGAAAGCAAGATTATTTCAGAAAGCGACTTGTTTGGTATATTGAAGAAATAAAATGGCACTTGTTTTTACGAGTGCTTTTTTGTATTGTCAACACCTTTCCGAACCAACTATTAAATGCTATATTCCTTACATCTTATGTTTAAAAACCTCTACAACAAATTCTCTAATGACATTGGAATCGACCTTGGAACAGCAAATACGCTGGTGTATCTGCGTGGAAAGGGAATTATCATCAACGAACCTTCTATTGTTGCTCTGAACACCAAAACAGGGCGAATTGTGGCTGTTGGGACCGAGGCAAAGCAGATGCTTGGACGAACTCCTACTCATATCAAAGCAATCCACCCAGTAGTAGATGGTGTTATTTCAGACTTTGAAGTTACCGAAGAAATGCTTGCATATTTAATTGGAAAAGCGGAAAAGATTTCACCAAAAACATTTCGACCACGCGTTGTAGTTGGAGTTCCATCTGGTATTACAAATGTAGAACATCGTGCCGTATATGATGCAGCAATTTCTGCTGGTGCACGTGAGGTTTATATTATCGAAGAACCAATGGCAGGTGCGATTGGAATTGAACTCCCTGTACTTGATCCAGTTGGATGTATGATTGTAGATATTGGAGGTGGGACAACAGATATTGCTGTAATGTCACTTGGTGGAATTGTACAATCTAAATCTATTAAACTTGCAGGGGATAAAATGAATCAGGATGTTATCGATTACTTGCGCAACGAATATAAAATTCTTGTCGGTGAAAAAACAGCAGAAGAAATTAAGGTTGCTGTTGGGTCAGTACAATCAAAATCAGAAGGACTTGAAGTAACGGTCCGTGGACGAGATTTAATTTCAGGTTTACCACGTGAAATCATGATTTCAGACCGTGATATTTACGAAGCGATTCATAATTCAATCCAAGTGATTGTCGATGGAATTCGCGAGGTATTGGAAACAACACCACCAGAAATTGTATCGGATGTTATTAATCGAGGAATGTTTATCACAGGAGGTGGTGCGCTGATTCACGGAATTGATGTTATAATTTCAGACACGTTCAAAGTACCAGTTCATATTCCTACAGAGCCATTATCAGCAGTTGCACGAGGGTGCGGAATCGTACTTGAAGATTTGGATCATTTCCAACAAGTTTTAATCAAGGAAGACTATGTCATCCCATTTCAATCCTAATACACGAATAAATCGCAAAAACTCTGCACCTATCGGAATCTTGGTCAGAGTTTTTGTTGCGATTATTATTTTGGTTTTATTCTTTGTTGCTGCAACATTTGTAAAACGATCTGCTTCAGCGGTTACTGCATCTGCATCAGAATTAATTTCACAAACTGTTGATCTATCAACGCCAAAATCCGTATTGATTGCACGTCAGAATGCATTAAAGGCGGAAAACGAACAGTTACAGCAACAGCTTTCAGGAATGCAATTAACTGAAGATGAAAACAATTCATTACGGACTATTTTAAACTACCCCAAAATAGCTCCCGTTATTATAACAGCGCGCGTAATTTCAAAACCATCATCAAATATTTACGATCGTATTGTCATCGACCAAGGTGCTCAGCACGGAGTTATAGTGGGCGATAAAATTATTGCTGGTGAAAACAGTTATCTTGCAACGATCGATAAAGTAAATGATACAACAGCAGAAGGAACACTGGTATCAGGAAGTTTCTTTACAGGCGATGCAATCATTACACGACTTGGGATTACGGTACCAGTCGAAGGAAAAGGAAGTGGAAACTTTGAATTACATGTTCCGCGAGATTTGGATGTACGTGATGGTGATGTTATGACACTGCCAGGATCTCCTGATTTCATTTTTGGAGTTATCAAATCTGTTACATTTGATGAACGAGATCCATATCAGACAGTACTTGCTCGAACGCCTGTAAATGTGCAGGAATTGAAGTTTGTACGTGTTATAAAATAAACCATCTGACAAACAGGTGGTTTTTCGATTTCGCAAAATCGCCTACTGGGTGATATAATTAATTATATGAAACAGACTATCATTATTCATGGCGCACCATACGAAGATAAATTTTATAGCCCAGAAATACCAAGTCCTTCAAATTGTAATTGGTTTCCATGGCTTCAAAAACAGTTATCAATGAAAGACGAGCTCTGCCAAGTCTTAGAATTTCCAAAACCGTATGATCCAATTTACGAAGACTGTTTAAAAGTTCTAAAACAAATGGATATTTCAAATCAAACTACTTTAATTGGTCACAGTTGGGGTGGTGGCTTTCTATTGCGATATCTTTCAGAAAATAAAAATATTATTCCTAAAAAAGTAATTTTAGTTGCACCATGGCTGGATACAGGGAGCGAACTTACCACCGATTTTTTTAAGTTCGAAATTGATTCAGATTTATCAAGTCGAACACAACTACATGTTTTCATTTCTTCTGATGACACTGAAAATATCGATTCGTTCGAGATAGTAAAAAAAGCATTACCTAGTGCGACTTACCATGAGTTTACAGATAAGGGTCATTTTGATGGTGATGGTCCAGAAAAATCGATTCCAGAATTATTAGAAGTTATCTTAAATTAATATGAAACTTTTTCTTACTTCATCAGGAATATTATTTGAACAAAAGGATATCTTTTTATCTGAGTTTTCAAAGTCTCCAAAAGATATTAAATTTTATTTCATTCCTACGGCTGCAGATGTGGAGCCAGACGGACAAAGTTGGGTTACGCTTTCAATCGAGGAATTTGCAGAAATGGGAATTAATCCAATTTGGTATTCACTAAAATATAAAACAAAAGAACAGATTAGTACCGAATTAGCTGATGCTGACTGCGTTTGGGTAAACGGTGGAAATACATTTTACCTTTTAGACATTGCTCATAAAACGGGTTTCTATGATGTGATAAGTGATCTTGTAAGAAATAAAGGTGTTGTATATGGAGGAACAAGTGCAGGTTCGATACTTGCAGGCAAAAGTATAGAATCTGCAGGATGGAAACCAGAAGGTGATTCTAATGATGTAGGAATTACTGATTTAACTGGTTTAAATTTTGCACAATTTATTCCTTTTGTTCATTATAAAAAACTAGAGCATGAAGTTAGTATAAAACAAATAAAAAATTCATCAGACACTGTGTATGCAATTTCAGACGACTCATTTATTAAAATTATTGATGATAAGATTGAATTAATCGGTGATATTGAAATCTATGAATCCTAAAAACGTAAAATTTATTGTCACTGTTCCAACTTCACATGCTGACACTATCCGCGAAGCTATAGGGCAAGTTGGAGCTGGGAGAATCGGAAATTATGATTTTTGTAGTTTTTCAGTAAATGGAATTGGACGATTCAAAGGAAATGCAGAATCTAATCCGAGTATAGGTGCAGCAGGAAATTACGAATCAGTCGAAGAAGAGAGAATTGAAGTGACAGTTCCATTTGAAATTATTCGGGAGGTTATTGCGGAAGTAAAATCAAGACATCCATATGAAGAGGTTGCATATGACGTGTACCCTTTAATAGATGTATAAGTATATGAATAACGTGATGACTATTGAAAATATCTCCATGGAAGATTTCAAAAGAGTTCTTCCGTTTTCTTGGTCTAAAGAAACATGCTATGAGTCATGGCAGAAGGAGTGGTTAGCAGCACATCCTGAAAAAGGTCAATGTTATGTTACTGCAAAGTTATTTCAGAAATTATTTGGAGGTAAAATTATTAAAGCGAAAGATTCTCAAAATACATCTCATTATTGGAATAAAATTAATGATGCAGAATATGATTTTACAAGAAATCAATATAGTGCGGACAAAATATTCTCAAACCAACAAATTATTAACGATGAATCTTTTAATGAAAGAGAGGTGATCTTAGAGAGAAATTTCTTTACACAAGTTCTAAAAGATAGAGGTTTCGTTCATGTTTATGAATGGAAAGATGAACCGGGTATGAAATATGAAGAACATGCTCACCAAGGTAAAGTAAGTTTGTATATCATCTCTGGTTCAGTTTCGTTTTCGGGGGACTTTGATAAAACATTAATCACAGGTGATCGATTTGATGTTCCAATAGGCGCGAAGCATTCTGCTATAGTTGGACCAGATGGTTGTGAATATATTGTAGGCGAGGAAATTGAAGGGGATTCATAAAAACCACGACTAGTCGTGGTTTTTATTTAAATATCGCAATAATGTTAGCGCGCTTCGTTCTTCATCAATTCGTCCATCCAAGCACATTTGCTTTGCTTCATCAATTGAAACTGGATTTAGTTCGATTGCTTCGCCGTCTTCCAGTTCCTGATTTTGCTTTGTGAAATCTGTCACAACGAAATAATACAAATCCCATTCAACTGTCGCCCCGCAAACCAATTTATGAAATAGTTCAATGTTGTTTGTTATAATTCCCATTTCTTCACGGGCTTCTTTTACTGCAGCCGTTTTTGCAGATTCTAAAATATCGATATTGCTTGAAAGTGCATCATTAAACTCATTTAATGTATCGAACACTTTTCCACCTGGAAGTCGGTAATCATATCCTTGAACTTCATGACGGAATTCTTTTGAAAGATATACCGTATCATCTTTAACAATAATCAAGCGAACGCCAGGTGACCTGCGAGCTAGTTCAAATATCTTTGTTTTTTCGCCGATAACCACTTCTTTTTCAACAACTTCTACAATTCTTCCCTGATAGGTGATTTTTTCATTCATATGGATAAGTTTACCAAATGTGGTATATTCAGCAAATATGAAGAAGATAAGTCTTATTATTCTTGCAAATACGATATTTCTGATTCATGCAGCAGTCGTATTTATAGCATTCTTTGGCTGGCTGTTTCCAAAAATTTGGATTATTTACATGGCAGTTCTTATTTTAACATTACTATCAGACATTATCTTTGGATATTGTATTCTAAGTAAATTCGAGTTTTCGATACGGAAAAAGATAAATCCAAAGACAGACTACAATTACACCTTTTCAAGCTATTACACATATAAATTGACTAACCAAAAGATATCCGATCGATTTATAATAAACATTGCTTACGTATTTCTAACTGGTTCAATTCTCATTAATTTTTTCTTCAAATTCATTTACTAATATATGTCACAATTCAACTTTAAAATAACTAAAAAACTTCCTGGAACACTTGCTCGAGTAGGTGAAATCCATACACCACATGGAGTTATTCATACACCATCTTTTGTGACCGTTGGAACCAAAGCTACTGTAAAAGCACTTACGCCAGAACAGGTAAAAGAACTTGGTGCACAGGTGGTATTGGCGAACACATATCATTTATATTTGGAGCCAGGTGACGAGATCGTTGCGAAACATGGGGGCTTTCCTAAAATGATGAATTGGCACGGACCAACCATGACAGACAGTGGCGGATTCCAAGTATTTTCACTGGGCGCTGCAATGGGAAAAGGTGTGACCAAGGTTGCAACCGAAGAACAAATTAATGACTATATTCCAGAACAACCAGACTTGGCAGATGAAAATGGAGGACTTGGAAAATTGGCAACGATTGACGAAGACGGTGTTACATTTAAATCGTATAAAGACGGAACACTTCATCGGTTTACACCAGAACGATCGATGGAAATCCAATGGAACTTGGGAGCAGATATGATTTTTGCATTTGATGAATGCACAAGTCCTATGGATCCATATGATTATCAGAAACAGGCGATGGATCGTACGCATCGATGGGCACTACGATCGCTTACTCGACATAACGAATTGGATACGGAAAAGAGACAGGTATTACTTGGTGTTGTTCAAGGTGGACGCTTTGAAGATCTACGCGCAGAATCGGCACGTGCTCTTGCTGAAATGAAAACAGAAAAAGGTGATATGTTCGACGGATTTGGAATTGGTGGATCGTTTACGAAAAACGATCTTGGAAAGACATTACAAATTGTGAATGCAATTTTACCGGAAGACAAACCACGACATTTACTTGGAATTGGGGAGCCGATTGATTTCTTTTACGGTGTAGAAAACGGATGTGATACATTTGACTGTGTTGCTCCGACTCGCATTGCACGTAATGGTGGGTTGTATACAAAACAGGGAAGAATGAATATTAAAAACGCAGAACATCGCGAATCTCTCGAACCGATTGAATCAGACTGTGGATGTTATACTTGTAAAAACTACACGCGATCATATTTGTCACACTTGTTCCGATCTGAAGAAATGATTGGTGGAACACTGACATCGATTCACAATTTGTATTTCATTAACAAATTGGTTGCCGATATTCGTCAGTCACTTATTGATGACAATTTTTTCGAATTCAAAGAAGATTTTTTGAAAGGGTATTACAAGGAATTGTAATTTGACAATCATGTTCATTTAAGGCATTATCATATTAGATTTATAACCTTAAAATAGAACATATGAGTAATTTCTTTTATAAAACAGCAAAAGGAAATATAAAACCTCCACCACCAAAAAATGAGCGCAATAGTAATGATGAAAGAAATAAATTTCTTTCGGATAACTATAGTGAACCCGTAAGGTTTGATGAACCTGAAATTACTAATAAGAGATCAAACGTTTCACCTGTTAAGAAAAAGATTGAGTTACCTGTAATAACTGAACTTTCATCAGAAGATGATGTAGTTATCACAGAAACAAAAGAGTTATCAAAACAGGAAATCTATGATGTACTAAATGAAAAGGAAGAAAAGAGTGAAAATTTATTATTCGAAGAAATCCCTTTCAAAATAGCACAAGTTATTCTTAGAAATTCAGGTAATATTTCAATCAAATTATCTTGCACACAAGGTCAACTAACCGCGCTTTCTTCTATTCGTTCAGTTAATGCTCAAAATAATAAATTGCCAAGTATTTCATTTTTTATTAAAGAAACGATGTACAAAGTAAATGTTACTATTACTGAACAAAGCAGAATTGAAATTAAGTTATTAATTTAAAAGTTTAAACAACGCTAAATAAAAAATCTCCATTTTTAATGGAGATTTTTTATTAATTAACTTGGCTGTATATGTTCAATAATAATTCGCATAATCTCATCTTCGTCATCTGTGATTGTATATAAATCCAAATCAGTAGGTGAAATCATTCCCTTTGGTAATAGTTGATTTTTTATGAACTCTTGGAACGGTGTCCAGAATTCTACACCTACTAAAATAACTGGTGCTGGATCAATTTTACCTGTTTGGATCAGTGTCAGAGTTTCTGCTAGTTCATCCAATGTTCCAAATCCACCAGGGAAAAACAAGAATGCCTTTGATCCAAATCGCATGGCGGTCTTTCGGGTGAAAAAGAAATAAAAGGGAACTTCAATACTTACAAATGGGTTTGTAAACTGCTCCATTGGTAACTGGATTGTCATCCCAATTGATTCAGCGTGTGCATTGTGAGCTCCTTCGTTTCCTGCTTGCATGATTCCAGGCCCACCACCGGTAATAGTTGCATACCCAGAATGCCCTGCACGTTCCGCAACTCGAACTGCTTTTTGATAATATTCATCAGTTTGTGGAGTTCTTGCAGAACCAAAAATAGTAATTGATTTTTTTATTGCAGAAAGCACATCAAGTCCTTGGCGCATTTCTTCGTTCATTGCACAAATTTGAACCTCATTATCGTTTGCGCCATACAATGAAATACAGCCATTTTTAATGTCTTCCAATGTCATTTTTTTAGGTCTGAATGCTCGATGATCAGTTCCTGTTGTTTTTGGTACGTCTTCCATATCGGATTAGTCTATCATAAATTACACAGAATAAAAACAAAAAAGAAAACCCGATTTCTCGGATTATTTCTTTGCTGATTTTTTCACTGCTTTTTTAGCTGCAGTTTTTGGTTTTGGCATTAATGTTCCTTTAATATCTTTCCAATGTTTTTTCAAATCTTTTGCAAAGGATGTAATATCATCTACTGAAACATCTTTCATTTTTGATCCATATTTTGCAGAAATTTCATCTACAATTCCGTCAAAGTTTTCCTGACTAACTTCTTTTGCTTTTTCTAATTTTTCAATAACATCAGCCTTTGCTCGCAGTGCCCAAGTCTTAACAGTTTTTCGATTCTTTGCTCCATCTTTTCCGTATAGGAAGTACGCTCCAGCAAGTCCTGCTACTGCAAGTCCTGCTAATCCCAATTTTGCACCTACATGTGATGATTCTTTTTTCATATTTTTATTAGTTAAAATCTGATAATGATTACAAATGCCAAGTAGAGTAGTACTACAAAACAATTTTTATTATTCTAATAACCAATTTGAATTGGTTATATTGTAATTATATCATGAAAGGAATATAGGAACTAATACAAAGGTGGGATTTTGCTTCGCAAAATCCCACCTTTGTATTGTTATATTAATTTCCTAAAATCGAATGAATTTTTGTGCGGACTTTTTTTACAATATTTTTTGCATGGTCCGCTTCATCTGAAAAAATAGTCGCGATATGTTGTAATGTTCGAATGAGTTTCCAGATTTGCAATCCAATAATAACCAATACGATGATAAGAATGAAAGATACTGCACCTAAAATAATAAGCAGAATAGTTGTTGTCGTTGGTTCCATATTGCATAGTATATCAGAATTATTACCTTTACAAAACAACTTTTTTCAGGTACTGTAAGCCAGTATTATTTATATCATCTAATTTATTATGGAAATTCGAAACATTGCAATTATTGCCCACGTAGACCACGGAAAGACTACTCTTACCGATGAAATGCTGGAACAGTGCGGTATGCGTGAAGAAGGTGTATCTATGGATAGTAATGCGCTTGAACAAGAGCGCGGTATCACCATTTATGCAAAAAACACATCTGTCTTTTATACGTCAAAATTGACTGGAAACAAGACAAAGATCAATATCGTAGATACACCAGGTCACGCCGACTTTGGTTCAGAGGTAGAACGCGTACTGCGGTCAATTGACTCGGTATTATTGGTTGTGGATGCACAGGAAGGACCAATGCCTCAGACTCGATTTGTACTTAAAAAATCTCTTGAACTTGGATTGAAACCTATTTTGGTTTTAAACAAAATCGATAAACCAGGCGCAGATCCCGCACGAGCACATGATGAAGTATTCGAATTATTCATGGAACTTGGTGCCAATGATGAACAATTGGATTTTACGACTGTGTATGCGATTGGACGAGATGGAACAGCGAAACGAAAGATGGAAGACGAGCTTGTAAACTTGGAACCATTATTCGACACAATTATCGAAAAAGTTCCACCAGCTGCAAACGATACAACAAAGACATTTCGAATGCAGGCTTTTAACCTTGCATATGATAACTTCCTTGGACGTATGGCCGTGGGTCGTGTATTTGAAGGAATTGTAAAGAATGGTCAGAATGTTGTTATTCGAAAACCTGATGGGGAAACTCGAAATGGTAAGATCACAAAATTGTTCACATTCGAAGGAACACAGAAAAAAGAAGTTGATACGGCAGTAGCCGGAGATATTGTAATGATTGCCGGAATTGCAGATATCTTTATTGGAGAAACAATCGCAACTGATGCAACAGTAGATCCGCTTCCTGCTATTACTATTGATGAGCCTACAATCGTACTTGATTTCCTTGTAAACAACTCACCGTTTGCAGGACGTGAAG
>ERZ724509.1094-NODE-1094-length-10453-cov-3.491248_pt1 | contig 10453 bp, 10 predicted proteins | sample MGYA00376042_ERZ724509 | MGnify/ENA primary metagenome ERZ724509 (study PRJEB28724, sample SAMN07190887) | wastewater metagenome | isolation source: effluent of sewage treatment plant in Hong Hong | place: USA: Christiansburg, Virginia | collected 2016-03-01 ...
GACTTGCAAGTGCCAGCAAAGTTGGAGTTGTTCATGAAATGAAGACGTTTGAAGGTTTAGACATATGGCACATTCCTGAACTTCATAGCTTGTTTTGTTATAGAATGGATAGGGAACCAAGACAATGACAAAAAAGATTTTAGTAACTGGTGCTGCTGGATTGCTTGGAGCAAACTTTTCAAGACACTTGCTAGACAAGGGTTATGAGGTTGTTGGAGTAGACAACTTGTCTGGTGGATACATAGAATATGCTCCAAAGCACTCCAAGTTTCAGTTTATGAAAAATAACTCTGGAGACAAAGAGATAGTATCCCTTGTAGAGTCTGGTGATATTTCACACATTTATCACTTTGCTGCAATGCCAGCTGCTGGTCTCAGTCCATTCATACGCACTAACAACTATGAAAATAACATAGTTGAAACTTCTAAGTTGATCAATGCTTCAATCAATGGAGACATCAAGAAGTTTATATTTGCTTCTTCTATGGAAGTTTATGGAGGACACTCCAGACTTCCATTTAGAGAACAAGACATACTTGAGTGTGTTCCTGAGACTCCTTATGGAATCTCTAAGAGAATGATTGAACTAGATCTTGAGTCTGCTTGGAATTACCACAAGCTTGATTATGCAATAATTCGTCCTCATAATGTACATGGAATATATCAAAATATTTGGGATGGATATAGAAATGTAATTGGTATATTCATTCGTAAAGCTCTCGCTGGTGAACCTTTAACAGTTTATGGAGATGGTAATCAACTAAGAGCTTATTCAGATGTTCGTTATTATATGAAACCTCTTGAGTGCCTTATGAACAATCACTCAAGAGAATATAGAGATTCTTCTAGCCTTCCAATTTGGAACATAGGCGCAGATATGCCCAACTCATTACTTGACGTTGTAGAGTCAATTAGACAGGTCTGTGTGCAGTCTAATCTATCAGTGCCAGAAGTGGTTCACTTGGAGCCACGACAAGAAGTAAAAAATGCTTGGTGTGACCATTCTTTAGCCAAACAAGAGCTTGGGTTTAAAGATGAAACAAATTTATATACACTTATATCTGATATGATGATGTGGGCTTTAGAACAACCAATCAAAGAAGTTAGAACAGTTAACTTTGAAGTAAAGAAAAACCTATATTCATATTGGAAAGAACCAACACCCAAGTGAACAAGAAAATAAGAATTGCCTTTATTAAATTTGGAGGACTTGCTTCTGGAGGAACAGAGCGAGGTCTTCAAACTCTTGCTGTTAATCTTCCTAAAGACAGGTTTGATGTTACGTATTTTTACTGTGACTCGGCTCCTTACGTAAATTCTGACTATGTTCATCCTGACACGGATCCAGCTAGAGAACTTTACATGAGAACTAAAGGCAGTCACGTAAAACTTGTTAAGTTTTTTGTTGGACTAAAGAATACAACGATTCCTACTCATGACTGGATTCAAACCGACTTCTGGGATTTGTTCAAGGAACAAGACTTTGACATTGTTCAGACAGCAAGAGCTGGACATCCAGAATATCCGTTTACTCTTATCAAGAACATTCCAATCGTTGACTTGATTACTCTGCCAGGAATGGCAGATACTCAGTCCAACATTACAAAGAGTGTTCACATATCGAACTATCAAAAAGAGTCATGGGTTAAGGCAGGAGGTCCAGAACACATTGCAACTGTGATTCCACTTCTATCTGAGATGCCAGAGCTTCCAAAAGATTCTGATACAATTAGAGGTAAGATCTTCAAAAAAGACTTGTTTGCATATGGTCTTCATCAACGTATAGACGATGGAATATTTTCTCCTATTCCACTTCAAGCTTATTCTAAAATAGAAGTAGAAGATGAAACATGTTTTGTAATGCTTGGAGGTTCACCTAAGTATCAAACACAAGCAAAGGAGCTTGGACTAAAGAATTTCTTTCACATTCCTGGAACTGGCGACTATGAAGAAATTTTCAAGTTCCTTTGTGGACTTGATGTTTATGCTCACGGTAGATCAGATGGAGAAACCTATTCAATGGCAATAGCTGAAGCCTTGTAGTGTGGATTGCCCATTGTTACACATCAGGCTCCAGCAATGGGTCATGTTGAAACTATGGGTTCTGCTGGACAAGTTGCATCTTCTATAGAAGATTATTCACGAATGTTATCAGACCTAAGACTTGATTATCCTTGGAAAGAAGGTCTTTCTAAAGATGCCAAAAAGCAATACAAAAAATACATTTCACTTGAATCAAACATTCAAAAGTGGGTTGATGTATATGAAGAAGTTTGGGCTAACAACAAACCTCTTGAGTCGAGTGTAGATTCTAATGAATGGTTGAAGGAGTGGATAGGATGAGAACAATCAAAAATGTTTGTGTCCTTGGGTCGGAAGGACAAATAGGAAAACCTCTAAGTGAAAAGCTAAAGTCTCTTGGATACTCAGTATCTGAGATAGATGTAAAGCTTGGCAATCATGATGATCTCACAGAGATTGACTATAGTCAAGACTACTACAAAAAAACTATCAGAACAATCAAAAATTCTGACTTTGTTTTCTTTCTTGCTTTTGATATCGGTGGTGCCAACTACCTTTCTACCGAAGACTCCCACTTTGATTTCATTTCCTACAACACCAAACTAATGAACAACACGTTTGAAATTCTTAGCGATGGAAAGAATCCTTTTATCTTTGCATCATCAATGATGGCAGTAAGGTCTGAGCAGTCTAATTACGGTTTTCTTAAAAAGCTCGGAGAAAGATATACCAAGAGTCTTGGAGGACTTAGCGTAAGATTCTGGAACGTCTATGGTCAACAACGTTGGGATGGAAAATCAAACGTCATTACAGAAGTTATCAACCAAGTTCTCATGCCAGAAATAAAGGAAGTAAAGTTGATGACAACTGGTGCAGAAGCACGAGACTTCATGCATGTAGATGACTGTGTTGAGGCTTTGGTTGTTATGATGAACAACTATGATAGACTTGTAGTTACAAGACCAAACTCTGTACACTTGTCAACAGGAAGACGAATGACATCTATAAAAGATGTTGCTAAGATGATTTGTAAGATTCACGAAGAGGCAACCGGAGAACACAAAGAAGTTGTTGGTGGAACTCAGAGTGCATTTACTCACAACATATATGACTACTTGCCATGTAATGACTGTCTTCTTGATTCAAGTTTATGGTCCGCAGAAATTATTCTAAACGATGGATTGAAAAAAATCTATACTGCTACGACTAACGAAAAGAAAAAATCACAATGAGTAAACTTGTACTAGTAACTGGTGGAACTGGAATGGTTGGTAAAGCAATTCAAGAAGCTTATGGTTCAATTGGAAACATATACCTTGGTTCTAAAGACTGTGATCTTACTAGCTTTGAAGCTACAAAGAAAACGTTTGAGCACTATAGACCGACTCACATAATTCACTTGGCTGCAAAAGTTGGTGGAGTTCAAGGAAACACAACTCACGTTGGTGACTTCTGTGCCATCAATCAGCAAATCAATGCAAACGTTATGAGAGCTTCATATGAACTTGACTCATGTGAAAAAGTTGTTTCTTTGCTTAGTACCTGTGTATACCCAGATAGCATATATGTGCAATATCCATTGAAAGAAGAGTTTCTTCACGGTGGAGAACCACACGCTTCTAACTTTGGTTATGCTTATGCTAAGAGAATGCTTGAAGTTCAATCGAGAGCTTACAACCAACAACTTCAAAAGACAAAGTATATCTGTGCCCTTCCAAATAACATCTATGGAAAGCATGATAACTTTGACTTAGAGAATGGTCACGTTGTTCCAGCAATTATCAGAAAAGTATTCGAAGCCAAAAGAACTGGAGCAAGTTCTATTGAGTTTTGGGGAGATGGTCGTTCACTAAGACAGTTCACTTTGTCAAGAGACATTGCAAGAGACTTGGTCTTGTTGACATTTGGTCTTAAGAGTTCCAAACACCAAGTCTTCAATATTGGTAATACGATGGAAGAAATCTCTATTGCAGATGTTGTAGCAACTGTGTCCAAGTATTATGGATATACTGGTGAGATTATTTGGAACTCAGACAAACCAAGCGGACAACTTAGAAAGCCATCTTCTACTACAAGATTCATGAGTGAGTTCCCACTTGCAATCAATACTGCATTCAATGACGGAATTGTAGAAACATGTAAGTGGTTTGAAGACAACTATCCTCTTGTAAGAGGAATGTGATATGACTCAAAAGACTGCACTTATAAGTGGTTGCACTGGGCAAGATGCGGTGAATTCAGATACTAATGCATAATTATCCACATGAACATTGTCATAACAATAAAAATATGTGAAATGTGCAAATGTGAATTTGAAATTTTTGGCAAAAACAAAAGAAAGATTAATAAAAAGTTCTGTACTCGTTTTTGTTCATCTAAGTTTAATGGACTTGCAAACAAAAACAGAAAGCTTTCTGAGCAAACCAAGAAAAAGATAAGTAAATCTATGACCGGAGAAAACAATCCATTTTTTGGGAAAAAGCACTCGGAAGATACTTTGAAAGAGATGTCTGATAAAAGAAAGGGAATTACTTGGGAAGAGAGACTTGGTGAAGAAAAATCAAATAATTTAAAAGACAAATTTTCGGCAATGTTTTCAGGAAGTAACAATCCTTTCTATGGGAAAAAACACAGCAATCAATCAAAGAATTTGATTAGTCAAAATCATAGAGATAGTTCTGGTGAACTAAACCCAATGTTTGGGAAAGGATTTTTAATACAAGGAGAAAACAATCCTGCATGGCAGGGTGGAATATCATTCGAAGAATATGGTTTGGAATTCAATCACGAACTGAAGACAAAGATTAGACTTAGAGATAAGTTCGTTTGTTTTGTTTGCAAAAGCAATGGACATATAGTCCATCATATTGATTATGAAAAGAAAAACAACGATGAAACTAATTTGATTACCTTGTGTAGTTCGTGCCATGGAAAAACAAATTTTAATAGAGACAATTGGATTAGATTTTTTAAGGATAAAAATGAGTAACAAACAAAAAACTTGCCTAATTTCGGGAATTACTGGGCAGGATGGAAGCTACCTCGCTGAATTACTCCTTGAAAAGGGATACAAAGTAATTGGCATTAGAAGAAGAACTTCTACATTCAACACTAGTCGAATTGAGCACCTTTACGACAATCCAAATCTTATTCTTGAATGGGGAAATGTAACAGACGCATATTCTCTCTACAGGATCATAAACCAGTACAAGCCAGATGAAATCTATAACCTTGCTGCCATGAGTCACGTAAGAGTTTCATTTGATGTTCCTGAAGAAACTCTGGACTCAGTTGCCAAGGGAACTCTTAACTTTCTAAACATCATCAAGGAACACTGCCCAAAGGCAAGATTCTATCAAGCTTCGTCATCTGAAATGTATGGAGTTGCTCCTTGTCCAACAACTGGTTATACAGAAACCTGTGTTATGGATCCAGCAAGTCCTTATGCAGCTGCAAAGTTGTATGCACATCACCTAGTCAAGAACTACAGAGCTGGTTATGGTCTTCACCTTAACTCTGGAATTCTTTTTAATCACGAGTCAAGTCGTCGTGGTGAGACGTTTGTGACCAAAAAGATTACGCAAGCAGCTGCCAGAATCAAGCTAGGCAAGCAAGACAAGTTGTACCTTGGTAATCTTGAAGCCAAAAGAGACTGGAGCCATGCAAGGGATATGGTAGAGGGCATGTGGCTCATGCTTCAACAGGACCAGCCTGATGATTATGTTTTAGCTTCTGGAGAAACGCACTCGGTCAAAGAGTTTCTTGATGTTGTGTTTGACCATGCAGGTCTGTCAGTAGAACAACATGTAGAACAAGCAGAACGATACCTCAGACCACAAGAAGTCCCTTATCTGTTGGGAGATGCCTCCAAAGCAAAACGAGTTCTTGGATGGCAGCCTAAGACTACGTTTAAAGAACTCGCTATTGAAATGTATGAGAGCGACTTACAGGAACAAAGCAAACTTTAAGAGAAGTTATTTCCTAAATGGCAATTGTAGTTGTGCGTCTAGTTCATATTGATTCATTTCTTTAAGTTGAGACTTAGTAATTGTTGTTGTCATCACAATAATTACTTCTCAAAGTTGATATTGACATACAAAAGTCAATGATGTCAACAATATATTTCCGTATACCTAAACAAGCAGATTTAGGAATTAAGGAAACATAAATGAGTTCTGAAGAAAACTTACTAATTGCAGATCCCGAGCTTCTAGAATCAGAAGATGATGACTCTGACTTGTTCATCAGACCAGTAAAAAAGCACAAGATTCTGATGCTTTCAGATCACCAGTTGAGTCCAAGTGGTGTAGGAATTCAAGCAAGAGTTTTGATTGATGGACTTGTTGCTACCGGCAAGTATTCATTCAGGTGTCTTGGTGGAGCAATCAAGCATTCTGACTACAATGTTATTCAAGTTAATCCAGACTTTATTATTAAGCCTGTTGATGGATTTGGTAACAAGGCAATCATCAGACAACTCCTGTTGTCAGAGAAGCCAGATGCAATCCTAATCTTCACGGATCCAAGACAGTTTACTTGGTTGTGGGAGATGGAAGATGAGATTCATCAAATTTGTCCAATTGCCTATTGGCACGTTTGGGACAATGATCCATATCCAGCTTTCAACTCTATGTGGTACGACTCAACGGACCTAATCAACTGTCTTTCCAAAAAGACGTTTGACCTTGTAAGTCCACACTATCCAGAGAAGACCAACTACATTCCTCATGCTTTCCCAGAAAGCTTCTATTTCAAGATGGATGATGAAGTCGTTGAGAAACACAAGAAGGCTAACTTTGGTCCAAAGGCAGACTGGTTCAAGGTTCTTTGGGTAAACCGAAACGCTCAACGTAAAGTACCAGCAGATGTTATGTTTTGTTGGAAACAGTTCCTTGGAGAACTTGAAGCCAAGCATGGACACTCAAATGCAGTTCTAATCATGCATACTGATCCACATGACAACGAAGGTCCAAATCTGTTGGCAGTTGCAGAAAATCTTGGTCTTCAAGATAAAGTTTGGTTCTCAACAGAGAAGCTTCCATATGAGAACATGAACATGCTTCACAATATAACTGATTGTGTCGTGAACATTTCTAAAGCAGAAGGATTTGGTCTTTCAACTCTTATCAGCTTGCAGGTTGGTAAGCCAATCATTGCTTTGAAGACTGGCGGAGAAACCTCTAAAGTTGTTGACCCACTTGATGGTTTTGAATACGGAGTTGCTATTGAACCTTGCAAGAGACTTCTCATGGGTTCTCAACAAGTTCCTTACATCTATGAAGACATTGCTGGAACACAAGACGTTGTAAATGCATTCATGACAATCTACGAGATGCCTTCAGAACAAAAAGAAGCTCTTAGTAAGAAGTGCATTGAATATGTCAAGAGAGACTTTAACATCAAGGATGTTATTTCTAATTGGGATTCGACTTTGTCAAAGTGCATTGAAGACTTTAAGAAAACAAAGAATCACAACAGATGGACCGTTACAGAGATTGGAGCATCTATAGAAACCTTTGCAAGCAATCAAGAAACAGTTCCAGCAGTTGACAAACAACCTTCTGTCAAACAACCACCTTCTGTGCGAACAAGTTCAGCAAAAAGAAAAATTAAAGTAATTGACCCTGAGTCTGTTTGAAAACCAAGGAATAAGAAAATGACAAACGAAACTAAAAGAATCATACTCAGAGCTCCGCTATTATGTGTCGCAGGCTACGGCGTTCACGCTCGTCAAGTTGCTAGATGGTTGCTTGACAAGCAGAAAGAAAATCCAAATATTCATGTTACAATGGATCCAGTATCATGGGGAGATACTCCTTGGATTGTTGATCCAGAAGCAGAAGGCGGACTAATTCAACAAATCATTCAAAGGTGCATCAAAACTGACAATGATTCATATGATGTAAGTTTTCAACTTCAACTTCCAAATGAGTGGAATCCATTTCTTGCCGATAAGAACATTGGACTAACTGCTGGTGTGGAAGCAGACAAGTGCAATCCATCTTGGGTTGAATCTTGTAACCGTATGGACATGGTAATTGTGCCATCAGAATTTACTAAAAAGGTTCTGACGTCATCTGGCAACATTTGTGTACCAGTAGTTGTAGTTCCAGAATCTTACCCAGATGAGCTTATAGCTAATTCGGCAGATTCAAAGTTAAATCTTGGAATTGAAACAGATTTCAACTTTTTGATTTTTGGACAAATTACAGGAAACAATGTTGAAAACGATCGAAAGAATATTGCTTATACATTGAAGTGGATTTGTGATGAGTTTGAAGGAAATCCTGATGTTGGAGTTGTAATCAAGACAAACATTGGAAGACAAAGCGTTCTTGATAGAACTGGAACAACTTCTATGCTTAGTCAAATTTTGATGCAAGTAAAGAAGTCTTCAAAGGGACCAAAGATTTATCTGCTTCATGGAGCAATGAACGACAAGGAAATCGCTGGTCTATATACTCATCCAAAGATCAAGGCTCTTGTTTCTCTTACTCGTGGAGAAGGCTTCGGCTTACCACTACTTGAAGCAGCTGTTTGTGGACTTCCTGTTATTGCTACAGACTGGTCTGCTCACACAGAGTTTCTTAACAAGGGTAAGTTCATCAAGGTTGACTACTCTCTTATAGAAATTGACAAGACCAGAAGAGATGGAAACGTATGGATGCCTAATGCAAAGTGGGCACAACCAAAAGAAGACGACGCAAAGAGAAAACTAAAAAGGTTCTACACTAGTTCTTCTCTTCCAAGAGAATGGGCAGCAGACCTAAAGAAAACTTTGAGCAAAGAATATTCTTTTGAATCCATTTCAAAAGCATACGACATAGCAACAAAGGATCTTTTTTGATATGATGTTATATGTCATCTTGATACTTCTTGCCATTTGGGCACTTGCTTCAACTTGGTTTATGATTAAGTTTCTAAGAATGATCATGTCTTTTGAAGACATACTTTCTGAAGTAACAGATGACTTTGATGAAACCATTGATACGCTTATGGTAGTTGAAGAGTCCCTTGAAAAAGTAATTCAGATGCCAATCTTCTTTGAAAATGTAGAGATAAGAAAGATAGTAGACGCAGCCAAAAACGAAACCAAGCTATCAAGAGTTTTTGTAAGAAAGTGCGTTGAAAAGCTTATCAAGAAGAGTAAAGATAGAAACGTTCTAATAAAAACTATTGAAATTGAAGAGGACTTCGAAGAACAAGTAAATCCCGAAGAACTCTACAACGAAATAGAAATGAAGAACATGTCTCAAGAACAACTTCAGTATGTTCAGTCGGTTCAAACAATTAATCAGGTCATGTCAAAAAAAGCTCCAAACAAACGTGGAGTAACAACAGTCTTTGGAAGATCCTCATAATCATGCCATCACTACCAGAATCCAAAATAATCAAAAGAAGAAAAACGAAGATTAAGAGAAATCCAAATTCAACAAACGTTTCTCACTACTTTACGGAAGATACACAAAAAGCAATCATTAGGTATCAGGAGTGTGAATCTCGTCCAGTAAAGGAACAAATCTACGTTACAGAAATTCTTCCTGCCTTTAGTTCTCTAGTGGAAAATCTAATCAACGTTTATGGATTTAAGATTAGGTATGAATCCAAGGAAGACCTAATGAATGAATGTCTTGAGTTCCTTTATACGGCTGTTCCTAAGTTCAAGGCTGAAAAGGGTTCTAAGGCATTTTCATATTTCAATGTTGTGTCAAAGAACTGGCTTATCATAAAGTCAAAGCAAAACTCAAAGCGAGTTCAACAATACGTAAGTCTTGATGACACTCTAAATATCTCTTCTGCTGACATGGAAAAGATTGAAAGTTACAACATCGTTCCTTCTTATGACGACATCTTGTCAGAAAAGGACATGAAAGATTTTCTAGACAAACTTTTATTAGAGTTGGATGCCAAGTCTAAAACTCCAAATGAAAAACTTACAATTGAAGCTATAAGAGAAATTGCCAACAACCTAAATGAACTTGAACTTCTTAGCAAGAGAGCAGTTCTTCTTTACATAAGAAACATCACTCAACTTAGTTCTAAACAGCTAAGTCTGGTTCTCGCTTCTCTCAAGAAGAATTACAAGGAGTTTAAGAGTCAACAAGACATATAAATGGCTTGTTTTTGATAGTTTGTGAGATTGAATTTGGTGTTGTTCAAATTAAAAAAGAAATTACGTTACCTCAACTACAAGGAATTCAAGAGTCAACAAGATGTTTGACAGTAAACATAGTTATTATTATGACAAAAACAAACTTTAACTCTGACTACGAAGAACACCTGATTGAATCTGGACTTAATCCACAAGACCTTGAAGACCCAGAAACTTATGTAAATTCATCGGGTGGATATACTCAAATCTCTATTGACGAACTTGACAAGAAGATTGCAAAAGAGATAGAAGGTTTTACAGACCTTCTAGGAACTCTAG
>ERZ724509.1096-NODE-1096-length-10443-cov-3.601271_pt1 | contig 10443 bp, 14 predicted proteins | sample MGYA00376042_ERZ724509 | MGnify/ENA primary metagenome ERZ724509 (study PRJEB28724, sample SAMN07190887) | wastewater metagenome | isolation source: effluent of sewage treatment plant in Hong Hong | place: USA: Christiansburg, Virginia | collected 2016-03-01 ...
CGGGTCCGGCCCGCGGTACTGCCCGACGTATTTCAGATCGCGCTCGTACGGAACGCCGTCGACGACCATCACCTTGTCGGGACCCATAAGGAAGTCGTCGGCGTGCTGACGGACGTGGGCCTGCATGACCCCATTGCCGCCGAGATGGGAGCACAGCTCGGAGTAGACATCGTCGTACCGACGCCCGACCTGCTGTGCGAGCCAGCCCTTGAGCGGGCTCAGGAAGTCGGAGAGCTCGCGGTTATGCCGCGACATCGGTCGTTTCGTCGGCGACAGCTCGTCGAGCTCCATCTCACCGGTTTCGTCGTCGTACGAATAGACGAATTTCAGTCGGCGCACCATGCGGTCCGCTAGCTTGCGCTTACCGACACGAGCGACTTTGCCCGGACTGTCGATGAATCGAGGATTCGTGCGAGGCCGCTCGCAAATTACCTTTTGGATATCCGAGCGCATATGGTCGGCGAAACTCCGGGTGTGGTGGTGGGTAGATGCCCTGGTAGGAGTCGAACCTACGCAACTGGGGTCAGAGTCCAGTCGCCGCGAGCCGGCGGGCAAGGCAGTAAGGAGGACATCCTCACAACACCGGCTGGACGTATCAGACCCGATGGGATTGGATGTCCGCTCATTCTAAACAGGTGGGCGGCGCTGTCAACCCTCGTCGTCCTCGCCGGGTTCCTCGTCCTCGTCCGGCGGCACGGACTTGCGCCCGCCCTGGTCGACCGTCAGCTCGTACACGTCAGGAATCCCTGGGCACTCCTCGCCGCACGACATGGCGTAGAGGCCAGCGACGGTGCCGTCGTCCACGCCGCTTGTGACGCCGATACAGCTTGCGGGCTCGGGAGGTAGCGCCTCATCTTCGCCGATCTCGGCATCTTCGGCCTCGAAAGCGGCGCATTCCTCGTCCTGCTCGCGCTTCCAGTCCTTGGCGACCTTGGCGAGTGCTGACGCGAACGCGACTTGCGTCTCGGCGTGGCTGTCCTGACCGGCGTAGCAGGACGGGATCCACTTGCGCCACAGCATGCCGAGGATGAACGCGACCATACAGGACTCGGCGACGACGCGTAGGAAGTCGGTTACCTCCTGCTCGGTATGCGAGGCGTGGGCACGGGCGAACGCCTCGAAGTGATCGGACCATCCGACGGTGCCGGGGTGGCCCTCTCCGGAGCGGTGCATCTCGCCGTAGATGAGATTGTCTTGTAGACACCGCGCCCTGTCGTAGCGCCCCGGCTGCGTGCTGTTCTCGATATGGATCTGGCCGCTGGACCAGAAATTGAACAGGTAGCGCTTGTAGCTGCGCATACGGCTCAGGTCGATGGCGGCCTTGAGATCCTCCGAGATGTTCGGGTCGGCGAGAATTGCCAGCGTCCGCTTCTCGAAAGCGTCTTCATCCTCGACTTCCGTGCACTCGCGGGCGATGAATGTGTCGTACAGCTCCCGTGCATCACGCACGAAAGATTCGATCGTCAGGTCGTCCTTGTGCCACCACGTTGCGGGCAATGTGATCGAGCACAGCGAGTTCCACACGTCCTCGCGGATGTAGCAGGTAGCGACACGCCGCGGGCGCTCACGATCGGCGCGGCCCTTCATGTGCTTTCCCTCGCGCTCATCGAAGCCCCAGAAGTCCTCGGAGTTGATGCCCAGTTTCGGGAATACGCGGATCGTCGCGGGCGACATGCCCTTGCCGGCGGGGAGCAGGACCGGGTTGTACTTAGCCGACAGCAACGGCAACAGCGCCTCCAGCGCCTCCGCGCCCTCCCGCCCATACCCGGCCTGTCGAATCGTCACCTCGCCGGGCACGATCTCGTTGATGTAATACCCGTCTCCCCCGCCGTCGGATCCGTAGATCACGTGCCCCGCTTCCGTGAGCTCGTGCCGTAGACGGGCGAGTCGCGGGATACCGTCGTCCGGCTCCAAGCGCTTCTCGGCCTCCAAAGCGAAGGTGCCGACTCCGGTGTCCGGACGGCCCCGACGATCGCGCCAGCGGTTCGGCTGGACGATGAGCATATGCTCACGGCACTGCTCCAGGATCTGGTTGAAATCGGCGACGATGTCGTCCATGTACGACGCCACGTCGTGGCACTGATTGTCGCCGGTCCCGTGCTCGACGATATCGGTCGACAACAGCTTGACCCACAGATCGCGCTGGACGCCCTCCTGGATATTGTCGACCATGCCGCAATCGCTGTACGTAGCCGTCAGCGGGAACGTACGAGGCGCCCACCACGATTGCGCATACAGCCCTTCCTCACCGCATGCCGGGTCGTTCTCTGTTACGAGCAAGTAACGGACATTGCCGTTGCCTGACCCGACCGGCAACCCGGATATCGCACACGTGTAATCGAAACTACCCATAAATTTTGACCTTAGTAGGAGAGGGATGGCTGGAAAACGGAACGGCTCGCCCGTCGTGGTAGACGAGTCGAGCCGTTCGGGGCCGGGCCGACCGGCCGGCGGGCTCAGATCGAGATCTGGCGACCGGTGGCGACGGCGAGGCGGAGCAGGCCGATGATCTCGCGGGTGGCGACGATGCCGACGTACTGGTCCCCGTTGCGGGACTGGGTGGCGTCGAGGATCTTCACGAGGGCGGCCTTCATGGCGCTGTGCTCGATCCGCAGGTTGGCGTTCTCGCCCTGGAGGGCGTTGATCTTGGCGTCGAGGTTCTCGATCGCGGTGACCTTGTCGGCCTGGGCCTCGTCGAGCTGCGTCTCCAGCTCCTCGATCGTGTCTTCCAGGATGTCGACCGCGCACTCGGCGGCGCCACGCGTGTTGTCGAGCTCGACCTTGAGGGCCTTGACCTCGTTCTCGGAGGCGAGCAGGGCCGTGGTGACGCGGGAGAGGAGCACGCCGAGCAGGGCGGCCTGGGAGGGCTGCTGATTCGCGGCGAGGAGGGCGGTGAGATGGGGGAGTCCGGTGGATGTGGTGAACGGGTTCATGTGGGACCAAGCATCTCCATCCCCGAGCCGATTGCAATACCCTGCGTTGTGAGCGGTCTCACAACCCGACCTGGGCGGTCAGGCTGCCTGACAGGGAGGGTTAGCGGGACCGCAGCGTTTTGATCAACCGCTCATACTTCCGGATAGAGAGCTTGCGCCCTACGAGCGACGGGAAGTCGATGATCGGTGAGACGATCTCGCACACGAGGTCAACATGCGGCTTGAACAGCACCCTGGTATGCGGATTGACGATCTCAATCACGGATCCTGGAGTCAGGAGAGACTTTGCTGCAAACGGTGGGAGGGTCACCGCGTTTGCGAGTCGCACGTCCGTCACCCCGAGCTCGGCGTAACCTGCGATGACACGGACGGCGCAGGGCACGAAGGGGAACAGGCCGTAGACGACGGGCTCTAGGATGCCGGAGCGGTCCTCTTGCGCGAAGATGTCGATGACCGCAGCGTCTCGACGCGAGCCGTGTGTGATCACGTACCCCTTGAAGGGGGCCGTTACCTCTACGCCGCGGAGCTCATCATGCTCACGGGACTCGATTAGCTTTGCGATAGGCGCCGTCGTCGAGCACGAGAACTCCGCAACCGCGCGCAAAAGCCCGTGAAGTTCGGGATACATCGCGGCACCTGCGTTCCTATCCGCTCCGTTAGAACCAGCGCGCCTTTTCGGGGTCGGCGCCGATGCCGCCGGTACGATCTTGCTCTCTTCTCGCTCCGTGTCCTGCTGTGTTGTGTGGATCATCACGGATTGAAATTAGCACAAACGCCGTAGCCGCCTGCACTTGAATTCTCGGCATGCTGCGCGATATCCCGGTACTCGCTTACGTGATCTGCGCCGTTCGGCGGGATATACAGCACTGTCGCGTACCCCTCCGACAGTAACAGCGTATTGAACACCGTTCCCTCCGGGGCGTGCGTGACGGGAGTGGTCAGATATGCGAGCAGACGGCCGTAACGGTCAGTGCACTCGACATCGTATTCCAGGTCGACCCACTTACCGAGCAGGTGGTCCGTCGTGAACTCCCGAGCCTCATCCCCGAAACACTCCGCAACCTCATGTGAGTTATGGGAGATTTCAGGAGTATCGATAAGGAGTAGACGGACCTTGAGGTCGGAGGAGATCTCCACGGTATCGCCGTCGAGCACGCGCGTGACTTTGTCGTGTATCGGGGCGCCGTTGCAACGGTCGCCGTAGACGATCTCTTCGGCCCCTGCTCCTGAGCTGGAGGAGCTCGACGGGGTGTAGGACGAGTCGGAGTCTGGGCCTGGGGTGGTCGGGCCTGGAGTACAGGCGGCCAGGGCTAGGATGGCAGCGAGGATCGGCTGGAGACGCATGCGAGTAAGGTACGTCGTCTCCCGGGTATTGCCTAGTGCCGGGGCCTAATCGTCGTACCCGAGCCGGATGTCATCCGCGGCCTTGTGCTCTTTCCACCACGCAAGCGTCTCGGGTGTCAGCACGTATTGCCTATTCCCGTCGTCGGCCCAGATCAACTCGTCCGGGTCGGCGATATCGCGGCAGAGCTCACATAGGAGCCGAGTGACCTTGTCGAGCTCGGCTTTCATTGTCGCAGCGGTCAGATTATCTCTAGCGTCATAGCAGGGCATCGCGCATATCCTTCATTTCTCGTGCTTTATCAGCAGACTGGTGAATCGCCCACCACGCCCGGATATCCGGCGGGAGCTCGTACTCAAACATTCTGCACAGCGAACATAGGTGGGCGGTCACCTTGTCGAGCTCAACCTGCTGTGCATGAATGGCGTTCTCCCGCGCTGCGCAGGCCGCAGCGCTCGCCTCAAGCTCGGCGGCGGGAATCGGGTCGTGATGACTTCTACAGGGCATTATGCGGTCCTTACATTGTTGGGACAGGCGGGGCTGTCTTGCGCCACCACCCGCGTTTGTCGATTCGCCGCACCCCCTCGGGCGCCGAGAACCAGTTCACGAGATGGGGCGGCAGAATCTCCAGGAATCGATCCTCGGGTTCCCCCTGGTATGTAGGCATGACCACGAGGTTCCCGTAATTTCGCCGCGCGACCTCCGGCGTGTTGTCGAGATGCAGGAGTCGATTCAGGTCGTAGCCGACACGACGCAGCTTCTTGAAATCCTTGAGCAAAAGGTAACGATCGATCTCGTCTGTGTACAATCCCAGCTCATAATCGAGTGGGTTTCGCAGGACGCGGGAACAGCGATTGGACGCCCACACGAACTCCGGAGTCTCGGTAGGGAGTAGCAATGCCGCACATATCTCCTGTGCATACAGCGCGGAGCCCGCTGTCCAGATTGCGGTACGGAAAAGATCGTGCGAGGAGAAGCACCAGCGTAGAAATGCGTCGACGCCGGGGCGTTTCAACACGCCGTATGCGTTATCTCCATTCGTACGGGAGTCGATATAGAAGTCACAGTCGTGTTCCGGCCACAACTGTGTCCAAACGAGCGTCTCGTCGATATCGAGAACGAGCACATTGTATGGTCGGGTGACTGGCATAAACGAGTGGCGGGCAGGGTTTGAAATGCGAAAGGCGCCGAGCAACATGTGCACAGCGCCTTTCGCGGGCAACTCGTCGGCTCGGGATGAGCCGAGAGGATTCTCACTTCGCGGACTTCTGGTCCTGACCCTTGACGGTCACCTTGGCGTCGGCGGGAGCGACGACCTTGGTCTCCGTGGTCTTCACGTCGCCAGCGGACTTGCCGTCGGCGCCGGGAGCCGCGGGAGCGACGGTCTCGGTGACCTTGACCTCGGTCTTGGTCTCGGTCGGTAGCGACGCCGGGGAGGCGTCCGACTTCACGGCGTCAGCGGCCTTCGCGTCCGCGGCAGCCTTGGACTCCTGCGAGGATGCGGCAGCCTTGCCGGGCTCGACGGTGACGGCGGGATCCGCCTTGGACGAGCAGGCGAGGGAGAACGAGAATACGGCCAGGGCGGCCAGAACAGTTGCAATGCGCTTCATGGGTTTTTCCTTGCTTCGCTTCCGTGTGTTTTGCTGGAGATTGCGAGTACCCCGGGCGGGAATCGAACCCGCAAAGGACTCCGCTTTAAGGGGAGCGCGTACTACCATTTCGCCACCGGGGCTCAGGACAGCACATATTCAATTGTTAGCAACACACGAAAGGTATGCCCGAGGTGGGAGTCGAACCCACAAATGCCATTACAGCGTCTCGTTTTGAGTGAGGTGCGTGCTACCGTTTCGCCACTCGGGCTCATCTATATGCTCTCGCCCGGACTCGAACCGGGACCCCATTACAGGACAGACACCTCAAGCCTGCGCGTCTACCATTACGCCACGAGAGCAGCAAACAAATCAGGTTCGGGAATGAACCGGACAAGCGAGCACAGAGTGTAGCACCCGGAGCTCGCCTGTCAACCCGTACGGGTCACTGCGTCAGAATTGCGCGGCGGCCGCATTAGACGCGCGCCACTCGGCGATGTCGCAGTCTAGGAGCTCCGGCGGCTCCTGCTCGAAGGGGGATGCTTGCGGGTGTACCGCGGCGGCCATCCTTCGCCCGAGCTCGTACGCGACCGGATCATCTCCGGGTTCGGCGGGGTCACCATCGAATCCCGACTCCAGCGCCGCCGCCTCCATCACGCCGATACCGTAGGTGCTGTGAGTTGTCGTCCACGCGCCCCCATCGACAGGGCGGCCGAGAATCGCGGCGCCGATTGCACACATGAGGTATGGTCCAGTCTCGGATTGGTCACCTGGGCCGCGGGGTGCCCAGCGATGTCCGCCCATGACGGCATCGGGCGCCGAGATGACGCCGTAGGAGCGCCGGCACGGGGTCACGTCAGCGAGCGACCAGATCGAGCGGGCGTCCTGAATGAAGTATCGGTAGGCGGCGTATTCCGGGGCGTCCATGAGAGCGCCGAGAGCGCTGTATCCGTTTGCTGGCAGTGTCATCGCCGCGCCCCCTTGCCGCCAACGCAGAACGGGGGCGAGTCGCCAGGGAGTGGCTCTAGGTATTGGATCACCTTTGGCCGCGTGTAGACCCCGTCGACGATACGGATACCGGAGAATGAATCGCCGCCCTCCCACGTAGCGATCACGTCGATACGGCCGTGGATGTACTTGGCGATCTCGCCCAGCGAGTCGATGGCGTGCCCGGAGCCGCTCCCATTCCACCGTAGGTGCTTGAGATGACGCTTGGCGCGGCCGCTCATGCCGAACGGCAAGGGCTCGCCGTGGGGCTCCAGGTCGCCCCAGCAGCGCTGCATCGTGTACTTGTCGTCGTTCAAGAAGCTGGATTCCGGGAGCTGGAGGCCGAGCTCCTCCCATTGCTCGCCGAGCCGGATCCGATCGTCCTCATACATCCAGGCGTCGGAGTAGATGGTATCTGTGCTGTCGATATTGTAGGACATGCTACTTCCTCTTTTCCGCTGTTTCTCGGAGCTTGCGGGTCATTGTGGGCAGTTCGGCCCGCCAGTTCGGCCCGCCAGTTCGGCCAGTGCTTCACTTCCGACAGCCCTTCCTCGGGCTCCAGGGTCGGCACAAACTCACCGCACAGCGCATCGTAGATCTTGATCGCCGCTGGCCACGTCAGCGCGTAGCGCCGGTCGTCCTCCCACGTCGACACCTTCGCGCCCGGCGCGAGATACGGCACCTCGTTATGGAAATGCGCGTGCACCGCATCGAACCAGCGCGGCCAGGTCCAGCCGGACAAGCACTCGATCTCGGCATGTAGGGCGTACCAGCGGATGTAGGAGCATCCGACCGGCGTCTTGAGCGCTTCCGTAAGGGCGGTGAACGGAGAGCCGCAGGCAAACACGAAGCGCTCACCTGTTGCGCAGGGCTCCGCCTTCGCTCGGGACAGCACAGCGAGTGCGGTGTGCATTACAGCCGAGCCTCCGGCAGCGGGGCTGGGGCGGAGGGAGTCGACGGCACATAGGGCTGTTCATGGAGACCCGCGGCGACGTATCGGACGAGACGGGCCCGGACTTCGGCGAGCGCCCGCTTTGCGGAGGTCTCCTGTACCGAGATGATGACGTGCTTGATGTCACGCCGGGGCCAGCGAACGATCGCGGCGTAAAACTTGCCCTTGCCGGACGTGAGCTGTGAGGTAGTCAGCCCCGGCTCCAGCTCGTCCTCGGGGAACAGGCCCGCCAGGGACTCGTGGATGAACATGAAATCGGATTCGAGCGTTGCAGGTGCAGCCATACGTTATGACCTGCAATATGTGGGCCAGGTTCGGCCCGGCAACCCTCGACTTGGCTCCCGCGATAAGCGGAATCTCACGTCAGGCGAGCTTCTTGAACAGGGCCTCATCCCCGGCGCAGCGGAGCCGGAGCTTGTCGTACCAGCCGTCAGACTTGATCTTGAACATGATCACGTTCCCGCGCTTGTCCCGTCCGCCTTTGCAGACGACCCCCTCGAAGCTCTGCTCTCCGCAGACGGCTCCGGGCGGTAGCGCCTTGACGTGCTTGGACCCGGGACGGAACTCGCCGGCCTTGACGGCGGCCCGCAGGATCTCGTTCGCCTTCCCCTTGTAGATGACGGGCGCGACATCCGCGCCGCGGAACAGCTTGAGGAACTCGGTTTGCGGCATGATGCCGTTGTCGTCGACGGCGGCGTCGTACAGCATCACGTCGAAAGTGTCGGCCGGGTCGTGATACCCAGCGAACGAATTCGGCCCGAACAGCTCTCCGAACAGAGTCGCGCGCTTCGCGCCGTACTTCCGCAGGACTTCTGAGGCGATCTCCTCGTATTTCTCCTGCCAGATCGGGATCGAGCGTGAGAGGATCGGGTCCGTCGTCTCGTCGAGTCGGCTGTGTCGGGTGCCGAACTTGGCGAACCCGTCCTTGCGGGTCCACTCGACGCGCATGTTCGAGCCGTCGTACTTGGGGTGGGCGGTGATAGGTTCGTCGACGAATTTACCGTCGAAGCTGGGGTATTCGAGCATGTACCCGCAGTCTAAGGACCGGCGCGTCGGAGTCAACGCGCCCGCCAGGTCTGAGGGCCCGAGACCTACATGGGCAGGTCGGCGCGGCGGTACAGCGGCATCGGCTGGAGCGTGGCCTCGGAGTCGATGATCCGCTCCGCCTTCGTGGTCAGGTTGACCCACGTCGTCGTGTTTCCGCTCAGGCCCTTGGAGTCGGTGCGGCCATAGAGGTGGCCCTCGATCTGCGCGGTCTCGCCGGGCCGAAACAGGTAGGCGTGCTGCGGTGCCGCGAGCTCGCGCGACATCGTGACCGTGTAGGTCGTGTGGAACCTGTCACCGTAGCCGGGTTTGGTCGGGTACGGCGTGACCTTGGTCTCTACCGAGACCAGCTTCCAACCCTCTTGGGCCAGGATGTTGATCCTCGCGTTCGGGGGCTCGTTCTCGGTGGCGATGACGTGGTAGGTAGTGGTGGTGGGCATTGCTCCCTCACTATACCCGCCCTCTCTCCCATGTCAAGAGATTTCGACGGGCGGACGGACGGTCATTCTAGGGTGGAGGAGACGGAGTCCTCGAAGTGGACGCGCTTGATCGCGTCGGCGAGGTGGTCGGCGACCGTGAGGATCTGGAGCTTCGCGGCCAGCATGTGCGCGGAGTTGAGCTCCGAGGTATCGAGCAGGGCGGCGTGGAGACGGGCCTCGATCGGGGTGGAGTCGGTGACCCACACCTTGGAGAGCGGACCCTCCGCGATGTTCTTGAACCCGGCGCCGGAGAGGACGGCGTGTGTGGCGATTGCGTACACTTCCGTCGCCCCGTTCGCCTTGAGCGCGGCTGCGGCCTTGCACAGCGTGCCGGCGGTATCGATCATGTCGTCGACGATGAGGCAGATCCGACCGTTCACGTCGCCGATGAGGTTCATCACCTCCGACTCGTTCGGATTGTCGCGTCGCTTATCGATGATTGCGATCGGCGCTTCCAGGATCTTCGCGTACGCCCGCGCCCGCTTGATCCCGCCTGCATCGGGGGAGACGACCGTGATCTTGCCGCCGCTCGCGGCCTTGAGCTCGCGGAGGATGGGGCGGAACACGGGGATCGCGCTCAGGGTGTCGACGGTGACGGGCGGTCGGAAAAACCCGGCGATCACGTCGGTGTGGAGATCGAGGGCGAGGACGCGGTCGACACCGGCTACCTCCAATTGGGCCGCGAGCAGGGCCGCGGTGATGGGCGAGCGCCCCGACTTGCGCTCCTGCCGCGCGTAGCCGAAGTACGGGAACACGGCGGTCACAGACTTGGCGGACGCCCGCTTCATGGCGTCGATGAGCGTCATCAACTCCATCAGGTTGTCGTTCTGCGGCGCACATGTAGGCTGTACGATGAAGCACTCGGTACCGCGCACATTCTCCAGGATCTCGACGCGGGTTTCCCCGTCGGAGAACTTGGAGACGGTCGCCTTACCCTGCTCGATTCCGAGGGCCTTGCAGACCGCAGCCGTGAGAGCAGGATTTGCGTTCCCACCGAAGACGCTCATTCTCTTGCGCATATTCGTTTTCTCCAGGTCAGAACTGCCGATAGGTCAGGCTGTGAGGTTGTGCCAGTAGTGCGCCCAGGCGGCGACTTTTGCGATATGTATGGATTCGT
>ERZ724509.1097-NODE-1097-length-10439-cov-3.202619_pt1 | contig 10439 bp, 17 predicted proteins | sample MGYA00376042_ERZ724509 | MGnify/ENA primary metagenome ERZ724509 (study PRJEB28724, sample SAMN07190887) | wastewater metagenome | isolation source: effluent of sewage treatment plant in Hong Hong | place: USA: Christiansburg, Virginia | collected 2016-03-01 ...
CGCTAGCGGTTACGAGGTTATTCTTGGTGACGATCCACTCGACGAGAATGTGTTCTCCAACTTCAAGCAATACAAGGAGTACAGGATCATCAATGTTGCCCGCAACGATTTCAAAGACCCAACTAAATCCGATGATACCCGCAGAGAAGTTAAGTCCCTCACAAAGTCCTTCCAACCACTTATAGATTACATGGGCCAGGAACTCAAGGACGTTATCAAGGATGTGAAGGTGTCCACAAGACTTGTCAACCACCCAGCCGTCATCATCGCTGATATGATGAACGATACTCCTAACCGAGAGCGTATTGACCTTGGTTCTGCTATGAAGAGCAGTATCAACTTCCACCAGGAACGTAACATCCTCGAAATCAACCCCCATCACCCAATGATTCAAGAACTCAACCGCAGGGTGCAGGTACCGAAGATAAATAACTTAGGAATAAGCAGATGAAGACTCCGCAAGGCTGGTCAAGACGATATATCACGCCGCGCTCATCCATACAGGGTTCGTTGTGAAGGACCCACTAGATTTCAGCAAGAACGTCTTCGGGCTCATCAACACCGCGCTTGGAGTTCGTGGCGATTAAATCCAATAGATCGAGGTGACTCAGGAACAGATCGACGAGATGGAGCCTAAGCCCCAAGAGACTGTTTCGGAGCCAGTGACAGAAGATGCAAGTGCTTCCTCTAGCGAGGGTGCCCCTCACGAAGTCGTTGAACTCGATGACACCCAAGTAAAGGTTGAGTAGGTGAAAGTGGATGCCACTGAAACCTAGTTGTGATTTGTCTTCTGGTTTAGCTATCCTCAAATTAGCATTATTACGCAAATGTCGAAGATCATGCGAGCTGGCAGCAGTAGCTCCGACCTGTTGCTGAAACTCATCATCATTGGAGACAGCGGTGTGGGAAAGAGCAACATCCTCATGCGGCTATGCGATTAGTAGTTCAAACAGAACTACACGCCAACCATTGGCGTGGATTTCAAGATTAAGTCGATCACCATGGGAGATCGCCGCCTGAAATTCCAAATCTGGGATACTGCTGGTCAAGAGCGCTATCGTACAATCACGCAAACCTACTACAAGGGAGCTCATGGCGTGCTGCTCGTGTATTCTGTCACTGATCGCAAATCTTTCGAAAGTGTCGGTAGAAGAAGTTGTTTCTACGTAGAGAGTTGGCTGAAGCAGATCCAGTAGTATGGGTGCCAAGGAGTCAAAATCGTGCTGATCGGCAACAAATCTGACCTGGAGGAATAGCGCGATGTTACAAAAGAATAGGGGAAAAAGTTTGCCGAGAAGAATGGCCTTGCGTTTATGGAATCCAGTGCTAAGACTGGCCTGAATGTTCAGTAGTCATTCGAGTAGCTCGGTCAGCAAGTTCTCAAGGATGTAAAGTTCAACGAAGGAAAGTACAAGAACGCAGTGCTGCGGGAGCAGATGCCGCTGACGAAGAATCATATTAAGAAAGACTGTCAGTGCTGACGTCTCATACTCTATACAGTTTCATGCTCGCAAAGTTATTCGATAGCTACAACAGCATTGCTCATATGTATGATCACAGCATTCAGTGGGTCACCTAGCAGTAACGGAACTCATCCTTCACGGCATTCACCAACCGCTTGTAGTAGATCGTGTTGCCCTCCAACCGTTGGAAGCTCAAGCAGAGCTTGTCGTCGAGGGTGCGGGATACTTCGATGGCGATCTCCACTTTCTCCTACTCGCTGTCGTATTCGTATGTGAAGGTTGCGTGAACCTGCATAAAGTATGGCTGTACCTTCGAGTCGTGTTGCTCACACTCAACGTTGAAGTCCAACTCGTGTCCCTACTCGGGAAGCGCAAGCTTCTTCTTCTTCAGGAAGGCCAGCAATGCCGAGAAGAAGAAATCTTCGCGTTCGTTGACCACCAAGTCTGTGGGATCGATGTCACTTTTCACTGGAAGTTTGTGAGCCACACCTTCCATTCCCTCGTAAATGGCCAGGAAGTGACGCATATCGGCATCCTCGTGCCTCTTATCTCTGGGACCGAAGATTGCATCGCTTCGCTGCGCCTTTTTGAGCTACTTCTCTTTTCGCTGCCTTTCCAACTCAAACTCCACCTTCTTCTTTCGTAGTAAGAACTCATCGTGGACCTGCTCGAGTGTCAAAACTGGGCCCTTGACCCATGGATGCGTAGCTATGTCCACCATAGTTGGCCTTTCCTTGGGATTGTATGCTAACATCCTCTGAATGAGATCCTTGAAGTCATCTGTGAAGAAGCCAGCAGGTCTCCTCTTCGAATGGAAGTTCCAGAAGCCGTTATAGTTCTTTTCTCTGAGGAAACGGTAGTAACTATCCTCGGGCGTGGTTTTTTCGAAGGGTGGGCTGGCAGTGTACATAATGAAGAGGATGACACCTGCAGCGAAGATGTCCACTTCTGATCCAACATAGTTCTTGGTTGCGATCTCAGGCGCCATGTAGCCATCGGTACCAAGCTTGGTATGCAGAATACCAGACTTGTCCTTGCCCTGCAGTAACGTAGCGAAACCGAAATCGGCAATCTTGAGGACAAACTCGTTGGTGAGCAGGAGGTTTTCCGGTTTAATGTCCCTATGAGCATACCCCTTCTCATGCATGTAGTTGAGCCCAGCCATCATCTGATAGAAGTAGGTGCGGGCAACATTGGGCGAGAAGCGCCCACCAAGAGCGATGAAGTCGAAGAGCTCTCCTCCACCGGCATACTCCAGCACAATGGCAAAGCATTGGTAACTACGTTGGTTTGAATTGGTACGTCTCGCCGGTTTTCTTCTTGTAGGTGGCACTATCCCTCACATCGATGAGGTTCACAAGGTTCTCATGGTGTAGCTTGCTCATCACCGATAGCTAGTGCTTAAGGGTTGATAGCGTGGCAGTTTCCTGCTTAAAGCGCTTGATGGCGACAAGCTGTTTGTTTGGTGCTTCGGCCAGCTTCACCCTACGTCACCAACGGAAAGTACTTAGCGTGGTAGCCCGATCCGAGTGTTCGGATGATTCGGAATTCGTCGAGGTAGGATGACTTGATAGGTTCCATGCAGGATGTATTATAACTCCGACCGTTCAAGCTTGGAATTTATGGTGGTCGGAATTAATGCGGCCAAAGACGGTTAAGACGGTTAGCCGGACGTTAGCACGGCCTCGATGGAAGTGATCAGAGTGCATCGGGACATCCTACCTTCTCTACCGGAAATTATCTCAATTAGTAGAGACATACACGTGGAGCCTCAGCAGAGACTACCAGTCAACTATCAAGGCTTATCTGTGGCTTCAGTCAGCCTGCCGATCTTCATTCCGTTGAGAATAGAATCTGCAACTTCGCTGTGCATTTGTTTGTTGTAGCCTTCAGTGGCGTCTCCACCGGCGTGGTTAAGGATGATCCACCGACCTCCAGGATGAATCCGCACGTATGCCGACAGATCGTAGACACAACCGTTGTAGATTATCCAACAATCATCGACGTCGTTGTGTTCGGCCACCTCTTCCCTGGTGAAGCTCATTTATTAGTTATATAGGCAGCCAGCGTGATGGTTGTCGGTGGAGGCGGCATCCTTAGAGTATTAAATTTAACGACCGAAGAAATGGAAAGAGCTGCTAAAAAGGTGCTGATTGAGCTTGCTGAGCACTCTCCATAGAAGAGAATCATCGCCCACAACGAAATCAATGCTTGGAATGAAACTCATGAAAAGAAACAACGGTTTAGGTCGACACCCGCACGCTCGAACCAACCCACTCGGAAAGTGTGCACAGCCAACCCCATTGAATAGCTGAAGATACTGAAGATGAAGTTGCTCAACAGTCCCACTCCAGTAAAGGAACCTCCAGCGACTACGAGACTGCCAACCAACCCACCCACAATGTAGCTGTTCAAATGCGAAAGTTCGTAGGTTCGACTGCCGTAGCTGAAATCCTTCAGGGAGATGAACTTAGACAACAAGTAGAACATTCCGCCGGGTTGCAACACCCAACCGCTCTACAAGTCCAAATCGGTTAGGATTCGTAAGAAGGAACTCTGTAAGATAAACTTGCTGCCATGCCGCTACAACAATTCCAGCGCGGCGATCGAAAGGAACATAAGGAAGCAGCTGGCCCAGTTCGAGCGTAACCGTACTCGCCGCCATTTGGCTGTTCAGGATGCAGTGGACCTGCGCTCGAGCTTTACTGACCGACTCCGAAAGCTACTATGAGGTGCGAGTTGAGTACCGCCAATAGTGGCAATCGATTGTTCCATGCAGATTATATATCATAGAAAACTCACAGCCAATGGAAAGTGTGCAGGGCCGGCAATCCCTCCACCGCAACCACAGTCTTGCGGGCCTTCATGAGAGGAAGACGTTGGTGAGGGTACCCTCTAGCAAGAAGTTCCCAGCAGATTTCTTTCCACGAAAGCAATTACTGGAGGATTCCACCGACCATAGCTCCACCACCAACAGTCCGCAGTCCTCCATGGAGTTCACATTTAGTGCTGTGGGACGACTCAGTCGGTCCACCTTCATTCAGACCGTCAAAAAGATGCCGCTGGTGGGCTTCAGCAAGAAGACTTCCTGGACGGAGCCCACCAAGAAACCAGCTTCCAGCAACCTCCGGCTCACTAGAAAGGGCCGCTGCTGACCTTACTGTTATCCTTTAATAAGCCTAACTTTAGCAGTGGCTGGTGGTCACCTCACCCCGTAGTACTGGGTTACCTATGGTCGCTTGAAATCGGGGAAACCCAGTCCCTGGTTCATCTTCTCCTTCGGCCCGAATATCTTGATTTGGCGTATATGCGTATCCTTGCCGCTGTGCTGGTTCTGCAGAATGCATATCTGCACATTGATTGTGAGCACGTAGTTCTTCTCCTCGCCATTGAGCAGCTTAGTGCGCAGTGGGACGATATACCACCCCGAAGGTTCCTTCAGGTCGAGAAACTGCACCTACTTGAGGTCTTGCAGATGGTTGCCCGCACGAATCGAAATTTTGTTCGGAGTATACGATTCGTCGCTCTTGAAATCCAGGAATATGGCGAGTTCCTGTTGTTAGTTTGCTTGAGTACCTGAATTCGCGTCTTCTTCATGAACTGGATGTTGATTAGATGCGGCTGGGCACCATCGCTCTGCCAGAAGGTGTTTGTATTGTCATCGCGAATCTGTTCCACTCCGTTTCCTGTCTTCGCAGAACTTAGAGTCCATACAGCCTCATCACCGATCTCCCTACGGCTGGCATTCGCTGTTGGAGCAGTACTACTATGTACGAACGGCTGTCCTTAGATCATATTTAAATGCTATAGCAGTTTAAACAGTCGATTGGGATTATCAACCGTATGGAAATCGATGTGAATGCAGCCGAAGAGTTCCCTAATCCCTGCAGGAAACTATTCGTGAGAACATCACCACGAGGGTCATCCAAGGGTACCGACTCACGTCCTAAATTTTTTCCTGCAGCGGAGAACAACAGTAGACCAACCCAAAATGTCCCGCGACCTCAACTACAAACCCTATACTCCCCGCAAAATTCAGCTGCACAGTTGTACCAACATCCACCTGATGATGCAGCCAACTTCCAACGGCAGCATAGCATATTCTAGAACAGCTGCCTAGACGATCACGAGCGATAACTGAACTCCCTGCGATAAGAGAACCAGCAACTTCGTACCAGCTTAAGAGAGAAATAGCGTATGTTGGAGTCCCTGCTAAAGCAATCGCCCTCTAGCGGAAAGCTCAAGAACCGTACATAATTGGAAGCTTTGGTTGCTAAGGATCGGTAGTTTCTCGATCAGCTCCGTAGGCACAACGAGGATTTTCGCAAGGAAGTTGATACCCCTCGAAGTAAGCAGCAAGCTCTAAAGCATAAACATCTGAGTCGCGACCGCCCGGAGGACTTACGCAGACGGATGATGGACTACGAGCAACGTATCCTGCAGTACCACCTGGAGCAGGTCGAGTTAAGAGAGCGCATGGAGAAACAGCTGGAGACCATAAACTCACTGTCGCAGTAGAAGGAACAGTACAGCAAGGTCGCAGACAAACTAAACATGGACGGGCATTTGAGTGACATACTCAACAGCTCAAGACCGTTTGATTAGCTGCGATCGGAGGTGCTATTCGACAGTACTGAGGCCACTTTGGAACTGAATGCAGTGCATCAGCACAACGCACGACTCAGGAAGGATGTCAACCAGTTGGTCAAGGTACTGAACATCTGTCATCGCGAGTTTGCTAAGAAGGAGAAGGAGGTTAAAATCTTATCGGGTAAGGTTGCCGAATTCAGCAGCACGATCTCATAACTGCAGGAAAGGCTGATTTCGATTGAAACCGCAACGGTGATGAAGGAGAACCACAACTATAACATAGTAGAGTGTCCTACCTCACCAATTGCTCCTCCCGAAAAGCACTTCAAGAAAAAATCTTCGGAATGCATATCCAACGGTTTCCCCTCTGGCTTTTGGATGAAACCTACCGAGGAAGAGTCGTGCATTCCCGATGCTATGCATAATTCCCTCTATTCCTTCGGGCTGGAAGAGCCCTCGGTAATACAGCTGACCTAGAACAACGAACTTCGTGAGTAACTACAGAGGCAGCTCAGGGAGGAAATAGGGAAGCACTTGAACCTTGAAGTGAGTCAACTGGGCAACCTGCTGTTGTAGTTCACCAGCAAGCTGTTTTTCTATCCCGACCACTCAGAACTGCTCGAGTTCATGGGCCCCATGTGCTAAGGACTTCGCTATTATGAGAAATACGAAGAACGTAAGGATGGGAGCGTCAAGCAAATTATCAACACCTTCCGAGGCAACTTCGAGGAGCTGGAGTCCTCCAACTAGCATGAAACTTCGCTGGAGGGCAACCTTTGAGCATTGAACACCCACTGCTGGTATTTTCCAATTATTACTCTGCACTGCTCTATAATTATACAATGTTTGGCAAGGTCGCTATCAGAAGCCGACAGACTGCACCTCTTCAACACTATAAGTAAAAGAAGCCAAGGTGGCAGCTCTCCCACATCGGAAAGTTAACTATGAAGTTGGAACTGCCACTGACAGGAACTGCCATGATGGATTAGTCGCTAGGTAGACTCAACCAACTCTTGGTGAGGTTCGCAGATAAGCCTGGGCAGGCCGAAAGCCATCTGCTCATTAGCGACCTGCACACACTGCTAATCAACGATATGTACGTCAGAAGGTTCTGTCGGGACGGTGCCGTTTCCATCTTCGCCTATCAACTACGAAAAATTGTGTTGGAAATGGCCAAACTAGCAACCCGCTAGCCAAAACTACTGTGCCAACCACTGCTGGAAATCTTTCGGTTTGTAATAGACCAATAAGTTGAATTCGATTGGCGTGAAGCCTAGTGCATTGTGACAGCATTACTGACGTACTACCTCAACCACCAAGGATAATCGGCTAACGGTAACACGCTCTTTGCACATATCAACACCATCATCTACTTGGTGCTATCCAAGGCTGATCATGTGATTGATTGTACGCTGATGCCAGTCTTTATGGAGGTATATACTTCCATCAGAGGGCTAGATTGTTCTGAGGCGGCAGTGCCCTTGCTGTTCCTCACCAGTGGTTGTGCAAACAGCGACGAGGAAGGCGACTATAGTGTCGCACGAGCAAACAGCTAGGTGTTCCATGGACTGCCTTGGACATCCACAATATTCCCAGAGTTGTGTAAAAACGTAACAGAAAGCATTAAGCACTTGACCTCCGAAGGTCGTTACCAGACCGGTGAGGGAGATGAGTTCATCACTAAGCTGCTGCCAAAGTCACTGGAGCTACTGGACAGTACAAATCCTCTTATGCAGACATGGGTTTTGTTTTTGCAAGTAAGCTATTCCAGGAAGCATACTGGCTGTTTAACCTCGAGGGAGTATTCCGGCTGCTGGTTAGACTGGAGGTGGTGGAGGTTGAAAACGCAATCGAATATGTGCAGCTCATGACCAGTAACGACTACTTTCCGCATACTGCAGTTAAATTACTGGAGGAATTCACGAAGGTGCCAGAGGCCTTTGAAGAAACACTGACGAGTTAGTTAGAGGAGCTGGGGGAGTATTTGGAGATGCTTGAGGAGGTCGATTGTAGGGATTGCAGACAGCTTGCTCACTTCTTCGAAAAGCTGTTTGTTAAGAGCGAAGGTTTCATTGGACAGGTGGTCGATAGAATTTACGATTTGAAGTGGGATCTGCTTATAGTGGTGGCTGCTCTCCTCGAGCGGGAAGACCACAAGGAAATTCAGCTGTACCTCATGAAGAACGGGCTCATCGCTTTTCTGCTGGAATAGCTCTTGAAGCAATCCATAGCCTTGCCCTTCTTGGCGCCGGCCTATAGAACTTTAGGGCTATTTCTACGAGGTAACCCTGTGGGACTAAGCTATATACAATGGGTACGCAGCAAACTCGAAAGATTCCGCTCGTAGGAACAGGAGTCAATAGTAGACCTTGCCAGTAAACGCCTGTGTGATAGCCATCCACTTATTATAGGCGTTCTTGCAAATTTCATGGTCTGTATGAACCGAAACCAAGGAAACGAGGATGCCACCACCACAGATCTTATGGAAGAGTTTGGTGGCAGACTATCATCATGGTTCATGCTCGCCAGCACAGCTCGAGCACTAACAACCGACCAGCCAACAATACGATCTTTAATGCTACTTCGATTAATGCTGCTAATTGCCGCAGATAGCGACGACGAGAGGGACAGCATACTCACCAACATCGTGCTGTACGCCGCTGTGGAGTAACAATCATAAGAGCAAAATCCCTCCGATTCGATGGAGCAGCTCATGGTTGATCTCCGATAGTGGAGACAGCACCACGATACGCTATGCGACCGACGTTTGGTGGAATCAGCCAGCGGACTCCACTATAGCAAGCTGCGGAAGGCCTGTTGCTGGCTGTTAGACAACCTCGAACTTGCCTCATCATGAATACTATCTAGCGACTGTTTGTTCGAAGTAGCATCACTACGCTTGTGGTGAGTTCGTGGCTTCAGGAAGTTCCAGTTATTGGGCCACCTGCTCAGTTGCCTTCTTCATCCTCTATTAGTACTCCAACTGTTTTTGAGTGCGTTTTTCAAACAGCTATAGCCGCTTGCCCTTCAAATTACCGATGGCTTCTTGCACTCCGATACAGGTTGACTTGTGTAGACTCAGCTTCTTCGCAGCTTTCCGGGACTGCATCTTTAATGTCTATTGCTGTGCAGCAACCATAATCTCCTCCCTTGTAAGCGGGGGATTGGACTTGAGCAGGTCCCTGCACATTCCTTCAATGGAATTGGTGTACAGGCATAGTCCCACTATCCTCTGCATGACTGTCCTGTTGAACCTGCATTATTGTTGTAGTAACGTGTTGTAAAATGCAATGGCATCTTGCCTTTGGACTTCGAACTTAATGTGCTAGTAGCGACACTCTTCGAGGATCAGTGGGTATTCGGGTGAGATAGGGTAATTCGGTTTCTTGGGGTACTTGTTCGGGTCTAGCAGGTCACTCACAATTTCTGGCTGCTCCTTCCCACTTCCCACGAGGAACAGGATAGTTGCCATAAACCTAATTTGGTGCCATAGGAAGGCATTACCAACAAAATGGAAGTAGTATAGTTCATTCCTTTAGTCCTTCTAGACGTCCTTGCCGATGTAATCTACCTTCTCGATGCAGGCAACCATGATGTTGCGCTCGTAGTTGGTAGTTGCGACCACGTCGATCCTGCAGAAGTTCAGGAAGTTATGGGTGCCTCTGAACAGAGCAATCCTACATCAGTCGGTGGGGTACGCTTGGTGCATCTTTTCAAGGTCCAGGTGGTTGCGCACGAAGAAGTACTTATAGGAACGTTCAATACACGAGTATCTTGCATTGAAGTCTTCGGGAACCTCCCTCACGGAGAGCACTCGGATATCCGTCGGAAGCTGTCGATTGAACAGTTCGCAATAGTTCATTGGAGGTTTCGAAGGAGCTTCCTCGGACTATTCGATGGGTTCGTTGGTTCGTAGATACAGTGCCACCACGTTGCCGAATGCGCTGACACCAGTATCAGTCCGACCAGCCCTTGTGAAGTCATCTGCAGGTTCCAGCTAACGAACTGCTCCAACACTCCTCATCGCTTTGAACAGGTGTGCTTCGATAGTATTGTCAGTGCTCTTCTGAATCGTAAGTCCATTGTAGCTCACTCCGATGTAAGCGATTTTCAATGCGAATTTCTTTTGTCTGTACAACCGGAATAGTTTGTCTGTCTTGGTAGCGTTGGGTTACTTATACTCCCTTTGCTTATGTGGTTCCAGGAAGGCCAGGCGTTGCTGCAAATCTTTGTTCTGCTGCAGAAGCTTCGCAGCCTTCTTCTACAATGACTCTCTTGACATCTTCTTGAACGGGTTGTCCGGAGGTATCGCCAGGCCTGTCAAGTCGTATGGCAGCTTTTCGGTCTATAGAGTCTCCATATGTTCCTGCTCTGGCTCCATCAGCA
>ERZ724509.1098-NODE-1098-length-10438-cov-6.405952_pt1 | contig 10438 bp, 16 predicted proteins | sample MGYA00376042_ERZ724509 | MGnify/ENA primary metagenome ERZ724509 (study PRJEB28724, sample SAMN07190887) | wastewater metagenome | isolation source: effluent of sewage treatment plant in Hong Hong | place: USA: Christiansburg, Virginia | collected 2016-03-01 ...
CACGTAACCCTGCTTGGTCAGCACGGTCGATCGAAACGCTGGCGGAGCGGCGTGTGATCACACTTCCACAATCTGTGGAAGTCTCGAATACCGGGCCGGGACCGCGTGCGGTCGCTGTGTATCTCATCGGCAAGCGCGACAGCTACGTCATCGTCGCCCAACTTTCACCTGAGTTCACGGCGCGCCTATCCTTGGACGCGATCCAGCTTGAGCGGGGCTGGAACCCCGAGGACGTTGAGGTTGTATCGGCAGCTACACCAGATCAGATTGACGCTCTATTGCGAGCAAGCGCTGGCGATGTGTTCCGTAGACGTCTGAAGGTATTGCTGCGCCTCGGCGAGGCCTCTGGAGGAAGGGCCGCCGCAATCGCAGTCAGCAAGGCTACCCTTGACCTTCTCCGCGCCGAAGCGGATCGCGACCCTATCAACGCGGTAAGGTTCAGACAGTATCTCCTGAAATAGATCGACGCAGTCAGACTACGGGGCGACGACGAATGACCGCGCTTCCTGCAGTGCAGCGATGACCGCTGCCAAGTGCCGTGCGTCGATGCTCACCCCCTTGCGACTCGGAATGTAGGCCTCTTCGCCGTCAGACATGAACCAAAGCCGGAGATCGATCCGATCGAAGGTCTTGTAGCGCATGACTTCAACGCGCAGTTCGGTGCCGGTGTCAGTGGGTATGCGCGCCAACGGCGACGTTTTGCCTAGCGCTGGGTCCGAACTCTTGCGTGGTTGTCGCTTTGCCTTGATCCCGAGAAGGCGATCGATCTGCTCGACGACGGCGGCACTCTCAGGGTCGTTGGCCAGCAGCTTGCGCTTGAGCGTCAACACCTTGATTCGCTCGGGCGTCATGGCGGGATCACTCCGCGCATGACCAGGCCGTCATGGATGACCTTGTCCTCCTCGGCGATCGCCGCTGCGCGGTCCCAGCCGGGGATCTCGGGGATCTCGCGCACGGTGAAGCAAAGCCAGTAGCCCAGCGGTGTCAAGATGCTCTGCGGCTCTCGGTCCTGCAGGAGATATTGCTCGTCCTTCAATGTTTGCATGCGGAGCGGTTCGAGGGCGGCATCGATCGAATTCTTGTACTCGACGAGATCGGGATCACCGAGCAGCCGAAGTTCGATAGGCCGGCCGGCATGGTCAGGGTGATGCTGCCGGCGGTGCACTCGAGCACCTTGCCGCTGTCCGCTTGGGTCAGCGCGCGCGAGCTCGCAACTTGCACGGTGGTCGACGAGCCAAGGTCTGGAACGAGGTAGCCGGAGCCGGTGAGATTTGCTGTCAGGTTGCCCATATGGATTCCTTTAGGCCGACGCTTGCGAGGGTGCGCAATACGTCAGAGAAGCGCAAAATTGAGGTTGGAGGAAGCGATGAGCACCGCAAGAGTTTTGACGCCCGCACTGCCGGACAAGTTTGCGTCCGACACCGAGTTCTTCGACGTCGAAGGCATGCCCGTGACCGTCGGCGCAGGGCTCCCGCCCGCGTACGGCATCGCCTGGGAATCGCCACCGCGGCCGTTTCCCGCAGATTCGGCCCACCGCAACGGCGCGCCGATCAGTGAGGCCGAGTTTCGAGCGATCGTTGCTGCCAACTCCGCAGCGTCGAGCGCTTAAGGCTGCTGACGAGCCTTGCTGTGTGCGGCCGTATTGGCACCACCAGCCCGGGCCTTCTGACGAGCTAGGTGCTTCCGGGCGACGCGCATCAACGCTTCGACCTTGGTGCGCGGCGGAGGATTGGCGGGTGCCCGGTTCATGGTTCGCCCAGTTTAGGCGGGCCATCGCATGAATCAGCTGACGCAAATGGTCGGCGCGCCGTCGACCATGACCAGCCGCGAGATCGCGGAACTGGTCGACAAGCGCCATGACAACGTGAAGCGAACGGTCGAGACGCTCGCCGCTCGCGGGGCAATTGCCCAACCTCAAATTGAGGATGGGCCGAAATCCGCCAATGGAGTCACGGCACTGCCTGCGTCGCCGGCCCAGACGCGATTCGGTAGTCATCGTCCGCTCGGTCAGATCTTGGTGACGGTGCAGCTGCTCACGCGCCCGCGAGCGTCGCGCTGAAGGTCGACCCGATGCTTTGTGCCCACCGGTGAAGGCGTCGCCGGCGTGAACGGCGCCCTTGCGAGCGGGTTGGCCTTATCCCGTTCCACCAAATCCACGAGTTCGGCCAATGATGTACTGATGTCGAGCAGCAGTTCGATTTCGCGATCTTTCATGATTTCATGCACTCCAGAAGTAGACTTGAGAACGGGTCGGCATCAGCGACGGCTCTTGAGTTGGAAGTAGGCGCCGAGCAGGTCAGCGTTGGTCGGGTTTTCGATGCCGGCAGCCTTGAAGTCCTTCTTCAGTGCGTCCTTCACCCCACTCGGGATGTCGCCGACCTTTTGCGTCAGCACGCGCCCGCTCTTCGTGCCCCACGGGATGCCGAGGAACGTGTCCTGGAACTTGGCTGACTTGGCGAACAGCCCATCGATGTGCTTCTCGATCTCGGCGTCGTTGAACTTCTTGCCGGCGGTCGCTTGAGCAGACAGGATGCTTTCGCGGACGAACTTCTGAATTGCGCCCAGGCGCATCGGATCCGCCCCCGATCCCTTGGTGGCAACGCCGACCGTCTCCAACCGAGCTTCGAGAACATCGTTGATCGCCTTCGAGTCCAGATCACCGGGCTTCGGCGTACCGCCGGCCTTGGCCTGCCTGATCGCCTGCCGCTGCTGAGCGAAGTGCGCGGCGTCGGCGCGCGAGAGCTCAGGAGTCAGCCGATAGAACTGGTCATCGCTGAGGCTCATCAGAGCGTCGGGATTGGTCAGCCGGAGATACAGCGCCTCGTTCGTCTGGTCGTCGCCCACGGCGATGCGCTTGGCATAGTCCAGCAGCTTGGGCACGCGGTCCGGCGGCAGCGCGTCGCGAATCCTCGCCGGGAGGTCGGAGAACCGGCCGCCGTTCGCCTCGAGCTGCCGCATGACGGCAATCTCGGCCTGGTCGCCGCGGTCCTGAAGCGCGCGCTTGGCATCGTCAAATCGACCGTTAATCTGCTCGATGGCGATCGCCCGTGCGCGCGGGTTGTTTCGCAGTTCCGGGTCGTCGTAGACCTTGGCGTGCATCTCCTGCAGCGTTGGGGGAGTCTGCGCGCCCTGGCCCGCGTTGTAGGCCTTGGTGATCTTCGCGACGTAGTTCTGCGTCTCGGCCGGGGCGAACGTCATCCAGTCGCCGCCCGGCCGCGCGCCAGCGCGCACGATGGCCTGGTCGACGTTGCCGGGGCCCCAGTTGTAGGCGGCAAGTGCCTTCGGCAGGTCGCCGTCGTAGCGCCTGACCATCGCAGCGAGGTAGTCGCGGCCGACGCGCGCGCGCTCGTCCGGGCTGTTGTCGCGCGCTGGCGTGACACCGAAGCCGGGGTCTGCGGTGGTGCCGTCGAGGACCTGCATCTCGCCCTTCGCGGTGCCGAACTTGGTCTGCGGCCCCTGCAGCAGCGAACCGTCGGCAGCAAAGCGCCGGCCGCCGGACTCCACGCCCATCACGAGCGTGACGAGCCGGTCCGCATCCGTCGGCGCGAGCTTGGGCAGCGCATCCTTCGCGATCGCTTCGGCCTTCACGAAACCGACGTGATGGTCGACCTCCTTGCGCACCAGTCCGAGGGCCTTGATGTAGTCGTCGGCGTTCATGCCGCCCGAGTTGTCTCGCAGGTACTTCTGCGCGCCCATGGCATCGGCAGCGTCGATCCGCGACGCGATGACTGCGGAGTGCATGCGGCTCGTGTTTTCCTTCACCGAGGCGGCGATCAACTCGTCGGGCGCGCCCTTGCTTCTCAAGTAGCCGACGGTGCGGGTGTTTTGCAGCGCGATCTCGGTGCCGAGGCGAGCCGGGTCGTTCGCGTACAAAACGGCGTTGTCGAGGAAGTTCTGGCGGTCGGCCTGGTAGCTCTGCTCGTTCAGGCGCTCGCGCTCCTTGAATGCGTGGCCGTCGGCCCACGATGTGACCTTCTCGCGGCGAGACTGAGCCATCTGCTGGAAGGCGCGCCGCACGCGCAACGGCATTTCGGCACCGATCTCGCCGATGGCCGCGTCGAACTCGCCGGGCAGCGTCTGCGGCAGTTCGAACGCATCGCGACCTTGGCGCGCAACGGCACCCTTCTGCGGGTCCCAAATCGCGCCGCGTTCCCAGTCGTCGAGCTTGCGACGACCTTCGAATAGCGCCTGCTCATCGTCGTCCTGCCGCTGCTTGGCCGCGAACTCGAGCGCTACGCCGGACAGCCCCTGCCCGAATGCATCGGGGTTCGATGCAGCGAGCCGCAGGTTGCTCGGCGATGCGACGGCGTCGCCCATGTTTTCACCGGTCGGTATGCGCACGGTCAGACCCCTAGCGTGTTGCGAAGCGGCGTACCGTTCGGACCCTGCTGCCCGCCGCCCGTGGACAACGCGTTGTCTTGCATCGCCTTGCGCTGGCTTTGGATGCGGGCGTTGGCGTTGGTCGCGGCACGCGCCTCGGCCGCAAGCTTCTCTCGCTCCAGATCCTCTTTGGCATGCCCTGCGCGGCGCGACGAATCGTCCGCAGTGACGGCTGCGGTTGTCGCGCTCACGGCTGCTGCCACCCACCCTGCTGCATTTACACCCATGTCGTTCTCCGTTCAGTGAGTGAAATTGCCGCCACCGACTCCGGTCGCGGTCAACGAATCGGCCCGGCTGGCCATGTATCGGCGGATCGACTGGATTTCCTCCTCGGTCACATCGAGATCCAGCAGCAAGCCCGCCGTGTTGCGAAGCGACTGCGCCATGCCGGCCATGCTCTCGGCCAGGCGCGGGTTGCTGCGCATCGTCATCAGCGTGTCGCTGCGCCAGTAGCCGAGCGTGGCGTTCATGTGTCTCTCGACGATGCTCTGCAATTTGACGGTACTCGCGATGTCAGTGATGTCGCTCGTAGCGATGTAGCCGTCTTCGGTGAGCGTGTCGTCGAGGCGACCGACATCGCGAAACGCCTGCACCGCCTCCTGACCGAGGCTGCCTGTCAAGGCAAGCAGGCGGCACAACTCGTCCGCCGCGGTTTCGAGCTTCACGCCCAGCTGTTCAAGCCGGCGCGCGATCGCTTCGGCCTTGTCCTGCTGCGCCAGCGTCTGCGCCTGAACCTCGCGCTTGACAGCGACGGCCAGCACGCGTTCCGCCTCTGCCAAGTTCGCCTTGACGAGCTCGCCCTTGGCGGTTTCTTCGGCGATCACGAGAAGCACTTCGCTGTCGAGCTCGCCGCCGTCCGCTACGGCCTCGAAGTTCTTGCCGAGTGCGGCGATCCGATCGGCGCGCTGCACCTCGATGGTTTCCTGCAAGGCCTTCAGGGACTGCACGCGGCGCATGCAGGTCGCAACGTCGGGCACTTCGGCGCGCTGCACAGACGGGCTGGCAGCTAGAAGAGGAGTCGTGTTCACTTCGGTCCTTCGTGGTGAGTGGCTATATGGACGCGCGCGCGCCATCAGGAAAAGCGCGCACGCGCGAGGGGGAGAGGGCGAGATTGGGACTTCCTGCACTGAAGGAAGTTGTCTCGTGTCCGCGCTTGTCCTTCTGTCCTCTCCCTAGGAGAGAGAGAGGACAGATATCAGGACAGTCTTGCGTTTGTCCTTGATGCTGTCCTGCCGCAAAGGCAATGCCGGCGCGGGTTTGCGGGTGTCCTGTCCTTGAACTGTCCGTGCACAAGACAGTGCACGGCTGTCCTTCAAACTGTCCTGCGCTTTTCATAGCGTTTTGGCCTCCGACGTACCCTTGACGGTGAGGCGCCAGCGACGCTTTCGGTCCTGGTCGACGAGGCCGGTTTTCTCGAGCGCCTTGAGCACGCGCTCGACTCGCGACGACTGGGGCTTGCCGGCGCCAGTGGTCCAGCCGGCCTGCATCGCGAGGTCGCGAATGCTCCCGCCGGGTTTGCGCTGCATGGCGATCAGCAGCACGTCCTCGTCATCGAATTGCTTGGCGACGATCTGTTCGGCGCGATCGGGGGCGACGTGGCGCGCGGCGACGCTGACGATCTTGCGGTTGCGGCAGTCGGTGAACCCTGCGAGTTCGACTGGCGACATTTCGAACTGAATGGGATCGAAGCTCGAGCCGCGGATCTTCCCGGCCCAGTGCAGCGTGACGATGCCGGACTCTTCTTTCCACAGCGTCAGGTTCGCGTCGATCTCGGCCAGAAACGCACCGCCGCCGCGTGGCAGCAGGTTCTCCCGGTTCGCGGCCTTCGTCGGGTGGCACAGCACGAACACGGTGGGGTTGCCGGGCAGGGTGGTGAGCTCGCGCAGCGACGATGCATGACGCCGCATGGCTACGTTGTCGTTTTCGTCGTCCGCGCCGTAGAAGGCCGCGGATGTGTCTACGAACACCGCGACTAGTTCGGTGCCCATCAGCTGATCCGCCAGGGAGTTGATCTCGTAGTCGATCGAGAAGACGCCCGGCACCACCAGCAACTCGCCCATCGGCTTCGGCCGGTTCAATTCAGCCCCGTACAGTCCGAGGTCCTGAACTGTCGCCGCCAGGTGCATGGTGTAGTCATCAGGGTTCTCGCCGGCGAGCACAAGCACAGATCCACGAGTCACGTCGCGACCTGCGAACGGCAGGCCGCGGCAGAACGAGACGTGGGCCAGGGTTGTGATCGTCGTCTTGCCGTGGCCAGTGGGTGCGGTGACGGCGACTAGGCCACCGCGCGGCACGGGCAGGCCGTCGATGATCGATTCGATCGGCTTGAAGTCTCGCAGCAGGTGAAATCCTGAGACGATCTTCGGCGGAGGCGGCATGCCGCTTTCCGCTTTGAGCGGAACAAGCTTCACCGAATGCCGGCCTGTGTAAAAAATCGGTCGATTTCGTCAAGCGAGGCCAGCACGCGCACTTGACCCCATCGACCGATGAAAAAGCGCTGTACGCCGTCGGACGCGTCGCTGCGCCACAGCTGCCACCCGTTCAGGGCCGCGACGGCGGCGGCATGGGTGAAAGCCTTCCGGCTCGCAGCCGAATCCGTCACGTCATCGTCGATCTCATTCATAACGGCGCTCACGCGATGCCCTCATTGATCGGCTCGTCGGATCCGGGACCGGCCGCCGCCTGGTGCAGCTGCACGACAGCGCTGCTGACGAGGGAGTGATCCACATGCCGGGGGTCTGCCCAGGCGGCGCGGTGGCGCACTTGCAGGTCGGCTGCCCAGGTCTTGGCCTCAGCCTGGGACATGGTCTTCAGTGCGCCGCTGTCGACCATTCGACGGAGTTCGAAGAGGTTGCTCATGCTGCCTCCCGATTGGCCATCTGCTGATCCATCCAGCGGGCGATCTCGTCCGACCGCCAGACGGTCACCCGCGGCGACAGCTTGAGCGGGGCAGGGAACGTGCGCTCGGCGACACGGGCCTTGAGGGTGGTCTCTCCAAAGCCGACGCGCGACAGGACATCGCGCTGACGGAGGAAGACGACTTCCCGGGTGAGTGAGGCATGCGACATGGTGGCGGGCTCCTTTGCAGTGGGTGAGAAAGTCTCGGACGGGCGGCGGTCAGGTTCTTGACCAAATGACCCGTAACGGGGTCGACAGGGCATCGTCGCTGGTTGTCGCTTCAGGTTCTTGATTAACTGCCGATGTCCGTTCGATTTCCCGACTGTCGTCCGACCTCTGGCTAGGTTCTTGGCTAAATCGCGGGCGTGAAAAAGCCCGCTCGAGGCGGGCTTGTCGGGGGAAGAAGCGGGATTACGCGGCGAGTCCCTCTTTGAGCATGGCGCACTCGCAAACCTGGCCCCGCAATCGCCGACGTAGCAACTCTTCGTGGTCCTCATGTATCTCCGTGGCCAGACGAGACGCCAGATGCAGGACGGTGCGCTGAATGTGGTTGTCAATGTTCCAGAACCCGGTCAGTTCGCCTTTGACATCGTCCTCTCCGGTGATGAAACACAACAACGCGTCAAGGTGCTCAACGTTCAATGCAAGTTGATCCTCGACGGACGTGACATAGCCGGAGCGGCCAAGGGTCCTGCCCGCGACATAGTTGCCTTGATCTTCTGTTCGCTCAGCCATGGCTCGCCTCCACTTCAGCGCCGCGAAAATCGGGCACGACACGGCCATCGTCCTGGCGCATGCCGACCAGCCACCCTTCTCCGAAGACAACATCGCCGATGTCGTTGTCGTCTACAGCCTCGTCACTCAGGTGCCCGATGTTCACCGAGTCGAGGAGCTCACGCACTCGACGCATCGTCGTCTCGAAGACCACGCATAGCGAGTAGTCGCTCTGCGAACTTGGGTTGAATTCGCGCCGAAGCACGTTCAGAAGGGCGACGGCTTGGCTCACGGCCTCGGCCGCGCAGCCGGCGCGAAAGGCCTCGCTATCCTCAGCAAACACGACGGTATCTTGTCCCGATCGAGTGATCACGCAGCGGGGCAGGGGCTTGATGGGAGAATCTGTTGCAGCCATGGTGTGCGTTTCCTTTCAGGTTGCACGTTGTGGTCAGGGCCTGCTCGGTGTGCTACCACCTTGCAGGCCCGCTTTGCCGCCTACCGGGCGGCGCGGTCTTTGCTCATCTCGATCGCATGTCCTTCTTGAACTTTCGAGTCGTCGGGCGCAGCGCTTTCCGAAGTTGCAGGACCTCAGCCTCCGCGGCGGCGATCGACGGGTGATCGCCAGGGATTTCGCCGCGCGCGACAAGCGTCAAAAGGTCCTTCACCTCTTGCACAGCGGCGTCGTGCGCTGCCATGGCTGCCGTCATGTCGATCTCGTTGGGCGATGGCATGTCGGCGCTCCTTCATTCATTGGTTGCGCAGCGCGTCCAGGTGATCGGCCCACGCCTGCATCATCTTGGTCCTCGGCTTCACATAGGTCGCATGGTTGTAGGCTGCGCTGACAGCGTTGCGCTCCTGGTGCGCCAACTGCAATTCGATGAGGTTGTGATCGTGGCCGAGCTCGTGCAGGAGCGTCGACGCGATGCTGCGAAACCCATGACCGGTCATGCGTGAGTGATAGCCCATGCGGTACAGCGCGAAGAGGATCGTGTTGTTGCTGATTGGCTTGGCGTGATCGCGCTCACCAGGGAACACCAGGTCGCCCAGGCCGCGAAGCGGATACAGCCCGCGCAGCACCGCGACGGCTTGACGGGACAGCGGCACGATGTGCGGCGTCTTCATCTTCATGCGCTCGGCCGGGATGTCCCAGCGGGCGGCCTCGAGGTCGATCTCGCCCCAGCGAGCACCGATCAACTCGGAAGTGCGCACGAAGGTGAGGGCCATCAGTTTCAAGGCGCCGACGGTCAGAGGCGAGCCGTCGTAGGTGTCGATCCGGCGCAGGAGTTCAGGCACCTCACGGGCGTCGACTCGCGCATAGTTTTCCTTGCTGGTCGGCTGGAGCGCGTCGCTCGGCCGGACGTCGGCCGCCGGGTTGCGTTCGATCAACCCGTGCGCGACCGCGTAGCGCAGGATCTGCCCGCTGGTCTGGTATGCGCGCCGTGCGATATCGACGGCGCCGCGCTTCTCGACGGTCTTGCTGACCGCCAGCAGCTGCTGCGCAGTGATCGAAGCGATTGGCAGCGAGCCGATCGCCGGGAACACGTCAGCTTCAAGCCGGCGCATGGTCTCGTCGCGGTGCTTCTCCGACTTCCCGGTGCTCCACACGGCCCACCAGGCGCGCGCGACCGTCTCGAACGAGGCGTCTGCGGCGTGGGCTCCGCGCTGCAGCTTGCCGGCCTTCTTCTGCAAGCCGGGATCGGTGCCCTCGGCCAGCTGCACGCGAGCCTTGTCGCGTTCGGCCCGGGCTTTCTTCAGTGTGACGGCGTCGTAGACCCCGAGCGAGAGCTTCTTCTCTTTGCCGCCGAAGCGGTACTTCAGCTTCCAGTACTTGCCGCCGTTCGGCAGCACCTCGAGGTACAGGCCCTGGCTGTCGGAATAGCGAGCGCGCTGCTTACCAGCAGGGCAGGTCGCCGACTTGCATGCAATGTCCGTGAGGGGCATCGGGGGCTCTTTTTCCCACCCCGGGGGCCTATCCCCCGAAATGAGCCCCCATTATGTTCCGATTGCTGCCGATTGCAATCGCCCCTAATTGGCCCTTCTGTCTGCCGTTTACCGGGCTACAGCTAGAAATATCGCTGCTTGTTGAGCCGTGCTGACCTTACTTCTGGCGGAGAGGGCGTCGGTCACTCCATTGTCCGCAAGGCGCTCTGCGCCTAGCTTCGCTGCAGATGTCGTGGAAGATGAGCCCCCATATGGGCCCCCGACCGCTCGGTGGTAGTGTCGGGGCCCTGGATGTTCCAAGGAGAGCGAGATGACCGTCAAAGTGCCCCAGGTCGGAGATCGCCATGTGAGCCGGAGCACTCATGAAAGCTATGAGGTCCTCGAGGTGCGCGCCGACGAAGGCGATGTCAATCCGAATCCGTACCTCGTGAGAGTTAGCAAGTCGCCCACCACTGAGGCAGAGGCTCAGCGAGGCGTGAGCGTCTGCTTTTGCAGGTACGCGTGG
>ERZ724509.1099-NODE-1099-length-10420-cov-35.710950_pt1 | contig 10420 bp, 14 predicted proteins | sample MGYA00376042_ERZ724509 | MGnify/ENA primary metagenome ERZ724509 (study PRJEB28724, sample SAMN07190887) | wastewater metagenome | isolation source: effluent of sewage treatment plant in Hong Hong | place: USA: Christiansburg, Virginia | collected 2016-03-01 ...
TGATCAGGGCAGAAATGTCAGAGCCAGAACCAGCGGCAGATGCATAGCCCAGTGTCGAACCTGTGCCAGCAGTGTCAGACGTGATAACAAAGCTATTGCCATCCCATGTGCAGCCGCCATACGTCGACAGTCCGGTATTGATAATCGCAGCTACACCGGTCATGGTAGTGGCAGCGGAGAAATTAAGGCCGGTGATGGTGCGCTCTGTGCCGTCAATCGTGATTTTAAACGATCCGGTAGTGATGGCATTCCATGTGCCGATGGTCTGCTCAACGCTCGACAGCGTGCCACCGTACAGGATAGCGGACGTGTCAGCGCTTGCCCAGCGGCCAATCATCAGCGTCAACGGATGCGGGGATTGCCCGAAATACAGGGCAGCGGCTGCATATTCTGGGGCATTCAGCCCGAACTCAGCAGCCACGGATTCAAGCGTGGTATACGATCTCACGCGCTCGCGGGTATCGATAATGTCAGAATCACCAGCCACTAACAGCGTGCCGAATCCTCGACGCGCTGCCGCTACGGGTGAAAGGTTAATCGTTGCGCGAACAAGACGCGATACAGATAAGCCAGTTGCCATGATGTTGCCCTCGTTAAGCGCATTTTACTGCGCGATTATATCAGTATTTGTACCTATATTGCCAGCGTAGCAATGCGTGTGATAGCAATAGAGGTATTTGTAACCAACAGCTCCTCGCCATCGTGATTGTCAGTTAGCCATATAGCCAGCGTATCGTCTTCGTGCATAAAAAAAGGAAAGCTCATCACGATCTGGTGCGGTTTTCCTGCGCCGTTTGCCAGTGTAGTAACGACAGATGTGGTATCGTCTACAGCAGTCCCGCTGCCCAGCGCGGCGGTTACTTGATGCGAGCCACTAGCGCCAGACACAGACATGACGACATGCACGTTATACATGCCATAAAATCCTGCCGCATCAGCATAGGTGCAGGTAATCACTCCGAACTCATCAATAGAAAATCCAGAGGCATAACCTACACCCAAGTCCGTTACCGCCTTATAGAATGTGCCACCTGTGGTAATGACGGTCGGCTGTGTGTTCGAACCAGCGTAGCAAAAATAATACGGCAACGCATTGGCCGAGCTTAATGCATTCGCAATATCCACCAGGCAACCCCCAACACGCGCGGGAGTGTTCGCATATTCGGCTGTTTCATCCCTGATTGTTTCTGCTTGTTCTAAAATGGTCGGCATATATCACCCGAATACGTTGCTGAATACGTTGCTGAATACTTTTGTGTGCGCTTTAACGCCTGCGCTCCATGGCGTACTGGTTTCCGGCACGTCCGTTTCTATCGTTCCCGCAGCGCCAAGCACCGACAGGATTTCATATTCCCGCGTGACCACTCGACCCATGCCGACAACAATATCGCACCGGTCATGCCATACGTCATTGATCAGCTCGGGCACATGCACGATCTGCACGCCGCCACTCACTGATATATTCTGCAACCAAAGCGCTTCACGATTTTGACTGAGCTGCAATCCGTCACGGATTATCGACGCATATCGCTGGCAATTCGTACCGTAGAAACTGCACGATAAATCAAATGTCTCGTGCTGCTGAAAATTGAAATCATCATCGGCATTCATGGTCTGATAGCCTTGAATCGCCTGAATGTTTCCGATATTGAACGCGCACCAATCTGTGCCGTTCGTCGGTATTACGGGCGGGTTCGGCTGCCACATCGGGCGCACGTATGCGCCGGGCAATCCCGTCACGCCTACGATAAACGCCTGCAAAATATCAGCCAGCGCGTTATCGTTTACGGAATTGACTACCGGGCGTAGATATCCACCAGTCGCGCTGCTCATGTGGCGTTATACCCCGCTTCAATCAGCGTGCAAATGGATTCGGTGTAGCCATTACCATTCGACCAGTTGCCGAACGGATCAGCGGTTTGCACCTGAAAACGCTTGCCGCCCCAGACAATAATATCTGGATAAACGCCACCAGCATCTGCGGATAGTAAGCCCCGATACCACACGTTTATCGCATCCTGCCTGCGCACACTGTCAGGCAGGCGCTGTAAATCATCCGGTTTGGCAGGCTGGACAACCATGCGTACAGTCGATGACGATTCTGCCAGCACATTGCGCCCGGTTGAATTGACAACAGAAGTCCTGCGGATCAGCGTGACGCTATCCTGAAAATCTGGATCACCGACGATATCGCTGACATCAATAGCAGCCATCAGTTTTTACCATTGCGGATAACGTACGTTATTGAGTTTCTCAGTGATCCGGTGTCGATCAGCGGCTTCGTGCGTGATACCCCACGGCGCTTGCGAGCTGCCAGTGTGGATTCTGACAATGGCTCGAAACCATCGCCAGCGGTAATAGTAGCCTTTACGCTATTCTGCGCAATCAATCCGGCTTTATTTTTTGCAGTCAATACAGCCTGCGGGTTCATATCTGTCAGCGCTGTGATAGCGCCTTTACCAATAACATCAGCACACTGTTTCGCAACCTTTGCAACGCCAGGCTCTAAAAACGGGCGCGGCGGGATGCCTTGTTTTGAGCTGCCTTTTTCCTGGATATACCCGATGGCAGCATTACCAATCGGTGAATCAGCGCGCGCATCTTCATCGGCAGGTATACCCACCAGCACATCGCCATCATTGCCCATTGCCCTAATAGTAGCCATCAGTTTGGCAACGTCATCCCTTACAACCGAAACCCCGTTCATAGCTGCACACCGCCCACGCCTATCATCCGCGCGAGCTGCAAATACTGCATGCCATACGTTGTAAGATTCCACTGCCCGCCATTATCCAGCGCGACATTGGAATTATCATAACCAACCGATACGCGCCCGACTGCTTTACTGGCCAGCATGCCGGTGCCTGTACCCGGAACGCCACCACTGGCAGCATTCATATTCTTTCTTTGCAATACAAGATTATGAGCGACAAAAAGGGAAATCCCCTGATTATAGAGATTCCCCCATTTGTCAAGACTCACCAATTCAGCGGCAATACTACTCCAGAAATCCAACATCGACCCGGTATAATCCGTAGTCGATGCGAACTCTGGAAAATCAGTCCTGAATTGTGCGTTATCCACTGATTACTTTTTCTTGCTGCGGGCAGGTTTATCCACCTCAGCAACCGGGGCTGCTTCAGTAGACTCTGGATCATCAGCAACAACATCCTCAGCGACTTCGACAGCCACCTCAGCAACCGGGGCTGCTTCGACCTCTACGGCCTCCACAGCTTTCGGTTTGTCTTGCACAACAACCCATCCGGCTTTCACGTAGATATCCCAATCAGCACCGCATGCGTGACCTTCGGGGATATCCCGAAGGCCAACATTGTACCGCGTGCCATAAAGGTCAATCGTCTGCCTCAGCAAGACTTTCATAATCAAATACCATCGCGATAGATTGCAGTTTCAGGGTAGATGTATTCAACACATCCCAAACCAGCAACATACGGGGCAGCAAAAGTAATGCCCTGATAGTACGGAGTTTCACGGCGAACCGGCGCAAGGTTATAACGCACGTGACGCTGATCGTCGCTGTACGCGATCATACGCTGAGTGCCAAGCGCACCAGCACCTTCGAGGAACTTCATGGGGCGAATGGACAACGGCTTACCGTTTACCATCAGCGACATGCTGTTATCTTCCAGGTACTTCAGGATTGAACCACCAGCGCCATCAGTGCCGGCTTTTTTGCCAACAATCAGGGCGTACTGAGTAGGTGGCAAGCCCAACACGTTCGGGCATACCGCATAAGCAGAAGCTGCCCACGCTGCTTTAATGGCATCGTTCACATCAAACAGGATTTCATCAGCGGTTTTGCTGATCCATGTTGTCAGTGTAGATGCACCTGCCACCACGTTTGACGCGCCGACTTCAGTGTTGTTTACCAGACCCTTGATGCCCAGTGTGTCATCACCGACATACACCATCTGATCAACGTCCATATTGTAAGACGTGATAAGCGCTTGCGTCTGCATGTTATCGAGGTTTTGCCCGATCATTTGCGAACGCTCCAGCTCGACAGACGTGTAAGCAATTTCCATTGCCCACAGGTTAATCGGTGAAGTAACAGGAGTGCCGTCAACCTGAGCAACAGGAATCGCACCACGCTTGCCAGATCCGATCCACGATTTGCCAGTGGCAGACAGTGAACCAGCGCGAGCAAATGCACCACGTGTGAACGTAGTGGACTGGTTCGCCATGGAAATGCCGGGGCGCAGTTGAATATCGCGCGACCATGTAACGCTTGTCAGCGGCTCATGCAGCGCGGTATCGAAGTTGTCAAGCTGGTTGACGAAAAATGCAAGTGAACTATCGCGAGTAATCATTACAGCACCCCTTAAGCGATTTGGATTTCGCAGTTGTTGGAAGAATCTTTTCCAGCACTTGCGAAGGTTACGCCCGGAAGGGCAACATTGTTACTTACCAGAGTCAGGTTGATGTAATCACCAGCAATAGCAGGAGTGCCGCCAACAGTTACGGTAAAAGTAACGCCGAATGCGGTATATGCTGCACCAGTTGCACCGACCTTACCGATGTCGCCATCAGGTGAGATCAGGTTGAATGCAGTGGCAGCAGTCATCAGGATTTTGTAAACACCAGGCACAGCGGCAGACGTGGCAGACAATGTGCCAGCTGTTGCGTTACCAGTGCCGACCATTGCAGCAGCTGTCAGACCGTAGTCATAAGATGCTTCAAAATCACCAACCAGCTGCGAGCTTTCTTCAACCACGCGCATGTACACCTGGCCGCCCATTGCTGGTGTGCCAGTAGGACAGGCAACGGATACAAAGCCCTTGCGGATGACGTTTTGTACGTAGTCAGTGTCGGCAGTGTTCGCCGTGTTGTCAGTGCTGATAGCAGGCGCAGAACGCTGCAATACACCAAAGAAATTGGCAGCAGTGTCGTTTGCGTCAATGTTAGCAGCTTCACTGCCAACCATTTTAACCGGTTTGCCATACACAATAGCTTCAGAGATTGCGACAGGAACAACTACCGCACCCTCCAACCGTGAAAGCTCGCCGGGAATACCCGATGGGGCGCGTGTAACGTAAGCAGTCATAATCAATTACCTCTTTTGTGCCAGATTTCGGCATGTTTTGCGTTAAGCTGCTCAGGCGTTACAGAGGCAGCGGTCATCAAAGGAGCAGCATCAGTAGTGCGAGTGAATGCACCTTGGCGCTGCTCTTTTAATACATTGGCTGTGCCACGGAATACAAAATCCACGACATCAGCATTATCAAAATTGATATCTTTACCGTATGTCACCTTCTCGATAGCAGCCTTGCCATCAGTGGTTTTCATGGCGGCTTTCAGTGCGACAACCTTGATATCGGCAGTCGGCTCAAGACCAGCGGCGATTATCTCAGCGTTTGCCAGTACATCGGCATCGGTGCATTTGTCGGCATTCTTTTCAGCTTCGAGTTTTGCAGCTTCCTCAGCAGCAGCGGCATCAGCGGCTTTCTGCTTGTCTTCATCAGACATGGCATTTTCTTCCTCGACAGCTTTCTTCACTTCCATTTTTTCCAGCATTTCGCCTATAGCGTCTTCCAGTTTTTTCATCCTGGAATCCATCGCTTTCATCGGGTCGGCATCTTCTACCGATTCGCTGACCTCGATTTCTTCAGGCATGCCATCAGCTAACCATTTCGGCAGCAAGTCGCGCAGTCTTAATTTCATTTTCTTACCCTCTGTTTTTGAGTCACGAATTGCCACGCCTGAACCAGCACGGCCTGCATCAACAATCGCCACGTGATTGCCAATAATCTTAGTCCGAACCGCTCGACCGTCTGCCGTTGGTTCGCTTTCTGAATCGTATCCACATGACACTTCACGCATGCCAGAGCGGACGGCATCAATACCAGACTGTGCCGATATCATCAGATCGCATACCAGCTTGTCGGCATCCTGACCTTCACCACGGCGCACATTCTGCATCGTGCCAACAGTGACCTCCTGCCAATTCTCAGGGGTAACGTCTGGCAGTGTCGGGTCTTTATTCGGGTCTGGATGCTGCACGGTGACAGATTTGCCCTCATAGCTCGCGAGGGTTTCTTCTGAAAACAAAACGGATTCGGTGTTTGTGAATATAACGCGGCCATTGGATGTAGGGATGTTCGGCGCTTCAGCAGCGCTGTACGTCATATCGCCCAAGCGGGCAATAGGTACGGCAACGCACACCAGATAGCCTTCTGGTGTTTCGTGCATATTTTCGCTGATTTGTTCAGTTGTGTAATAACGCAACTACAGCTACCCGCGCCCCACCGCGCAAACCATCATTTATTATTGACAGGCTGCGGATGGTCGCAGCTTTTCGGGTGGCCGCCCTAGTCAATGTGGATTATACCTATTTGAATGGGTGCGTCAATAGGGGTATGATTCAATCCTACCTATGGCAGATGGGGGAAAACTCGGCACTGTCCTCAATCAGTGTATTAACGGGGAATAATCTGCAAGCCATGCTGCATAAGAGACATGTAGCCCCGCATGTGGCGACAGAGGGGCATTTTTTAATCAGCATAATTGGAGATATATATGAATGAATTAGACGATATAAGCGAAGATGATTTTTCCGATATGAACTGGGCTGACCGTTGCAAATTGGCGGCGGTAATTTTAGGAATTAATGTAGAAGATATTTTAGCAGCTTTTTTAGCCAAGGCCAGAGAAGATATTGCTAATCGGGAATAATCGGCTCTGCATAACACCGGCAATTATAAATCATGCCAGGATTCAGCGGCTCGCCATCAACGATAGGCGGGTTGTCATACTCGCACACTTCTCCCTCCATTTCGGCATGCGATTCCCTGACATCGGAATCCCCAGCCGTGCGCCAGATATAATGCGTCGCACCGACTTCCTTTGCCCTGACTTCTGTCACAATCGATGCGGCTTTCGCGGTCTCAGTGCGGGCAATCGTCATCGCCCTGGATGTCGTCACTTCCTCAGTGCGGGCAATTTCAGCAGCAATTTCAGCCGGCCTGCGCCCACCAGTAAACGCCTGCAATGCAAGATTCTGCGCCCTGACACCAGCCTCCACCGGTATCGATTTAATCAAATCCACTTGTGCAGACTGCATTGCACGGGTAGCCACGCCCATCTGTGTGCTGTTTACCTGCTGCCTCAGCGTGCGCGATATCTCGCGTGACTGTGCCTTTATCGAACGCTCGACGCTGGCCTTCGTGGTCGCGATCATCTTTGCAGCGGTACGGTCTGCCCACGGTTCAATCATCACGGCATACTTTTCCAGCTCTGCCATCATCCTTGCCGGGGTTGTAATAACAGCGCCATCAGCATGCAGATCAACTATGTGCGCAGCCTGTTTTGCAATCTTTTTCAGTGCCCGCGCATAGTCTTTTTCTGTTGACTTTTTCGGCTTCATGGAATAACCGGTTCGACCGTTTCTACTTTCGGCATGGGCGGCTCATTCTCGACTTCAGTGATGTATTCCGGCGTGATATTAGTGAATAAACCAGTTTCCTTCGAGATGCTCGCATATTCTTTGGTCGCGATTTCATCACTGATTGCCCCTGCCGCATGTGCAATATCGATTGTCTCGGCTGCTGTTTTAGCCATTGAAAACTTCTCAGTGGTAGACATCTGCCACAGTGGAGCAAAATCAAAATCCATTGATTCAGGGCGCGGCTTCCCAAACTTCGACCGGTAGCACACAGACAGCAAAAAATCCACCGGCTGCCTGAGATTCAATTCCTGCTGTGCATTGATCGAATCATAATAATTCCTGATATCGCTGTCCCCGGTGCTGGATAGCCCTGCCGGTGACTGGCCGAATAATCGAACCAGCGGAATACCGCACGCGCCCGATATCTGCTGACCGAATTGCAGCAATACATTATCAAGCCCGCTGAATGTGTAGCTGTTGTACGTCATGGTATCTTCAGAATCCAGCAATGTCAGACCTTCATTGGTCTGCAATTGCCGGATATACGAAAACATCGTGATCAGGTTTTCCTCAGCCTTGCCACCAGCTGCCAGAATATCGCGCAGATTCTTAACGCCTATCTGCCGCAGATACGCTTTCTGTACAAGGTTCGCTGCGCCCATAGTTGTCGTGTCGTAGCTGATAAGCCTGTCGTACATCCGCTCAAGTATCGACTCCCCCCACATTTCAAGGGTGATGGCCTGAAAGTATGGCAGCTTGATTCCAACAAAACGTAAGACTCTGGAGTGATGAATGTTTTGCCCGTACGCATTCGCTTTCCCTCTGTTATTCCACCCGGTCACAATCCGGTAATATTCAGGCAATCCGATATCCTTGCCGCTCTGTATCGTTCGTGTCAAGTCCGGGCTGATCTGCCAGCGGTCATAGACTACGATGCCCTTGAATTGATCCTTAGCCACCGTTTCAACCCGCAGCGGGGTGTCTAAAGCCTGGCCTTCAATATCCAGTACGCCAATCGCCCCGCCATACAGTCGCGACCATTTCAGGCAGTCAGTGAGGCCGCCCCAGATACCCATTTTAATCATATATCTTTGCAGGGCATGCACGTCATCAGGGGTATCGGGCGACGTGATATCAATCCCCGCCCTGATCATGTCCTGCGCATAATCGTCTATGACCTTGCCGCCAATCCATGACGTGCGGTAGATATTTTCCAGCAATACCCGGTTTATCGTTATCTGGAATGGCACATACGTACCGGCACTCAACACATTATCAGTTCCCAGACCCACCCTGGCAGTGAAATTTGCCAGACCGTCGGCATGTTTCTGGCTGGATGCGTCTGCGGTTTTTACGGATACCTGATTGCGTTTCTTCGTCATATCATGTTTTCCCATGCCCTGAGGCTATTGGATTGCAGCATTTCGACAATGGCATCACACATCGGGTCAATCTGGTCATCATGCGCGTGCGAATCGTCGGCTGTGAACGCCTCACATTCTGCCACAAAATCGCTAACAAATGGAGAATTATCTGGAATTGACACATATCCGGATTCAATATACCCCTGAATATCCAAAACTCTTGTATATTTATCCTTGTTTCGCTGTATGGGAAATATAGGTATCTGGTTGTCTCGCTGGATATCTTGCACCAGGCCAGTGCCTGATGCTTTATCCTCTACCCCTATGCGCTGCAATGTCCCCTGCTTTTCATTAAATGCAATGTGCTTGTTCCAAAAATCAATGGTCTTGCGTTTCAGCTCGGGCGCTTCCCACTTCCCGCGTATCTGATCAATCAGGTATATCTTGCCATCAACACCCAATCCCCAGCACTGTAATACGCTGTAGTCGTGCCGCTCCTGTGTTTTCTGTGCGGTATCGGCATAGATGCGGCGGTATTTGATCTGTGGCAATACTGTGTATCTCGGAAACCACTCACCCTTAATCATGCCGCCACCGCGCGGGGCTGGACGTTGCTGGAATTGACCAGCCACCGCCTGGCTGCCACCCTTCACGGTCATGATTTTTTTATCGCGCTCAACTACATCAGCAGGGAATCGCTCAGGGAATAGCAGCTCCCCATCAATGGTGCGCGGGTCAGAATAGTACGGCGATATACAGCGGCGCTCAGGCTCAAACTCCATCGGCAGCATCAAATGCGTGTACCCGTAATTATCATCATCCGCAATAATAAAACCGGACACGTCGTTTTCATGTATACGCTGCATGACCACAACAATCGCGGACGTTTTCGGATTATTCAATCGGGATGGCACGGTTTCAGTGAATACCCGCAGCGTGGTTTCGCGCTCTGCGTCCGATAATGCGCCCTCAATAGAATGCGGGTCGTCGATAATTACCCTGTCACCACGCGACCCGGTAAGCCCCTTCATTGCCATTGAATGACGGAAACCAGTCTCCGAGTTTTCAAACTTCGATTTCTCGTTCTGGTCTTTTGCCATGATGATCGGCCATCGCGCCTGATACCAATCACTGGTTATCAGCCTGCGCATTTTCATGGTATCTCGTATAGCCAATTCCTGCGAATGCGACGCTGTCACATAGCGATTCGATTTCATGCCCAGTGCGCCCCATTCCCATGAAGGCCAGAATACCCCGACAAGTAAAGATTTCATTGTGCCTGGCGGGATGTTTATCAGCAGGCGCGTTATATCGCCACGGGTGACGGCTTCAAGGTGCGCACAGATACAATCAATGTGCCATCCATGGCTGTACGGTTGACTAGGCTCGACAACATGCCAAGCCAGACGCACGAAATTAGCAAGCGATTTCCCGCATGCGTAACGCTCAATATTGATCAGATCGCTTTCAGTTAGCCTGGCTTGCGCTCGCACGAATCGCTATGATCTCCTGCAATGCGGTATCAGATAGCAGTGACGGGTCAATCGTGGACTCGTTTTTAATCGTGCCTGCATGCTCAATTACTGCGGACGTGCTGTACCCGTGCTTAGCCAGCATCAGCGATGTGATCTTCGCGTTAAACCTCTCAGTC
>ERZ724509.1100-NODE-1100-length-10406-cov-4.429814_pt1 | contig 10406 bp, 14 predicted proteins | sample MGYA00376042_ERZ724509 | MGnify/ENA primary metagenome ERZ724509 (study PRJEB28724, sample SAMN07190887) | wastewater metagenome | isolation source: effluent of sewage treatment plant in Hong Hong | place: USA: Christiansburg, Virginia | collected 2016-03-01 ...
TAAGCATTTGGGCCGTTGCCGTTTGTCGCACCCGGAGGGACTCGAACCGAAGCGTCGGGGACCCAACCGGAACGTAGTGAGGATTGGGCGACGCGAGTGGGGGTCGATGGAGTGAGCTAGATTAGGAACGAAGTGAACTAATATAGCCACGAGAGTGACCGAGTCCTTCAAGTTCCCTACCCTCCAAAAAACAACCCCTCTAACTTTTTTCGATAACTCGAATTAATTTTAGCCTTGTACAAATCAGGAATAACATTTCGTTCATAAAAGCCATCAGAAGTACCAAGTTCAATCAGTTCGTCTAGTGTAACTGGTTTAAGTATCATTTTTTCACCAGCATCCAACATCGTGCTACTGATACTGCGACAATTTCGAGCAATAAATGTGTACATCGCCCATTCAATTTTTGCGAGTGGCTGCTCTGCCTTCCAGAGGACCATATCATCACTAGTGTAGCCAGTTTCTTCGAGGAGCTCTCGTAAAGCTGCCGTCTCTGGATCTTCACCGTCTTCTACTCGCCCGCCTGCTACGCCAACAAAAGGTTCGTTATAACCTGGCTGCTCTTGAGTGAGAAGCAATATCTTTCTATCGCTAGTTGTGGCAAACACCAGTACGGTATCAGGTCGCTTCACCTTTTCAAACGTAGCAGTGGAACCATCATAAAGCGTTTGTTCCCACTGATACACACTAAACAATTTACCTTCAAATACACAGGTAGCGTTGGCTGGTAAAGGTTGTGCCGAGATTGGTCGCATGGTTGTCATATTTCTTAGTATATCTCAGCAACTACATCTCCCTCAACACCTGCAACGCCTCAAGATTCGCCGGATCCTTCGTCAGCTCCTTGGCCTCCGCTAACGTCGCCCACCGCACTTCATGGTACTCCGTATAATCAATCACCATATCCTTCCCGTCCGTCTCCATCAAAAACCACATATCAAAATGCTCCTTGCATGGCCGTACATCACTGACAATATGCGTAATAGTGAGTAAAAAAGCCTGGGGCATCTCCTTATAAAAATTCTTCACCCCCAGTTCCTCTTCAATCTCACGGTTAAGGGTATTCAGTAATGGTTCATTTGGTTCGATATGGCCACCAGGCATAAGCCACAAGCCAGACTTTTTGTGACTACCAATGAGCACTTTCCCTTCGGTTTTATTAAATGGCACAAAGTAACCACAAAAATGTGAATGCTGATTCTCCTCCCGAGTGAGGGCACCAGCTTGCAGACGGTCTTTGTACGCCTCTACGATGTGTGTGTCAGTATGCCCCGCTAGTATGTGTCTAATTTCTTCAGTCAGCGTCATACAAGAAGCATAGCACGAGTCATTATTTTAATGATAGAATCAAAAACATGGAGCCAATATTTCAACCGGTAGCAGATAAAGTGCGGGCTTTTCTCGAAGCAGAAGCCTGTGGCCATGATTATTTTCATGCCGAGCGCGTATTCAAAAACGCCCTCTATATCCAAGCACAAGAAACTGCTGGCGACCGCTATATCATAGGTGTAGCCGCGCTCGCTCATGATCTTTGTCGGCCCTGGGAGAAACAGACCGGCAAGTCTCACTTTGGTGAGGAAGCACTTGAAATTATCAGCGCAGCACTGAGTAGTGTCGGGGTCTTAGATACCCACCTCCCCGCTATTATTGAGGTGATTCGCTATCACGATGTCTATGATTGGGATAATCCGCAGCCAAAATCAATTGAACTTCAAATTGTCCAAGATGCCGACAATCTTGATGCTATTGGTGCTCTGGGCATTGCGCGCACCTTTGCCTTTGGTGGCGCCAACGGACTACAGATGTATGAACCAGGAGAAAATCTAGACTTCGCTACAGCTTACGTTGATAACCCAAATCACCGCACGACTACCATCGCCCATTTCTACGAAAAGCTCCTCAAATTACAAGACCACATGAACACAACCACGGGTAAAAGATTGGGTCACCTTCGACACGAGCGTATGGAACACTTCCTTACCGACTTCTTTGCTGAGTGGAACGGTGATTTTTAAATTTACATCTATGCAACCAAACCCCTTAACCGTAGAAAATAGCATTAACTCTTTTATTGATAGCTTACGTCACACTCTAGCGATAGCAGAATCAAATGTACCGCTAGATGATGTGTTATTGCTGGATATTCTTCTTAGTTTAGAACATATCCTTGATCGCAGTCGAGTTTTATTCGGAACGTATGTTCCAACAACCGATCAAGTTTGTACAATGCAACAGTTGCATAGCGAGCTCGATGCGTTACGGGAGCAGATCTTTACACGTTTGAAGACACTTCCCATCCCAGAAGCGAAGTCATTATTACAGTCAAGACTCACTGAAGCCGGTTCGAGCTGGTGGCACGTCCTAAAACAATGATTTTGTTTCAGTCCGATCTCTTTAGTGGCCGAGAATTGATCGGGCTATTTTTATGCGCTCGGTGACACCATTTTTCGCACGCGAAATTCTTTGTCCGACTTTATTCATCCCGGCAAGCACCGGGTCTGATACTGATACGTCGTTCTCTTTTTCATACAAACGGTAGAGGACACCTAAACTGTTATGAATTGATTGCAATGTAGTTTCTACTTCCCGTAAGCTCTGTATGTTATCCCACACTCGTCCTGTTCGTTCAGTATTTTGCCCAAATTGGTCAAATAATGTGAATATATTTTGGAGAGATTTTGTAATCTCCTGCGGATCACCTTGGGCAACAACAGCTTCAAAATTTGATAATTCTGTCGTTATTTTCTTTAAAGTATTGTCAGTAAAAAATAGTGTTAGTCCTTCTTTGTTTCTTTTGGTCAGTATGGAATTGAGTTTGGTAAATGCAACCACAAAGCTGGCGGCCGTGTCCCCACGCTCAGCTTTTTGTGCTGGTTCATTTTTTGCCTCAACTTTAGGCAGGGCAGGTGTGGTGGTGGATACGGGATTTGTTTCTAAATCTGAGGAGACAGCTAATTGGGTAGTCTCTTCTGTAACGGTGGATTCTGGATTAGTCTCGATATTTTTCTCAGCAAGAGAGACATCAAACCCAGCTTGATTACTGTACGATATTTCATAACCAAAAGCAGCGCCAGTATTTTTAAGGGCATAATATTGAGCCTCGGACATTTTATGCCCACCAGTTTGTTGTGCCGTGTCTAAGTCTACCGCTTTGGCAAAAGAAGGGTCAATTGTTTCAATTTGCGCAATCAAATTTTCAATATGAGTATCCGAGATTGAACCAATTTCAGACATGAAGAACCCCTCAGCAACTTTATGTCCAAGTAAATTATTTCCACGAACATAAGGGGCGATGGTGGCGCTTAGAGTCTGGAGCATTGCTTCATCAGGTTGTTCAAGGAAATAAATTGAGATAGCATCATGTCGTTCTTGTGGTGAAGCTGGAGTATTTGGAGAACCAAACTTGTAATTTGCCTTTAATTTTCCTGAAGCAATCAACGTATCTAATTTTTTGATTAATTTGGGAGTGACGTTAACATTAAATGAGCCTCGAGTAACAGAATTACTATCGAGGATGCCACGGTACTGCCAGTAGTTTTTTTCTGAAAATGGAACGGTAGTATCGGCAAGAGCTTGAGCGTACGTCGCTTCTTCGCTAGGGTTAATGGCGTAGTCACTTTCGCGTAATTGTTTGTATGTGCCGGTCAGTAATGCCTTGATGAGAGAGGTTCTTTTCTCCGGGTCATTTTTTTGAGCGAGGAGCTCTTGGTATAGTCGCTTTGACGCCTCATTTTTCCCAATACTGAGTTCGGCTACTAGTTTTTCTAGGTCAGTTGAAGACTCGGACACAGACTCAGCCATGTCAGCAGATGTTTCTACGATATTAGATGATTCTTCTTCTAAATCAGTTCCCGAGTTTTCTTCTGGAGCCAGTAATGTATGATCTACTGCAATTTCTACTTCAGTTTCGGCAGGATCGACTTCTTCAGAGGTCGAATTTTGTTCAAGATTTATAGCCGTCCCAACACCGCCATTATTGAATTTGATTGCGTAGGCTCTTAATGCCAAAGCCCGGTCAATTTTCTGCGCTTCGGCGACTTCCGTATCAGCAGAAATTGCTGGATTCCACATCTCATTTACTAGTTCAGGTGGCCACGGATTGTTGCGATACCTCGTAGGTATGAGATTTATGAGTTCATCAACCACTTGTGGTGCAAAAGCACCAAGATTTTCAGCGTTTAGTTCTGATTCATCCAAGGCTCCACGTCTAAATCGATCTACATATTCGCGCACCTTAACCAGACCAGGGTTAATTCCCGTTTCGGCACTCAGTTTATCAGGACTCATTGAAACTAGTATATCAAACAAAAATACTGATTTAGGCTATACTAAACCTATGGAACTATCCGAACGCTGTATTGCGGAATTAGAAAAAGAAAACTGGCCGCATGTCTACGAATGGCAGGATAAACCAGGTACGGTCTACTCCGAACATAGTCACCAGGGTAAGGTGGTGCTCTTTATCACCGAAGGATCAATTGATTTCACCATCGCTGGTGTTACCCACCACCTCAAAACCGGCGACCGCTTTGATGTACCGCCACAGACTCCCCACTCGGCCATCGTTGGTGATGAAGGTGTACAATTTGTCGTTGCCGAAGAAATCGACGGCGATTCTTAGCAGATATGGAGTAAACAATACCGGTATCCCCTACCGGTATTGTTTTGTACTAGAAATGAACACTGCTTACAGTATACTATAGACAACTTTTATAATGCCAAAAGTCCGTTCCTACAAGCCAGAAGCCTATGAACAAGCCCTCGCCTTTCGCCGACGTGGCTTTACCTATACCGAAATCGCGAAGATCTGTAGTGTTTCGCGTGGCACGGTGAGTAATTGGCTAAAGAACGAACCATTCTCCAAAATTGTGGCCAAAGACAACAAGAAACAAGCGGTAGCACAGAACACCAAGCGCCTTGCCCTCATTAATAAGGCTCGAGTGGCTGAACGAAAGCACCAATACTCCGAAATCACTCGTCTGGCTGAGGTCGAATTCAAAAACTATCGTTCTTCCCCACTGTTTATCGCGGGGCTCACCCTCTACATGACCGCTGGAGACCAGGAGAACCCTCGCCTCATTCGCCTCTCGGGTAGTCGTCCACAGCTCCATAAGCTCTTCATACGCTTCCTCACGGGCTATCTGGGTGTACAGAAGGCCTCTATCCGCTTTTGGCTCCTTCTCTACCCTGATCTCGATGAAGTGGCCTGTATGAAGCACTGGTGCCAAAAAACTACCCTCTCCCCTGCCCAATTCTACAAAAACCAGGTTATTACCGGTCGAGCTGGGAAAGAGACGTTGCATTTTGGCGTCGGAAATACAATAGTTGGAAGCACGCTCCTCAAAAAGAAACTCCAAACCTGGCTCATGCTTCTAGATAAAGACTTAAATAAATGAACCCTTGTCATATGCTACAATAGTATGTATGAGAACAGATAAAGATTTGGCGTTTTCGCTACGACGCCAGGGTAAAACCTATAATGAAATCGCCACAACCTTACAGGTACCCAAAAGTACCCTTTCAAATTGGTTCAAGGGAGTTGATTTTTCTGAAGAAATCAAACAATCATTGAGTATTGAAGCTCAAGCTAAGAGTACTTTGCGATTGCAGATTCTCAATCGCGCTCGAGGCGATATTTTAGCCGCACATTATGCACAAGCAGAACTTGAGGCCAAGCAAGAACTCGAAAAGAACATTACAAATCCACTATTTATCGCCGGTATTGTGGCTTATTGGGGTGAGGGTGATAAATCTAAGAGTAGTTTGGTTCGTTTGGCAAACACAGACCCCCAAATGATTACACTATTCAGATATTTCTTACTCCAATTCTGTTCAGTTTCACAAGATAAAATTCGTGGTGCACTATACCTATACGAAGATTTGCAAGAAGACGAATGCAAGAAATTTTGGCAAAACAACACAGGATTAATAACGTTTCATAAGACGATGATTTTACCAAGTCGTCACAAAACTAAGAAGCTTCCCTACGGAACGTGCACAATTCTCGTGAGTAATACGTATTTAAAAAGAAAGTTGCTAACTTGGATTGACCAAATTCCTAAAATGGTATTAAATACAGTACCTCAGTGAGTAGAGAAATAAATGCGGCCATGGTTAAGTGGTATAATGGGTGCTTGCCAAGCACCAGTCGGGGTTTCGATTACCCCTGGCCGCACAACACACAAAACCGCCCAATGGGGCGGTTTTGTGCTATCAGGAAAATTTCAGATAATAATGTGATTATGAGCCACCAAGACGATTTCGACTTCTATTGCGAAGTCGCTCTCAAGCCCGATGCAGATATCAAGAAAGTCTTTGAAAATGAACGTATCCTAGCGTTCCACCACACCAAACCATATTGGGAAACGCATATTGTCGTTATTCCAAAAGAGCATATCTGGGATCTACGTCACCTCCCACCTGCTCTTTTGGCTGAATTAATGGCAGTGGTACAAACCTTATGCCAGAATCTAGAAGAGCCAGCCATATCTTCGGGAGTGCAAGTACTTACAAACCTCGGCAGCCGGCAAGATACTCCACATTTTCATATTCATATTGGCATTGGAGCTCCTCTCCAAAACAGTGTATAACCCCGTGAACATGTGTATAAAAGACATGTCTCAAAGACACGATTCTTTTATGAAAACTCTTGTAAAATATAGCCAGATTCTTAAAGCCGTGGATATCTCATAGAAAATATACGTGCCACGTGGCACGCTTTTACGTCTGTTACACGTTGAACATGTGCAATCGCGCACTTTATGTATTCTAGCCTGCTATACTATGGCTACTATGGCTACTATGGCACATAAAGCCAAAAACATCGCAGAACATATAGAAACCGGTCAAATCGGTGAAAAGCTGACCGCCCAATATTTAATTAACCAGGGATTTGACCTGATAGACCGCAACTATCGCAAAAAGTGGGGTGAAATAGACGTAGTAGTATGCAAAGACAACAAAATTCACTTTGTGGAGGTCAAAACTGTTTCATATGGAACAAAACATGATCTAAATAGTGCCGTTTCATATGGCACCTGGCGACCAGAGGAGAATGTGCATCCCTTTAAGCTAAAGAAGCTATCACGAGCGATCGAAAGTTGGCTTTTGGAACATAAATACGAAGGGGAGTGGCAAATTGATGTAGCAGCAGTGCGAATTGTACCACGTGAAACATTTTCGACTATAAAAATCATTGAAAATATCATTGTTGGGTAGTTTCATGTGAAATATGATATCCTAAACCGATGAAGTGCTACGTATCTACCCGTTTTTCGAGACTTGAAGAGGCGCAAAGTGTCATCGACTCATTGCGCCAACTTGGGCATACGATTACTTTCGATTGGACAGTCTATCCCGCCAAAAAGCCCTTTTCTCAGTATCCATATGAGGCAGCAGAACTCAGTCGGGCTGGAATTGATGGCGTCTTGGCCGCTGATGTATTTATTTTACTTGCTCATCATGACGGACCTGGGGTGTTTACGGAACTGGGTGCAGCACTTGCCACTTACCAGATCCAGCAAAAGCCCCGTATCTATGCGGTTGCACGTGAAATCCCAGAAGCGACCTTTCATTTTCATCCACATATTGTTTGGAAGCAGTCCATTAATGAAGTATTGGCTGAACTGTCGCGATAACGGAACTTGTATCTTCGTGTTTTGTAAGTACTGGTAGCAACTGTACATTGTTTCATGTGCAACATTTAGCTGGTCTGCCCAGTTTTAATTGGAAATGAAGCATATCTTCTTGGATTTTGATCGGACCTTGTTTGATACCGAAAGATTTTATAATTCCCTAGAGCTGACCTATATCGAAGGCATCATTGCGGGGAATATCGGAGCTGATTTCTCCCGGTTTCTCTATCCTGATGTACTTGGTTTCATATGGAACGTAAGGGCAGCAGGATTTTGCTGCCATTTGCTTACTTTTGGCCGCCGGAGCGTCCAAGAATGCAAGTTCAAGCTGTCTAGTTTGGAGCCATATTTTGACCAGATGTTCTACGTGGAACAGGGAAGTAAGGCTGAAATCATTAAGAATTACCTCGATTCGGGCGTTTCATGTGAAAAGGTAGTATTTATTGACGATACACTTGAGCATTTGGAAGCTTTTGTAGCAGTGATACCAAATGGCCAGGCAATTCGGATGGCGAGACCAGGCGCAAAGGGGAGTGAGATTTCCAATAATAAATTTGCTGTCTTTAAGGATCTTAACCCCGTTTATGAGTGTTTGATGGCATCGAATTTCATGTGAAATGTGTAGAATGAGTAAAAGCGCTAGAATCTTCTAGCGCTTTTACTCATTTATTGTCGGGGAGCCGAGAATCGAACTCGGACCATTCGGTCCCAAACCGAACACACTACCACTATGCTACACCCCGATAGTGGTCAATACTATAGCATATCAATTATAAAATGCGAGTGATATACTGGCATACAATGCAACTTTGGTTTTGGGCGGCGGTGACTGGCATGGTATTGGCTGGTATTAGCAACTTTGGTTTTAAGATTGCCGCCAAGAAAGGTTATGACGCTGAAGTTTTTAATCTCTATGGCGGTATTGTATCGGTCATCTTTGCCTCGATTTGTTTGCTCGTTGTACGCCCAGAGGATGTGAGTGGGTGGGGGATTGTGATCATTACCCTTTTGTCGGGTTTTGTGGCTACTACGGGCGGCATCATGAAGGTGTACGCGTTACGTCACATAGATACCACTATATTTTTTCCTTTATTTAAGCTATGTAGTCCATTCCTGGCTGTCATTGCCGGGATAGTATTCTTTAAAGAATCTTTCACCATACCTGAATGGATTGGTATTTTGCTTGGTTTGTTTATTCCACTGCTGCTGATCAATAAAATGGAGCATACTAGGCAACAAAATCTGGTAGCCGGACTTATTTTTGTGGGATTGGTCTCTTTGGCATCAGCTTTAGCTGCTGCTATGAACAAATACGCTATTGATGCGGGGATGAGTCACTGGGTAGCGTTGTGGTACACCGTTTTTGGTATTGTGATAGGAACATTGATAATTATCCTGTTTAAGCTTCGCTCTGCCACCTGGCGTCATTTGGTCGCTCACTCAAACAAAGCGTTAATTTCTCAGGCAATTTTTCGTTCACTATTTATAAGCACCTCCACATTGCTTATCTTTTATGCGTACGGACATGGAGGGGATTTGGGTATCGTGCAGACCATCCATTCACTCTACATAATTATTCCAATTGTTTTAGCGGTTTTAATCTACCAAGAGCATATTAATTGGAAAAAGGCTTTGGCAGTATTGCTGTCTATCCTCGCGTTGGCCTTTTTGGGATAATGAGGTTGTAAAAAACGTGAGAGGGGCGTAAGGTAGAGGGCAATGATTACGTACTATTTTCGCACGATTAAAGACACTGAACTAAAGAAGCTCGATGCCGTGCGGACGGGGGTATGGGTACATGCCGAATCGCCTACGCCTGAAGAAATCAAGAAATTACAGGCTGATTTTGGTCTTGATGAGGATATTATGGAAGACGCGGAGGACTTTTTTGAGGTCCCACGTCTTGAAAAATCTGATGGCGGCACGTATTTCTTCACCCGCTACCCCTATCGGGAGATCAAAGAAGATAGTGAAACTGCGCCACTCCTCATCATCATGGGGGAATCGTTTGTACTCACGGTGGCACTGCGCCCGGTGCCGTTCTTGGAGCGATTTTTTACTGGTAAAGAGGCGGTAGTGACCACCCAGAAGGCCAAGTTCTTCATTTTGATGGTGGAAGCACTTACACACTCGTACGATAGTGAACTCATTAAACTCCGTAAAGCGGTGCAAAAAGAGCGCGTACGCCTCACGAAGATCGGTATGAAGGGGATAGAACGCCTCGTCCAGTACGAATCACGCCTCAATAGTATGGTGGATGCCTTGGTGCCGACCAATGCCTGGCTCCAACAAGTGCCAAAAGGAAACTACATGCAACTCTTTGCAGATGATATTGATGATATGGAAGATATTATCATCGCGAACAACCAGGTGGTGAACCAGGCGCGGTCTATCCTCAAGACCATTCAGAACATGCGCGGGGGCATTGAAGCGATTATGACCAGTCGGCTTAATAATTCTTTGAGTATTCTCACCGTTCTCACCATTCTCCTCACGGTCCCACTTGTGATCGCCTCGTTTTACGGGATGAACATCACTTTGCCGCTCCAGGATTCGCCATTCGCCTTTTTCTACATCTTGGCCGCCAATGGGGTTATCCTCGCCGTTTTGGTGTGGTTTTTTCAAAAGAAAGGTTGGTTTTAGAATCAGCCAGTAATTAATTTGCTTATTTTTAATTGCATGGTCTAGTGCTAAGGCTGTGGATAAAAAACCTACCACCCCGTAAGTATTAGGCAGGGTCGCCGTCTACATATATAATGGTTTCCACATGGC
>ERZ724509.1103-NODE-1103-length-10364-cov-4.563488_pt1 | contig 10364 bp, 9 predicted proteins | sample MGYA00376042_ERZ724509 | MGnify/ENA primary metagenome ERZ724509 (study PRJEB28724, sample SAMN07190887) | wastewater metagenome | isolation source: effluent of sewage treatment plant in Hong Hong | place: USA: Christiansburg, Virginia | collected 2016-03-01 ...
TCCGGAGACGCCGACACGCCAAGTAAGGCGGTCGTCTCCGGTACTTTGGAAGTGTATCCTTCCATAGACAAGTCAGGCTTGTCGGTTTTTGGGCGCTTTTCTTGTCGGGCGACAAGTCCCACTTGTCGGGTGACAACCTGTAGTTGTCGGGTCTCAGGGTAGATCAGGACGTAGCTCGTGACTTTCATCCCACTTGGGAGGCAGTAGTCGTGGTCCACCCGCACCAGTTTGGCCTTGACGAGTTCCTGAATGACGAGCTGGATGGCTTGCTTGGTCAGCCGGAGGTTGGTGGCGATCATCCCTTGGCGGGGCCAGCTTCGCCGTTCGCCGTTGCTGTGGCAGATGAGGATGCCGAGAACCTGGATCGCTCGGGGAGAGAGATCGGGATTGAGCAGTATGCTACTTGGGATTTGAGCAAAAGGGAGCATAGCCACCCACAAGGCAGTGCCCCGCCCCTCTGGTGAGAATCCTGCCGCGCCGAAACGGCGGGAGGCCCCCTTGCGGGGCAGAGAGACGGGGCACGGTGCCTTTTGACTTCTTGAACACGACGATTCTCACGGCGTCGTGATCCTATGGCCTAAGTCTAGGGGAGGAGACGGACGAGAGCAAGGGGATAGCACAACGCCCCCCAGAAGGAGGGCGCTGGTAGGCAGTCAGGGCTGATGGCACCTAAGTCGGAGACCCTGGGAACCAACCGGAGGTTACCCCTGATTCCTCCTCTGACCACTCAATCTCGGGAGCGACCCGACTGCGGATCGAGTGCGTAGGACGGCTGCCTATGGCTGGGGCGGGGATCGAACCCGCGACCTCCGGAGTATGGGTCCGGCGTGGTGCTACTCCACTACCCAGCGCCGAAGATTACTTCGCCACCACCAGCACCAGCAAGGCCGTCGCCAAGGCGACCACGGTACGGCTCGGCCCCTTCTGCACCACCGGAGCCGTCAGGGCCAGCTCCTTCCACCGATCCCGCTCAGATGTCAGATCCCCAATCGTCACCGAATCCCGATAAAACTGCGCCAACCCTTCCGCTCGGAGTGCCGCATAGCTCCGATGCATCCTGCCAAGACTATCCAAGAGGGCCGATTCCCGTCCCTCAGCGCCCACCAGAGCCTCGGAAACCACGTTCAGGCTATCGGAGGTCGTCCGGGCCAAGGCGAGGGCTCTCCGGGCCTCCTGCTGGGCCAAGGTCCTCGCTCGTATGAGGGGGAGGGTGTCCACCGGACGGATGCTTGCCAGCTTCGCCAGCAGCTCAGTGCGGGCCTTGGCCTCCTCCACCCGCAGGCTATCCGCCCTCAGTGTCCGTTCCTGCTCGACGGCCACGGCATCCTGCCACTTCCGGATCGAGCGGGTATGAACACCAGAGAGGACGGCAAAACAGACCGCCGCCCCAAGGAGAAACGTCAGCAGGTACGCTTTCACTGGACCGTGATCCGGATGTCCCGAGGAGTGCTTTCGGTGAGGGTGAGGCAGACCGACTCCCCTACCTGCCGCCATTGGACCCCCGCTGTCACACCCACCGTGTAGGGTCTGGTACTCACCATCGGGTAGCACTTCTCCCCATAGACCCGGACGGTATCCTGCACCGGCCCAGCCACCCACACCCCCCCTCGGGCCAAGGCAATCGCCCGATCCGGTCGGACCAATCCCCAGCCTGTGTAGTCGTTCGGCTGGGCACCCAAGGGCAGGGCACTCAGCCGGAGGAGCTGCATCACCGAATCCCCCGAGATCGTCGGCTCGGCACTCATCACCAACACCGCTGCTGCCACGACGTGGGGAGTCGCCATACTGGTGCCACTCTTCTGCCCATACCCGCCACCGGGTAGGGTGGATTCAATCCCTTCTCCCGGCGCACTGAGATCCGTGGTCGGGCCGTAGTTGGAGAAGCCCGACCGCTGGAGTTGCTGGTTGACCGACGCCACCCCCAACAAAGAGTCGGCCCGACCCGGCATCAAAGCAGGCGTCGAGCCGCTGTTCCCATTCGCTGCGCCAATCACAATCCCCGCGTTCCACGCCCTGGTGATCGCCTCCTGATAGGCAATGGAGTTGTTCGTCCCGCCAATCGAGATGTTCACCGCTCGGATGTTGTTGTTCACGGCGTAGTTCAAGGCGCTGATCTGGCGGGAGGTGTAACTGAGACACTGCCCGTTGACCACCTCAAACACCTTCAAGCCATAGAGCGTACTACCGGGAGCCACGCCCCTGCCCGTCCGATCCGCCATCGTCCCGCCAACGTGCGTCCCGTGGCCGTTGCACTGGCTGATGTCATCCTGAAAGTTCGTCCCGGATTCGTTCGTGATCGCGTTGTACCCACCCCCCACCACATAGCCCGGATGGTTCGGATCAATCCCGGAGTCCAACGAAGCGACCTTCACCCCCTGTCCGGTGTAGCCCATCGCCCAGACCGCTGGGGCGTGAATCGAATCCACCCCCCACACCGGAGAGACCGCAAGCGGGGCATCTCCGGAGTCCGGCATCTCCACCACCCCATCCCACTCCCACCGGCAACTCTTGGTACACCAGACCGCGAGGCTATCCCGAAGGTGCCCCCGGTTGGCGTACTTGGTGGTCCAGATGATGACCCCCGGCTGCTTGAGGGTCTGGATCGTGGTGTCCTTCCGACTCCTCGTGACCACCGAATCCAGATGCGCCGGAATGGAGTCGGTGGCGAATGCTTGCACATTCTGGGCGACTACCGACGCTGGGATCAACCAGAATCCCAGCGTCAGCAGGAGGGGTCTCACGGCTGGCCCCGGAAGATGAACTGGAGGGTGAACGTCGGGGTCGAGGCGTTGGGGAAGGGAAAGGTGCCTTCGGCGCGGGCGAAGGCGGGAGGCGACGGATCGACGTTCGGGGCCGTGCCCAGCAGGGTGCCCTTGATGACCACCCGCTGACCCGGTGAGCCAAGGATCGTGGCCGTGAGGGTCTGGCCCACGACCATCGGCTGGTTCGCCCAGAGGACATTGCCCGTCAAGCTATCCGCTGCCGACAGGAGACAGCCGGTATTCGCCCCAGCGGCAGGACAGGTGGCCGAGACAAACCCCGTGTCCGCAAGGGTCAGGGCAAAGCCACGAGGCGGTTCAGCCTTGGCACAGGCCACGATGCTCATCAAGAGCACCCCACTCAGGAGCGCCTTCACTTGGCCCGCCCCATCCGGAACGCCATCGCCCCCGGCACCGCCGAGGCACTACCACCCACCACCAGGGAGAGCAGCCCACCCAGCTCCGGGGAAATCGTCCCCCCCACGGCTCGGATCCCCGCGATCACCAACGTCGCCGCGAGACCAAGGGCCGCTCGCTTGGTCCAGTCCCCGAGCTTGGCAAAGCCCGGAATCCGCTGGGCGAAGAAGAGGATGACCGCCGAGAGCCCGGTGGCAATCGGATACTGGTACTGCACCAGCGCCGCCGCAATATCCTTGAGCATTGGACCTCCATCTTGTGCGGAATGTCGTCCGGCTCTAGCTTGGCATAGACCCTAACCGGAACGAACCAGTGATCCTCGTGTGCTATGGGACTAGGCCAGAAGGTCTAAAACTCGCACCTGTCGTCACGCTTGCCAAGAGCCGTGGCCTAAATGTCCACGTGCATTGCACAATGCAATCTCCTGATTTGGTGGATCGAGCCATCTTGCCGTGGGACTCCGAAGCGTCTGACGGCTATCCTCCAGTGCAATACGCCAAGTTGTTGGTCGTGCAGGGGGATACCCGGACAGCCTTCCAGTGGGCCGTGATCGCCTACGAGCAGGGCATCCCGGTCTTCCACCTAGAGGCCGGAGTCCGCACCTACGACCTGTCCTCCCCGTGGCCCGAGGAAGGCTACCGCCAGATGATCTCGCGGATTGCGACGTACCACGCCTGTACGACCGCCAATGGGATGACGAACCTGCTAGATGAGGGGCTGTTTGGTGGCTGGGGTCCATACGACGAGAACAAGATCAGGACCGCTGGCGTCAGCACGGACACTTGCCGCGTCACCGGCTCCCCCATTGTGGAGAGCGTGAGGGGGAGGGCTTCCAGTGGGGTCAACTTCTCCCCTTACGCCTTGGTTACGCTCCATCGACGGGAGAATCGTGGCCACTTTGATGACATCCTGCACGGGGTAGAAGACGCGGGGATCGCCTCCATCTGGCCGAGCCATCCTAACGGCTGGGCTGCCCAAGAGAATACGACCGGCCTCGTGCCCTTCCCGCCAATGAACCCGACGATGTTTGCCCGTGCCATCAACGACGCGGCGGTAATCATCACGGATTCTGGGGGGGTACAGGAGGAGGGATGCTGCGTTGGGACGCCGGTGGTGGTCGCTCGGGAGAAGACCGACCGACCCGAATCCTTGGGGAAGGGTGGAGCGATTCTAGCGGGTACGTCTCGGGAAGGAGTGGCCAAGGCCATCCGGGAAGCCTTGGTGATGGACCGCTCCACCATCGACCGCACCATCTTTGGGGATGGCACGGCCTCTGAGCAAATCGTCTCGTGGTGGGCAGAACTACTGGCTTAGTCCTCGTGCCACTCTGCCAGCAGGGCGTCCTTGGGGAGAATCAGATCCTCTCCAAACTCCTGCCCGTGGAGGATGTTCGCCAGATAGAGCTTGCCGACCTCAATCCCCTGCACCTCGGGGCCGATGGTCAAGACCCTCACTCGCCGGATGTGCGTCGTGGACTGAGGACGGACGATACTTCCCGTTGCTTCCGGAGAGCTTTCGAGAGCAACATGGACCTTTTCGCGGAGCGGCTGCATACCATCCTCAAGACATAGGGTTGACGACCAGCCTTCAACAAGCGGAAGTTGACATCAGAGACCTTGCGAGGCTTCAACCCCGCGCACCGGACCAGATTGTTGTACCCGTACTTCATCCGGATCCCGGCATCCACGTTGAGATCGTTGGATCGAGGGACTTGTCCGGTAGAGTAGTAGGACGCCAGGATCTGCTTGACCGCCATCTCGACCTTGTGGATCTCCCGTTCCGTGGCCAGCCACGCCTTCCAGTGGGTGCGGTCCCGTGCCGAGAGCTGGTCCCAGATGACGTGCGGATGGACACCCAAGAGCTTGGCGGTTCCCCGGACGGAGCCTTTCCAGAGCAAGCTGTTCCGAGCCTTGAGGATGTCTTTCTTGGTGAGCATACCCGACAAGATACGAGCCTTTTCAACAGGAGCGCAAGGGAATGTGGAAAGCACGAGCGGGATGGCTGATCGTCCAGCCGGTGGAGACGGAGGAGCAGCTACCGGGCAGCCTGCTCATCATCCCCGACAGTGTGCGTCAGCGGATGACCCAATGGCAGTATGAGGTGGTGAGTTCGGGAGGGCCGGGAAAACCGGACGAGCATCGGGATCCGGACTGTCCCTCCGACATTCCGGAGGGGGCATGGATTATGGCGCCGCAGCGAGTGGCCTTCGATGTCCCCGAGGAGGGGGTGATTCTCTTGGCCGAACGGGAGGTTTGGGCGCTTATCGCGGCGTGAAGGTCACACCCGGATTGCCCATCATATTCTGCGGCTTGAGCTTCTGTTGCTGCTGCTGCTCAACGCCAAGGCGGTGGTGGTAGCGTTGGGTCGCCCGGTCCAGCCCATCCTGATATTCCTGCTGGATCTCTTCCTGACGCATCGGGCTATTCTCAGCGGCCTTGAGCGACTTCCGGAGGCGCTGGCGAAGGAACGCCAGCTCGCGGTCATAGTCGTAATCCGCGCTTCGGGCCTCGTTCCCCGGCGTGACCACTCGCGGCTTCATGCCCAAGAACCCCAAAGCATCTACCATTGCCGCTCGGTAGTCCGCGTTCAACACGTCGTTCCGGACACGGGGCAAGTGGAAGCTGACTGCCGTAGGGGCCACGACCTGCAACGCCTGACTCCCGACCTCCTTGGCCTTGTCCATCGGACTCATCGCGGAGTTCAGGATCTTCTCTCCGGTGAACGGATCGGTATTGGCCAGCCGAGCGCCGATATCCAGCACCGGATTGGACGGCTGGAGAACCCCAGGGATACTCGGGTTCATCCCGTAGGCCAGTGACCCCGGCGTGGCATTGCCGGTCAGCGAGGAGAACGGCGTCCAACGGGTCAGGTCCAGATAGAACTTCCGCTTGTCAGCATCCGACCACGGCAACTGGATATTGTTTGGCAGCAGATAGCCCTTGCGGCGGTCGCGCTCCGCGACATCAGCAAAGTCCATCGGCCCCACCTCATTGCGACTGAGCTGGTCCATCCCACCCCACAACGCCATCAGTGTCATCCAGCGTTCCGGCTTCTCGATCACCTGATCCATAATCCGAGGCAGCGCCTTAGCCGGAAACATCACGAACGGCGAGGCCGTCCGGCTCAAGCCCCGAAGGATTGGAGAGCGCGTCGAGTAGTCCACGAACTGATGCGCCACATACTTGGCCGCTTCCTCACGCGGCATCCCCTTGCCCGTGAGTTCCTTGAACAACGCCACCCGGAAGACGCCATCCTCCTTGCCATACGCCGCTTCCAACCCGTGGGCGATCCGCTCACCCATCGTCTGGAACTTGCTCTTGGGCGTAATCCCCGACCGCTCTAGTGCGGCCCGCGTCTCCGGGCGGGTGGTTTCGTACAGGGCGCGGAGCTTGTCTTCCGGCGACCCCGCGACTCGCGGATCCCCGAAGGTCGGGAGGCCACGATCCAACACGCCCGTCTCCGCAAGGAAGCGCACATCGTCGTCGTAGGCGGTCCACGCCTTCCACGCTTTCTGCAACGCGGCAGGCTGGCGATGAATCGGCAGGCCACCCATATGCGCCATCACGACGTTGGACGAGACGTTGCCAACGTGCGTTCCCGGATTCCAGACCGTCTTGCCAGCCTTCCAATACTGGAGGGCATCGAGGTAGCCGTTCCGCTTGCTCAGGGAAGGGAGCATATCGAGGTAGTCCGCGACATCCTTCCGCACCACCACCCCACGCAACGTCCCCATCCCCGGCGTGTCCGGCATCCGCACATAGCCGTCACGCACCTTCTCAAAGTCCTTGGCCAGTGCATCCTTCGCCGCCCGAGCGTTGGACATCTGCGCCTTGAGCAAGGCAAGGTCTTCCTTGGATGCGCCTGCCGCCAAGGCATCCTTGTACTCCACGGCGGCTGCCCGGAACGCCTTGGTTGCGTCCATGCTCTCCGGTAGAATTGCCCCAGGAATCGTGGTCAGATCGTGGAACAGCTTCGCCGCCGCGATATCCCGATAACTCTGACGGGTCGCGTTGCCTGCTCGGAAGCTGGCCTCACGAATCTCCCCCAAGGCATTGCGGACTTCGGGCGGAAGATCCTTCCGTCGCGCATCCCCTTGGATCCGCACCTTCCGACCCGGCCCCATCGGCGCTTCGGTCGTCGCCTCCTGTCCCATCTGCTGACCGTACATCCGCTTGAGGTAGCGGCGATCATATGAGTCCACGGTCTGCTGGGAAAGCAGGCCCGTCTCCACCTTCAACCGGCCCATCTCCGAGAACTCATCCGCCAGCCGCTGGGCGTGAGCCATCATCAACGGCGTGTCCTTGCCCGTGATCGGCTCAAAGTTCTCACGCTCGATCATATCCGAGATACGGCGGTCTTGTGATGGATCAATGCCCTTCGGCAGTTGCTCCAGTTCTGCGGCCCGCGCCTTGCCCTTGGCCACCATCTGTTCGTACTGGTCGGCAAAGTCCCGGAGGCGAGGATCCATCGTGAAGTCGTAGGACAGCGCGTTGAGAACTTTCGTGCCCGTTTCCGACTGCATCAGCGCATCGCGCAGCGCCGTGCCACCAGTGGCTCCGGCACTCTTGAGCGACGGATACAGGGCGTGAAGCACACCCCACGCCACCAACTCCTTCCCCGTAGCCTGCAACCGCTCGTCTTCCGATTCTTGCAACGTCAGCCCCGTGCCCACCATCGCGCCTGACCGGAGCGCCCGCTTACCCACTTCCGTCTTGAGGGTTTCCAGTCCCGGCACACCGAAGGTATGGAGGATGTACCCACCACCTTGCGCGGCACGGGCCTGCTGCCCGGCGATCCGAGCGGACTCCAATGCAGCAGTCGCCTCTTCGTTCGGCATCGGGATAGCACGATTACTGGCAGCAGCCTTGTCCACTGCCGCTTGCCCAGATTCCGCCTGTCCGCGATAGCGGTTCTGCGTCCGTGTGCCTCGCGGCTCATAGGCCGGAATCACTTCAATGCGCGGATCCATCGCACCTACCGCCGTGCGTCCTGCGGCATTGGCCTGTGCCCGTGCAATCACCTCTTCAACCGTTTGCGGCTGGGCCGGACCCGCCAACGGCAACGCCGGTCCCTGCACCACATCCCCCGCCACACCGGGGATCATCGTGGACTGCGGCAGCATCCGGCTCGGGTCGGTGATCGGCTCCGGGACACCGGGCATATTGTACTGACCGGGAGGGAGCGCACGAGTCCCCACCATCGGCATATCTTGGGGGATGTCCGCAACGTTACCGATGACCGGGCCTTTCTTAAGGCCCTGCCGAATCTGACCCAGCTTGGCAAAGCCAAGATCCGTTGCCACACCAAGGACCGTATTCAGTCCAAGGTCAGCGGCGATCCGAAGCGCGGCGTTGCCCGCCAGCGTCTTGGACAACTCATCTTCACCCAGCAAATCCGCTCCGGCCTTGGCCAGCGACTCTCCAGCATAGGAGTAGGCAGCGGTAATCGGCGCAGAAGCAACGGCCATCCGGAGGGCGTTAGAGACAATACCCGTGGCCGCGCCCGGCAACAGGGTTGCTCCAGCCAACGTGCCCACGATCTGACCCGCGATGTCGCCACCAACCTTGGCGACCTTGCCTTTCATCGAGACGGGTTCGTACAGGTCCGCGTTCTGGGTGATGTCCTCCCCACGCCGGGAGATGATCCGTCCAATGCGTTCCAGCTTGTTGTAATGCTGGGGGTTGGCGTTGCCGTCAAAAATGGACCCTGCTTTCTCGACCAACCCACCCAACCCCTGCTCCAGCGTTCCGGCGAAATGTCCCATGCCAGAGGCCAGACCAGCGGGCACTTCCAACAGCGACTGCACAAAGCTGGCAGGCTTCGTGGTCGAGGTCACGCTGGACGGCGCCGTAGGCTGGGCAACCGGCTGGCTCACGGGGGTCAATCCCTTGGCCACATCCATGAACGGATTCGCGCCACTGGTCGTGGCGCGTTGCGTCGTCTGGCTCCCCGTGGCAATCGCCATAAAGGGATTGCTCATTACTGACCTCCCGTGGCCATCTTCTTGTAGAGCGCCAGGATCTGTGCTTCCCGTTCTGCCTTCGTGGCCGGATCCAATGTCGGGTCTGCCCGCAGTGCCCGAAGGGCTTCGTTCGTCTGTGCCGCCAGTACAGGAAGTGGCGTGGTCGAATCCGTCACCCCGTCAATCTCATTCTGGAGCTGATGCTTTGCGGCCACTGCCGTCTGATACCGCTGAAACGCTGCCGCCGAATCAGCAACGTGTCGAGCCGCCGCGCTTTGATCGAATGGCGTCACCAACCGCTTCGTCACTGGATCAATGTTGCTCGCCACAGCAGACCGCTTGTTGTAGCGTCCCAGCTCGATTCGTGCCTGTGAGATGTCCTTCTCCAGACTCGCCAACTTCTGCTTCTGTTGGGGCGTCATCCCCGTGGGCGCTCCACCCCCACCACCCCCACCACTGGTCGTGGGCTTGTACAGCACCCCGAGGCGGCTCTTGGCCTGCAAGACGGCAAGCTGTCCCACCGCCTGTACGACCGCATCATCCGGCAGGTCGGAGAACTCCGGGTACTTCTTCCGCATCGAGGCGATCTGTTCCGGCGAGGAGTTGGCCGCACCAATCGCCCGGTTGTAGATGTCGTTGTTGACCTCCGATGGGACCAGCTTACTGGTCTGCAACCGAATGGCCATCTTCACCGCAGGACGGATGGAGTCCGGCAGATCCTTGAGAGCTGCGTCAATGGCGCGTTCCTGCTTGACCTGTTCCGCCTTGGCCTTGCGATCCTGCACCACGGGCTGGGCCGACTCCAGAAACTGTGCCCGGAACTGCGGATCCATCTTCGCCAAGACCGACTCAATGGAGCGATCTCCCTGTCCGGTCACAGTCTGGGGGATCCCCGTCACCGCCCCAACATCGACGCTGACGTTCTGCGGCGTCATCAGATCGGTAAGACCCTGCCCAACCTGCTGCTGACCCCGCAACTGATCGTCCCGGATCTTCTGCTGGAGATTCAACTGATCCTGTTGGAGCTTGCGGCGATACATCTCCTGCTCTTGGAGACGCGCCTGTTCCTGCTGCTGCATCAGCAACTGCGTGATCCCCCCGATCCCCTTGGCCAATACTCCACCAAGGCCGGGATCCTGAATCACGCCCGATACTCCCACGTTCGGGATCGTCATCACTTACCTCCCGTCTGCGTCTTCAATCCTTGGAGATACAACTGCGCCAGC
>ERZ724509.1104-NODE-1104-length-10357-cov-7.379635_pt1 | contig 10357 bp, 12 predicted proteins | sample MGYA00376042_ERZ724509 | MGnify/ENA primary metagenome ERZ724509 (study PRJEB28724, sample SAMN07190887) | wastewater metagenome | isolation source: effluent of sewage treatment plant in Hong Hong | place: USA: Christiansburg, Virginia | collected 2016-03-01 ...
AAAGCATTGCCGAAGCAGCGTTCTACGCTTCTGAAGTATTCTTCATGAAGGCCGCTGCTTACCATCGTGGTGAGCTGAACTTGGTGCTGAGCGCCTGTCACAACTGTGGTGACGAACTCACAAACGAGTCCTCTGATCAACGCAAGGGTGAGCGCCGTCAAGGTGAGCGCCGTGGTGCTCAGAAGCCCGAAGTGCCTGAGACCTCGCAAGAGGAAGAGGAAGCATTTGCGCGACTCGAACAGGCTCTGAAAGATCAGCTCCTGCAGGCCACGCTCCATAACATTTTTCGCAACGTGACCAAAGGGTAAGTCATGAGCAAAGGTCGTATCACGAGCTGGAGTTTCTCGGCACTTCAGGTGTTCGAGTCTTGCAAGTACCACAGCAAGCTCGCACGTTTGGATCGGGTTCCCGATCTTCAACCTAAGACGGCCGCAGATCGTGGTACGGCCATCCATCAGGAGGCAGAAGACTATGTCACCGGTAAAGCTACCTTCACGAACAACCTCCGGTTCTTCAAAGATGACCTCACCGCCCTTGCCGCCCACTGGACAGCAGGCCGTGTTACTTGTGAGGAAGAATGGGGTTTTGACCGTGACTGGAAAGTCACTGACTGGAAATCCGCATGGCTCCGCCTTAAGCTTGACGCAGCTTGTCATTTGTCTCCACAACATGCAGCTATTATCGACTACAAAACCGGCAAACGATTCGGTAATGAGATAAAGCACGCCGAGCAGCTTCAACTGTACGGCGTAACTTCGCTCATTCGTTACCCGAACCTCGAACTCACAACGAACGAGCTGTGGTACCTCGACCAGAACGAACTCGCTACATTCAACATGAAGCGCAGTCAGATGGGTAAGTACATCAAGCTCTTTGATCGTCGTGGTCGTGCAATGACCGAAGAGACGGAGTTCAAGCCGAACCCGAACATCCACTCTTGCAAGTATTGCCCGTATGGCCCAGCCAAACAGGGTGACTGCAAGTACGGCATTGACCCGAACGATGTCACTGGCTCTAACAGCAAGCCAATCAAGACCCTACCTGAAGTCAAGGTCAGCGGAGATAAGGCTAAGAAACTTGCGAGATTCTTATGAAAACTCAAGTCGTCTTACCTTCATGGGTATTTGAAGTCGCTAAGGGTTCACACATGAATCTTCGTGATTTAGCGGCTATTTATAAAGTGAATAAAAAGACGATAGACAGTTGGGTGCGACAGGGTTATCACCCAAAGGCTGACTACAAAACTGTTTCCATGCGTAGCAACACACCTATCCGTCAGTGGCGTATCTCTACCATTATCAAGTTTGCTAAGGAACAACATGACCACTGAGATGAAGCACCAGACCAAGTCACTCAAGTTCATGGCGACTAAAAAAGCCGTGTTCGATATGAGTGACCCCGGTACTGGCAAGACGTACGTTGCCATCAAGGACTTCGCACGTCAGCACAAGAAGGACAAGAAGGCCATGATGGTCTTCTGTCCTAAGTCACTTATGCAGGCAGCGTGGGCTAACGACATCAAGAAGTTCGCACCGCACCTGAAGGTCAGCATCTGCTGGGCTAGTTGCCGACACGATGCGCTCGCCGTCGACGCTGACGTGTACATCGTGAATGTAGACGGCGTCAAAGACCTGTTGAAATATGGAAAACCTTTTTGGAAAAAGTTTGGACGCGTTGTTATCGACGAGTCGACAGCATTTAAACATCACACCAGCGCACGCAGCAAAGCCGCCGCCAAGATCGTCAAGAACTTCGAGTGGCGTCGACTTATGTCAGGCACACCTACAAGCAACGGTATCTGCGATCTGTGGCACCAAGTGCTTTTGCTCGATGATGGCAAGCGACTAGGCAAGTCGTTCTTTGCCTTCCGGTCTGCCTGCTGCATACCTGAACAGGTTGGCCCGTCGACGGCTCACATGAAGTGGCATGACCGTGAGGGTATCGAGCTTCAGATCGGTATGCTGATTGCAGACATTGTGATTCGTCACAAGTTTGAGGACTGCGTCGACATCCCTGCGATGAACATCTATTCGATGCCGACGTACCTCAGTCCCAAGCACCGCAAGCTGTACGACAAACTTGAGGAGGACAGCATCGTCATCCTCGAAGACACAGCAATCACAGCCGTGAACAAGGCTGTGCTGCTAGGCAAGCTGCTGCAGTGCGTCAGCGGTGCCATCTACAACAACGACGGTGGATATACCTTGGTCGATACCGACCGCTACGAGCTGGTCATGGACTTGGTCGAGGAGCGCCGTCACTCACTCGTGTTTTACACATGGGATCACCAACTGCAAGAGCTACTGTCTCTGGCTAAGAAGCGAGGAGTTAGTCATGTCGTCTGGAATCCGGATCGCCCCGTCATTGAGGCTGAGTTTCAAAGTGGGCAATATCAGGTGCTCTTTGCCCATCCTCAGTCTGCTGGCCATGGTCTCACCCTCACCCGAGCCACGGCAAACATCTGGCCGTCGCCCACGTATAACCTTGAGCACTTCCGTCAAGGTCTGAAACGTGTCCATCGCATCGGTCAACGCCAGAAGACCGAGACCATCGTAATCGTAGCTGAAGATTCACGCGACGAGAACGCATGGGAAGCCCTGCAGTACAAGGGCAAGAACATGGACGCTCTGCTTGGAGAACTGGCATGAAGACTGCCTTATACATCGTCGGCTTACTGGCTGTGTATGCCATCGCCCAGCGCCAAGACGCGGCTGACGCTGAATACACACGCAACCTTGAGCAAGTCGTTGCCAAGTGTCTGAGCAACCCAGTGGGTCAGCCGATTACCATCGGTAACGAAATCTACCTGTGCAGCATCTACAACACAGGTGAAAAGATAGCGAGGAGTGAATGAAACAACACATCGTCTTCGACTCAGAAATACTGGGCTTACGAAAGCCCGTTTTTTTGGTCTGCGCCAAGGTCGTTGAGACCGGAGAGCGCTTTACGTTCTGGCACGACAAGCGTGGGCATACGGCCAAGCTGGAAAAGATGCTGGCTGATCGACGTTATACGTGGGTCAGTTTCAATGGTAACAACTTCGATGGGCCTGTGGTCGCAGCAGCGGTCATGGGTCACGACGAAGAGGATCTAAAGCGGATTGCCGGCAGCATCATTCACGATGAGCTACGTAGCTGGCAGACGTATCGCCAGTTCAACATCGAATTCCTTGACTATGACCACATCGACCTGATTGAAACAGCGCCGGGCGTGATGGTCTCACTCAAGACCTACGCCGGGCGCATGGGTTTTCCAACCATGCAGGACATGCCGTTTCATCACGACGAGGAAATCGACACACCAGCCAAGCGCAAAGAAGTTGAGAAATACTGCCACAACGACTGCGACGTGACCGAGGCGCTGTTCAAGAAGCTGGCTACCGAGATCGAGCTACGGGAGGTCATGGGTGAAGAATACAACATGGACTTCCGCAGCAAGTCCGATGCACAGATTGCTGAGGCAATTCTTAAGTCAAGAGTTGGCATTAGCAATCAAGATAAACAGGTACCGACATACGTTGAATACCTCGCGCCCTCGTTCATCAAAACACGCAGCAAGGCACTCAAGGATCTGATCTATGCCTTTGAGAACGAGTGCTTCGCCATCAATCGCGGCAACGGCTCGCCCGTTGAAGCTGAGTGGATGAAGGAGCCGATTCAGGTCGGCCAAGGCATCTACAAAGTTGGGCTGGGTGGGCTACACAGCCAGCACGACAAGAAGCTACACCTCGAAGCGACAGACAAGATGCTGTTGTCCGACTTCGATGTGGCTTCTTACTACCCCAACATCATGATGAAGGCTGGCCTCATTCCTCGTCTCGGCGGGAACAAGGGTCAGCTCTTTCTTGATGAATACAAGACAATCTACGACCGACGCATGGAAGCTAAGCGTTCGGGAAATAAGAAGGTGGCAAACACCCTGAAGATTGTTTTGAACGGCACGTTTGGCAAACTGGGCAGCATCTACTGTTCGTTCTACTCCCCTGACCTGCTCATTGCAGTGACGATCACCGGCCAGCTCAACCTGCTGATCCTGATCGACGAGCTTGAGAAGTTGAAGGATGTGACCGTGCAGTCGGCCAATACAGACGGCGTGCTGGTGGCTTATCCACCGGCGCAGCGTCAGGCTGTGTTGGACGTGTTCGGTCGTAACGCCAAGCGCACCGGCTTCGAGTACGAAGAGACGCCGTACCGCACGATGGCTATGAAGGATGTCAACAACTACATAGCGATATGTGTTGATGGCAAGGTCAAGACCAAAGGGCTGTACGCGGACTCGGGTCTGATGAAGAATCCGACGATGCAGGTCTGCTCTGACGCAGCTGTAGCATACTTGAAAGACGGCGTGTTCCCTGTCGACTACATCGTTGACTGGGATCGCCCTGAAGACTTCATGGCGATACGCAACGTCAAGGGTGGCGGCGTTCAACACAAGAAAATGGAGTTGGACGATAGCTGGGCAGTCAACACTTGGAAGCTCAATAAGAAGGGTGAAGAACAGCCTGAGAGCTGGTACCACGGTGTGTCAGGTAAGACCGTCAAGCGTGTGTCAAAGCCGCCGCCAGAAGAGATTTACTCTGGTGGCAAACCGTTCGGCCGCGTCGCTCGGTGGTACATGACGACGCAGGAGATGCCACCAATCAGTTATGTCGGATCAGGCAACAAGGTTCCCAAGACAGAAGGCGCGAGGGTCTGTATGACCTTGCCCGACACGCTACCTCCTGATCTCGACATCGACTGGTATGTCGGTGAAGCACATCAAATTCTTTCAGATATTGGTGTTCAAATCGAATAGACTCTGATACAATCTGTTTAATCTTTTGGTACAAGATGTTTAACGCACGAGGTGTTTCAAATATGGCAACAAAAGCCCCCAACCCCGGTGCGCTTATCGACAAGCTGGCGAAAGCCCGTGAAGCGAAGGCAGCCAACGCAGTAATTACAAAGCGTCTTGACGAAGAGTACAAAGCCATCGAGGCTGAAGTGATGGAAACCCTTGAGGCACAAGGCTTGGCGGGTGCTAAGGGTAAATTGGGTACAGTCAGTATCATCAATTCGATTGTTCCGGATGTACAAGATTGGGACAAGTTCTACGCGATGATCAAGAAGAACGGCTGGTTCCATCTGCTCAATCGTGCACCCAACGCCCCTGCCTTCCGTGAAGCTCTTGAAATCAAGGGTGAAGCGTGGATGGAGAAAAATGGCGTCACACCCTTCCACAAGAAGACACTCAGCTTGACCGCTGCAAAGTAATCAACCAAGGAGAAACACATGGCAACTGCCAAAGGTACCGCCGTAGCAAAAGCAAAGCCGAAAGGCGGCGCGCTTGTCTCTGGTTCCCAACAGGAGGCACTGGACAAGCTGCGCGCTCGTCTGCTGACACCGACTGGTGACAAGATCAAGATCAGCAACAAACAGTTCAAGCTGCCGTCAGGCGATGTGCTGGACTTCCTCGATGTGGTCGTCGTCGACTTCGTGTTCTATAACACGTACTACGAAGGCGCGTTCGATCCGAACAACATCGTCCCGCCCAACTGCTTCTCGATTAACGTCGAGTCTAAGAACATGACTCCTTCACCAAACGCCCCTGATGCGCAACATTCTGACTGTGCCGGCTGCTGGGCTAACCAGTTCGGTTCGTCAGGCAAAGGTAAAGCTTGTCAGAACCGCTGCTTGCTGGCCGTGCTGCCAAGTGATGCAAAGGAAGATACCGACTTCGCCATCCTCGACATTTCACCGACTGCGGTCAAGGGCTTCAGCTCTTACATGTCGGGTGTGGCTCGTGGCGGTAAGATGCCGTACGAAGTTGTAACCCATGTTGAATGCAACCCTGCTGTGAAGCACGACGTTGCAATCTTCAGCGATCCTCAGATTATCGAGGATGATGCGTTCCTTGGCATGGTTGAGTCTCGTCTCGATGAGGCAGCTCAGCGTTTGGCAACGGAACCTGATGTATCTGCGTTCAAGGCAGCCAACGATGCACCGAAGAAAGGTGCGTTGAAGTCTCCTGTTAAGCGTCGTGCTTAACTCTTGGCGCATTTCAGAAGCGTTGTCCAGTGTCCGTCGTCTCGTCGATTTAATGTCGAGTCTGACGGACTCTGAGATTGAGCAAGTGATTGCTTTAGAGGGGGCATCGCTTCGGCGCAAATCATTCCTCGACAAGTTGTACCGCGAAGCACGCCAACGTGCTCGCAAGAAGTTCACCCGTTAATCAACCCACGTTACGTAGTTAACAATCGAAAGGAGCCATCATGGCCCGTGCATCATCTGTTGTTCTTACCCCGGCTGAAAAGAAAGCCGTTGTTGCAACCCTCAAGGCTGACCTGAAAGCCGCCCAAGGCGTTGCCAAAGACTTGGCCAATCAAGCCAAGGCTGTCGCTAAGGCTCGCGCTTTGGAAGACAAAGAGCAGGCCAAGCTGGTCAAGGCTGCGGAGGCTGTTTTAGCCAAGGCACAAAAAGCTCTCGACGCTGCCGTAGCGTAAGGGCTGGGAGTTCAGTTGCTGGTCTGAGCGAGATTAAAAGGCGGAGAAGGGGCCTCTCATATCAAAACCAGCACTTACATGGAAGGGCATATCGGAGGCTGGTGCACCAGTCGACGTAATACGACCAGAGGGGTCGCAACTAGGTGTGCTCTGGCCTGAATACCTCGTAAGGGTAGTCAAGGGGAGTTGCGAGTCCTTCCATGTAAGTGTAGGTGCTGTTGCTGTGGAAGTGTTGTTTCATACCCCCGCGCTAATCGGGAGCAATTTCCGGCCGTGTTCATACCACGGTAACACTGATGGCAAGGTAATTAGCACGCCTGACACCTCGGAAAGACGAGGAACCCGACGAGTAGGCTCCACAACGTGAGTCGGAAAACGTCCCGGAACGAGGTACTCCGGACTAACAATTAACCACGAGGGTAGTATGCAAAACATCATGATCGACATCGAGACGTTAGGTACGTCCTCGAATTCAGTAATTTTATCCATCGGCGCTGTCGAGTTCGACAACGAGAATTTAGGTGCGGAGTTCGAGATATTTATTGATCCCGAGTCCTGTACCGACCACGGTCTCGTCATCGACGCCAGCACCGTAATGTGGTGGATGGTACAAAGCGATGAAGCGCGGGGTGAACTGCTTAAGCGTAAGGGTGTGACCCTTGACGAAGCAATTCTTCAACTTCACCAAGCCTTCGATTGGAAGGGTAAACAAGTCTGGTGCAACGGTGCCGATTTCGACTTCCCAATCATCGCTTCTGCTTGCAAGGCTGTCGGTATCCTTGAGCCGTGGCAATACTGGTCAAAGATGGATTACCGCACGCTCAAGAACCTGCTGCCGAAGAAGACCTATGGCGAGCTGAAGGTTGACGCCACCGTCAAGCACTCAGCACTGGCTGACGCCAAGGCACAAGCACTGACCACCATCAACATTCTGAAGTTCTTGGGAGGTGAGTGATGGCTGCCGCGAAACAGACGATCAACAAGCTGTTGACTGAGCTTGAGAAGAAGTATGACAAACCGCGTGTTGATGCGGTCAAAGAAGCCGTCAAGTTCGACGCCGGCAAGCCACCACTCGGCTTGATCTCACGAATAGCCTTGCTAGAAGAAGCCAAGGTCATGCAGTTTGGAGTTGAGAAGTATGGAACACATAACTGGCGCGGAGGTATGGGCTTTAGTCGTCTTATCGACGCTACACTTCGTCACGTATATGCCTTCGCCGACGGAGAAGATTTGGATAAAGAGACTCAACTTAGTCACCTTGCTCATGCTCGCTGTTGTCTTGCTTTTCTCTTAGAGTACCAAGGTAAGAAAATCGGTACGGATGATCGGTATGGCCGCTAAGCCAGAGACCACGTTCATCGCAGGTGTGCACAAAAAATTACCCAAGTCCGTGTACCACATGAAGAACAACAATACCTACGTCGGCGGTATCGCCGACTGTTGGTACAGCGGTTCTGGTGGTGACCTGTGGGTGGAGTACAAGTACCTGCCCCGCACACCCGGCCCTCGCAGTCATGGCGTCGATGCCATGAAACTTCTCAGTCCTTTACAACAAGCGTGGTTACGTGACCGACGCATGGAGAACCGAAATGTTGCAGTTATTATCGGTTGTCCAGACGGAGGTGTCGTTCTCACAGATCGCACGTGGGAATTAGAGCTAACTGTAAAACAGTTCACCTCACTACTAAGATCGAAAGAAGCTCTCGCTGAGTGGGTGGTCGAACAAGTTAACTAACATATACCCTAGAGGTAGGTGAAATGCCAATAACGAACGATCAGTGGTCTCTGCTGTTGGGGGACATAAGCTTAGAGACTTTGTCAGTACCGAGTCTGACGGAGAACTTATCCGTAGATTCGAGAAGTTTTCCGTGGTCATTCGACCCAAGTAGCAGACCGCTACAACGGTACTTCGTCAACAACGTAATCACCAACGCTGGTCCTATCAGAACCCATGTACCGCTCACATGGTTCGTTGGTGACGACCGCAACTCTAATACACTCGGAGACTATCCAATGGACTCAAATCTTTTTATCGACACGCAGAGCGTTCATTTCACCGAAACAATGGCGATCTTTAACCACACTCAGGTGTTCTGTCTCTCAACCTATCGGGAAGAACAGAATCAACTGGCCTATCAGATGGCTGAAAGGGGTTACGCTTACCACTCGGCATGGGCGCGTCACTACGATACTCGTGTCGCTATCGTTAAGGCTCGGGTTAAGAACAGCCTTGCTTCGAAGAATCACCCCTCTCATCGTTTCGCCATAAACGCTTACAACTACAGACCGATGAAACGGTTTCTTCAAGAGTTGAATGTTGCGGTAAGAGACGAAGAATCTGACGATGTTTGCAAAGCACTCAACAACATCGCCGGTTGGGACGCGTCGTTTGCGACTGACATTTATCGCAAGTTGAATCGTGACCACAGCTTCGACATTTACACATGCGCCGACTGCGGCACATTCATGCGCGATGACTGGTCGCATAACAACAACGACGACATGATCTGTGAAGGTTGTATCCAAGATCACTACCTCTACTCTGAGTGCCAAGACACGTACATTCACGTCGACTACGCCCAGTCGGTTTACATTTGTTTACGCTCGTGGCGCAACGGCAGCGCTGACGATTACTGCAGTGAGCACTACGGCAATAGCAACTTCCATGAGTACGCCGGTGGCTACTTCAGCGACGAAGATGACTGGTACGATGCACGTTCAGAGAACGGTGATCTGGATGAAGATGAAGAGGGCTACGATGAGGATCGTGAAGAGTCGCCACGCAATACCAACTGGCTGGCCGGCTGGCACGGCACCACTCGCAACTTCGTCGAGAAGAACAAGTCGCAAACCTATCCAGCCCTCGGCGCCGAGCTTGAGGTCTACATCCCGGATCGTGATCCGTTCGTTGGTGTGACACGCCCTTTGTTCGAGACCGACTTGATTCTTGAGTCCGATGGTTCGCTCTGTTCGCACCACGGCATCGAGATGATCTCGCACCCACTGGGTCGTGAGGAGTGGGACGAGTTCGCACCACGCTGGCTCAAGCACGTTCAGGACTACGGTGGTCTTGGCTATAACGAACCGGCTGGTGATCGCTATGGCATCCACCTGACGATTCACCGCAAGAACTTCTCACCGTTGGCTGAGGCACGCATTGCGATGTTCCTGACCAGCACAGACAACGCTCAGTTCGTCCGTGCTGTCGCGCAGCGCAATCAGATTTACGCAGCAGATAACGGTCTCGGTATCGGCTTGATGATGCGCCCACAGTTGTCGGTGGTCAGCCCCAACGGGTTCAACGAACGGTACAACGACCGAAATGGCCGTACTGAAATGAAGATCTGTGGTCGTGGCAAGTTCTGTCCGGTCAACTTCAAGGATGACTTGGCTGAGTTCCGTATCTTCCAGTCGACGACCAACATCGTCAGCTTCCAGAAGAACCTTGAGTTCGTATGGGCGCTGTGGGCTTGGACGAAAACTGAGACAGCCAGTGGCAACTCTCATAACTACAAAGACTTTGTTCTGTGGTTGAACAAGCGTCAGCAGCGCAAGCAGTTCCCGACTTTGATTAAGTTTCTATCGAAGAAGGTGTTTTACGGTACCAACTTCCCGCCAATTACTTCACCTTGGCACAGCCTCATGACTCACCCCACAGAAGACTACGCAGTCGAGGATATGGCCGCGTAAGACTCTGACACACTCTCTTTTTACTCTAAGGAATCATTATGCAAAAAAAAGTAATCGAAGTAATCTGTCACTCCCTCGCCGCCGCTAATGCAGCACTTGACCTGCTCGAACCGACTCTGGCTTCGGGTGACATCGTTGGTCTGCAGCAGGCCGTCGAAGTTCAGGCTGCGCCGGTGGTTGTGCCTG
>ERZ724509.1105-NODE-1105-length-10351-cov-3.465423_pt1 | contig 10351 bp, 18 predicted proteins | sample MGYA00376042_ERZ724509 | MGnify/ENA primary metagenome ERZ724509 (study PRJEB28724, sample SAMN07190887) | wastewater metagenome | isolation source: effluent of sewage treatment plant in Hong Hong | place: USA: Christiansburg, Virginia | collected 2016-03-01 ...
CACAAGGAACAAGAGTTCTGGCTGTGGGTTTCATCGTGGGCCGTGTTCGTGCAGAAGCCGAGCGACCTGGGATACAGCGATGAGGGTTACGACCTGCCGCCCATCGAGGTCCGCTACCACGAAGTGCCCACGGACTACGCGCAGGCTGGCGCTGACCGCGACGGCCAGATCCTGATGTTCCAAGATCCGGCGCTGGGCCTGAGTGCCGCGGCTGCGGAGAAGCGCGACAGCATGCCGGCGCGCGTGGCCAAGGCTGCGCAGATCGTCGCTGACGCACCTGCAGATCACTTCGTGCTGTGGCACGACCTCGAAACCGAGCGTCACGCGCTGCAGGCAGCCATCCCTGATGCGGTGAGCGTGTGGGGCTCGCAAGACCTTGAGGAACGCGAGCGCCGCATCGTCGGGTTCGGTGATGGCGAGTTCCGCATCCTCTCGACGAAGCCAGTCATCGCGGGCAGCGGGTGCAACTTCCAGCGCCATTGCCACCGCGAGGTCTTCGTCGGCATCGGGTTCAAGTTCAACGACCTGATCCAGGCCATTCACCGCGTGCAGCGCTTCCAGCAGCCGCACCCGGTGGTGATCGACATCATCTACAGCGAAGCCGAGCGCGAAGTGCTTCGCACGCTGCAAGCCAAGTGGGCGCAGCACGACGAACTGGTGAGGAACATGACCGACATCATCAAGCGCTTCGGCCTGAATCAACTGGCCATGCAGGACGCGCTGGCCAGGTCCATCGGCATCAAGCGAATCGAAGTCAGCGGCGAGCGGTTCACGGTCGCCAACAACGACTGCGTTGAAGAAGCCAAGGGCCTGCCGGAGAACCACGTTGACCTGATCGTCACGTCGATCCCGTTCGCCAATCACTACGAGTACAGCCCGAGCTACAACGACTTCGGCCACACGGAAGACAACGACCATTTCTGGTCGCAGATGGACTACCTGACGCCTGAGTTGCTGCGCATCCTGAAGCCCGGCCGGCTGTACTGCTGCCACGTCAAGGACCGCATCCTGTTCGGCAACGTGACCGGCGCAGGTGCACCTACCGTGAGTCCGTTCCACTGCGAGGCCATCATGCACGGCCGCAAGCACGGCTTCGACTACATGGGCCTGATCACCATCGTCACCGACGTGGTGCGCGAGAACAACCAGACCTATCGCCTGGGCTGGTCCGAGCAGTGCAAGGACGGCACCAAGATGGGCGTCGGGTCGCCCGAGTACGTCGTGCTGTTCCGCAAGCCACAGACCGATCGGACGAAGGGCTACGCCGATGTGCCGGTGAAGAAGTCGAAGGAGGACTACACCCGCGCGCACTGGCAGGTCGATGCGCACGCCGTGGGGCGCGGCAGCGGCAAGAGGCAGATCACGGCCGACGAACGGGCGGCGCTGGGCCCGGACAAGCTGGCCAGCATGTGCACGAAGTACAGCCTGCAGCATGTGTACGACTATGAGTTTCACGTGCGCATCGGAGAAGAACTCGAAGCCCGCGGCGCACTGCCGTCGACCTTCATGAGCCTAGCGCCTGGGTCTCATCACCCGGACGTGTGGCACGACGTGACGCGCATGCTGACGCTCAACAGCGATCAGAGTCGGCGTGCTGTCGAGAAGCATGTTTGCCCTTTGCAGTTCGACATCGTTGATCGCCTGATCGATCGCTACAGCAGCCCCGAAGAGTTGGTCTATGACCCGTTCTGCGGCCTTGGGACGGTTCCCTATCGAGCCATCCTGATGGGCCGGCGCGGCGGTGGCAGCGAGTTGAACCCGGGCTACTTCATGGACCAGGTGCACTACCTGAAGTCCGCCGAGCGCGAATTCAGCATGCCGTCGCTGTTTGACGCATTGGAGGCCGCATGAATGCAGATCTGTTTGGGTATCAACCCGTGAGCAGAAGAGCGGAGCGTGCGCGCGCAGCATCCGACGCGAAAGCCCGCGCCGAGCTGGGCATGCAGCGCGCCCACAGCCGCAACGAACGCATCAACGCCGGCTGGTGCGGCATGGCCTTGCACGCGCTGCGCCAGTTCGCGCGCAGTCAGGTCGGCCTGTGGACCATCGAGCAGGCCCGTTCGGTGCTGGAAGGCTCGCCCGAGCTTCCGCGCCCAACCGATGGCAGGGCCTGGGGCTACGTCACCACCGAGGCCATCAAGCACGGCTACATCGTCAAGACCAAGCAGACCGCGGCCGCGGCCAGCAGCAACGGGGCTCTGAAGCCGTTGTTCACGCGGGGGGCGAACGCATGAGCACACACGACAACGGCGGACCTGCGTTCCCGGTCCCGGGTCTTCAACACGACGAATCGTTCAACGGCATGACCCTGCGCGACTACTTCGCCGCAATGGCGATGCAAGGAATTCTGGCCTCCGGCGCCAGACATCTGACCGCCGCCGATCCAGCGAAAGTGCTTTCGTCATCCGCCTACAGGGCGGCCGACGCCATGCTCCAGGAGCGCGCGAAATGAGCGACGACATCAAGCTCCCGCCCGCGACGCTGTGCGAGGCGCGCAATCAGGCTACCGGCGAGCGCCAAGTGTCCGACCACGATGACGCCTACTACGACAGCAACTGGGTCGTTGCGCGGCCCATCTACACCGCTGACGAGGTGCGGGCGGCGATCCTGGCTGACCGCGAGGCGCGCGGGCATCAGGACCTGCTGGAGGCGCTGCAGGACTTGGTTGCGATGCTGCCCGACCCTGAACTGGACAACGACGACGTGCAAAAGCACTTTGTCAAGAAGGCCGTCGCAGTCATCGCCAAGGCAACCGGAGAGGCCGCATGACCTACGGCGCCATTCCCAAGGCCATGCGCACGCCTCCAGCCGGCCACGTTGCCGTGCATGTGTCAAAAGCCGTGTTCCCGTACATCGGTTCGCGCTGGCGCATTGGATGGAACATCGACCATGTAAAGCACGCGCAAGTGCTGTTGATTGACTGTTACTACAAAGGGCAGGCAGATCGAAAGCGTCCGGCTCCACTCGGCGCGCGCATCGCTCTGCAGGCCCTGGCGCGGCAGATCCGTGCGCGGCTTGGAAGCCCATCATGAAGATCCGCGATTGGCACTCTCCGCGCGAGCAGTCGTGCAACCTGGGTCGACATCACTGGAGCGTCTCGCGACTGTTCGAGCTTTCGCGCCATCTGCCGGTCATGGAGGTTCCGATTGATCACCTGAACCTCTACTACACCTACGAGAAGTTGACGCTGCGCGAACTGGTGATGCACATGCGCGCGGTAGAGGCTGCCGACTTTAGTTTCCCGATCATCCTCGATGAAGACGGTGAGTTGATGGATGGGCGCCATCGGCTCATGAAGGCCATGCTGCTTGGCGAGAAGACGATCAAGGCGGTCCGCTTCGACGAGAACCCGTCGCCTGATCGGGTTGAGGATTGAGCGGTGACCGACAACGAACGCATGTTCGCCCGCGCCATCGCGCCAGGCATGGTGACGTTCCCGCCGGGCATCCAGACGAAGCGCTTTGCGCGCGACATGGCCTTTGTTGCCGAGCACAAGCCCGGGTGCGAGCTTTCTCCGAAGCAGGCCTTGTACCTGCGCCAGGTGGTGGTGCGCTACCGCCGGCAGATCCCGGCCGACATCGTGGCCGCGGCCAGGCGGGAACTGGCTGAACTGGAGGCCGCGGCGACATGAGCGCTTTCGACAAGCTGGCGCTGGGGCCGGCAGCCGTGAACAGCACGGCCCATCGCGTTGTGAAGCCTGCGGCGCCGCAGAACGTCTGGAGTCCGAAGCCGGGCCCCATGCCGCACCACAGGATCTCTGATGTTCCGCTTGCTACGGCGCCGATCCCGCGTGCAGCCCCAGCGCCGATGCGCGAGCTTGTCGGGAAGCGGCGAGGCCGAATGACGATCTACGGATACGCCGCAGACCAGGGTGGTGGAGTTTCAGCCAAGTGGGTCGCGCGCTGCGACTGCGGGAACTACGAGCACCGCACCCGCATCCTGCGCTGGCTTCACACGCAGGCCGACGATATGTGCGCCGAGTGCCTTGTGCGACGCAAGCTCACGCATGGGATTGGCGACGCCGCCCAACCAGCAAAGCGCGCTGATGGCGGCGAACTTCAGAAGCTGGTGAGCGGAAAGAAGCCATGACGAGGCCTCCAGCGCTCACGCCGATCAACTGCGACCTGCGCGACTTTCAGTTCATGCCGCTGTACGTCGCAAGCCTGCGCGATTCGGAGCTTGCCTCCAACGAGACGCCCGAGGCCTGCTGGGCCGCTGTGCTTCTGTGGGCGGCCTCATGGCACCAGGTGCCGGCTGCGTCGATACCCAACGATGACAAGTGGATGGCCAAGGCCGCCGGTTACGGCCGCGTGGTCAAGGAGTGGATGCGCGTTCGATCAGGAGCGTTGCGCGGCTTCATCGAGTGCGACGACGGCCGGCTGTACCACCCAGTGGTGGCCGAGAAGGCGCGCGAGGCGTGGCATTCCAAGCTCGAACAGCGTTGGCGAACGGAGTGCGCACGCATCAAAAAGCACAACGAACGACACCACACGTCACTGCCTCGACTTTCATTTGTCGACTGGATGAATGCAGGTTGTCCCCAGGGACAACCGCTGCTTGTCCCTGATGAAGACGAATCCAAGAGACAGGGAGAGGGACAGGGACAGGGAGACTCTGGTAGTTCCGAAGCTATCGCTTCGGCCGCCGCTGACGCGCCGGCTGCCGTGGACAAGTCCACGAAGACACCCACTCCGGCTGCGCAGCCTGCGGATCCACCGCCTGCAGAGCCATCCCGCAAGCGCAAGGCCTGGAACGCCTGCGGCGCATGGCTGGCGGCCGGTGGCGTGGCCGAGACCACGGCCCGGGAACTGATGGGCGCGGTGATGCGCGACTACGCCGACGTCGGCCTGGATGCGCTGGAGGCGGCGCCGCAGGGAAAGGACGTTGGCGAGCCCAAGGCCTACCTGCTGGCCACCGCCAAACGGCTGCGCGCCGAGCGCGGCGGTTCGAAGCACCCGACGCCGACCGCTGCCGAGACGGCCGCCATGCTGGCCCGGCAGTCAACCCCGATGTCTGCCGACGAGAAGGCGGCGTCCGATGCCGCCCGGCTTCGTGCTCTTGCTGCGCACGGCCTGGCACCAACTGAAGAAGGAGCATGCTGATGCACGAGAAGGGTTCCATCGTCAAGGGCGGCAGCAAGGACCGAACGCTCAAGCTGATCGCCGGCTACCCGAGCGGGCTGAACCCGCAGCAGGTGTGCGACTCGCTCGGCATCAGCAAGCAGGCCGCCTCCGACGTGCTGTGGGAACTTGGTCGGGACGGGTTCCTGTCATCGGTTGAAGACCCGGCCGGAAAGATGACGCGCCGCAAGCGCTGGTGCCTGCCCGAGCACATCGAGACCTGCCGCGAGGCTGTCGGCCGCAAGGGTGGCGGGACCAAGCCGCCGAACCTCAAGACCGCGGACAACAAGCGCTTCGCGTCCACGCCGGAGGAAAAGATCAACGGGATGAGCAAGCCCGCGCAGTCGTGCGGGAGCTTCGTTCCCATCCCGCCTGATCTCCGCTTCACGGTGGCTGCGCCCGTGCCGTTCTTCTCAAAGCCCGGCTACCGCACCGACATGCTCAAGACCGGCAGCGCGCTTGAAGCAGCCTACGGAGGCGGCAATGACTGAGCGCAGCGACCGCATCCGCCTGGCCAGCGCTGAAGTCCGCTGCGAGCCCGGCAAGCCAGGGCCCGCCAGGTCCATCTGCGCGCGTGCGCTGGCGGCCATGGACAGGGGCAGTCCGATGGCCGACTACAGCACCAGCGTCTACGGCTGCACACCGACGTGTCTGCACTTCCTGCACGTGGTGCATGTGCGCCGCCAGCCTGATCCGGTGCAGCCGCGCGTTCATCCACCCATCGGGAGCAAGTCGTGACGCTGGACGAGGTGCGCGAGAAGTTGACCGCCCGGCAGATTGCGGTGCTGAAACTCGCCGGCGACGGCCTGCGCCAGGAGCAGATCGCCGACCGGCTGTGCATCAGCCACAAGACCGTGCACACGCACCTGACGCAGATCCGTGCACGGCTGAAGGTGGCAACGACAACGGCGGCAGCGGTGCTGGCCACCAAGGCGGGGTTGCTTTGATGGTCGAAGCCGAAGCGAAGACCGGCGTCGAGCGCATCGTTTCCTCGCGCGACCAGGCGCACGCCGCAGCCAACGCTCTCTACGCGCAGGCCAAGGCCATCGTGCAGTCTGGCCGCAAGGCCCGCATGGTGTGCGAGGAACAGGAAGACGATCGCAGCGTCCAGCAGAACCGGTACTACTGGGGCGTCGTGCTGGCCGAGACGTCGCAGCAGGCCAGCATTGAAGGTCAGCGCTGGGCCGCCGAGGCGTGGCACGAGCTTTTCAAGCGCATGTTCCTGGGCTACGAGATCCGCAAGACCGTGGTGGCCGGGCGCCGTCGCAAACTGGTCACGCGCACGCTGCGCAGCACCACCAGGCTCAAGGTGCGCGCCATGGGCGACTACCTCACCAAGGTGCAGGCGTTTGCGGCCGGCGACCTGGGCGTGCGGTTCTCGTGCGAGCGCTGGGAGGAATACCGGTGAAGCGTAGCGGGTTCCAGCGCAAGGCGCCGGCGCCGAAGCCGTGCAAGACCTACGAGGTGTTCACGCCGCGGCCGCGCCCGGTGGCCGTGGCCAGGGTCGACGTTCCCGCGCGCATGTGCGTGCCGGCGCCAAAGGAAGTGAAGGCCAAGCCCGGCAAGCGTGCGCCAACGGTCGAAGAACGGCAGTGGCTGGACGCCATCACGGCCTACGGTTGCATCGCGTGCCGCATGGATGGGCTGGGCGTTGTGCCGCCGGCGGTGCACCACATCCTGCGCGGAGGGCGGCGCATTGGGCACCTGTTCTCGCTGCCGCTGTGTGACCCGGGCCACCACCAGAACGGCGCCGATCGCGGCATGGTCAGCAGGCACCCGTGGAAGGCGCGGTTCGAGGCCAAGTACGGCAGCGAGTTGCACCTGCTGGATGGTCTTCGCGCAACCCTTGGAGCAAAGGCCGCATGAGCACACGCCGCACCACAGATGAGCGCTACGGCGCGGCCACCCAGGCATCAAGCCTTGTGGTCGACCCGGATGAACGCGGCCACGTGGACTACCTGGTGGCCGCAGGATGGGGCGGCGCTCACCTGGGGGCCAGGTTGCACCGTCTGCGCACCGAATGGGATCTGGCCGCCGGCGAGTACAGGCTTGCCATGCAGCACCAGCACAAGGTCGAGCTGTCGGCCGCGCGCACGGCCCGCATGGCGCAGCGCACCAGCGACAAGGAGAAGGCCGCCGACATGCTGCGCGAAGCTGCGCAGGATCTGCAGCAGGCCGCACGAGAAGCGCTGACCGCCCGCGCGCTGGCGATGGTGCACCTGAAGACGCTGCACGAAGCCAAGCAGGCGCTGGGGGCGTTTGCGAACTACCACGCCGACCGTCTTCGCCTTCCGTTTGGGACCAACACGGTCAACGCGCTGGCCGGGCGCGCACTGCAGGCCTGGCTGGATGCGATCTGCGGTGCGTGCTCGGGCCGCGGGTTCAACGGCGGCTACCTGACACCCAAGGTGCTGTGCACGCAATGCAGCGCCACCGGTCGGGCGCAGTACCGCATCAACACCGAAGACAGGGCGGGCCACTTCCAGCGCTTCCTGCTGGCCAAGATGGACGCCAAGTGCGAGCGGGTGGAACGCGCCATCGCGCGCCGAGTGTCGAACTTCGAGCGGGCGCAGACCAAGAAGCTGTCCGACCGTCGAGAGGCGTCTGAGCAGCAGCTTCAGCGGCGGCTGACCGGCCTTCGGACCACGGCCGCGGAGCAGGACTAGACTGCCATGGCCGAGTGGCTGCACGCCGTCACGTACTGCGAGCGCTACGGCGACTCGCAGGACGCCATCCAGAAGCGCCTGCAGCGCGGCATCTGGTTGCACGGCGTGCACGTGAACAAGCCAATGGGGAGCAAGGCACTATGGGTGAACATGGCCGCCTGGGCGGACTGGGTAGCGAGCAACGGCCCGCCTCATCTTCACGGCAAAGCGTCGGGATCAAGCGGATCACGCGCCCCGGCGGAAAGCAGGTCTACCGGCTCGCGTTCAGCTTCCGCGGGCAGTGCCGCGAAACGGTTGCCCTCCCCCACAGCAAGGCCAACGACCTCTATTGCGAACGGCTGCGAGGCGAGATCCTGCGAGCCATCGAACTTGGAACCTTCCGCTACGGCGACTACTTCCCCGACAGTCCGCGTGCTGCGGCCTTCGGCCACGGATCAGCGCGCACCAAGACCCTGAAGGTGCTACTAGAGGCCTACCGCGATCGCGTCGAGAAGACGTTTGCGCACAGCACGTTTTCGGCCGTGCGCAAGGCCATCGACAACGTGCTCATCCCGTGGTGCGGGTCGAAGCGGCCGCACGAGCTTTCGCCCAGCGACATCCGGGCCTGGGTCAGCAGCCAGACCACCAGCCTCAAGCGCATCCGCAACGTGGTGTGGCCGCTGCGCACGGTGTTCGATGAGCTGGTGTCCGATGGCGCCATCGAGTTCAACCCGTTCACCCGCGTGAAGCTGGCCAAGCTGGTGCCCGAGGACCGGCGCACCAGCGACTACGAGCCCGACCCGTACACCGAGGACCAGGTGCGCACGCTGCTGGCGCGCATGGCTTTGCCTGACCGGCTGGCGATGCAGTTGTGGGCCTACACCGGCATGCGCACGGGCGAGCTTGTCGCGCTGCGCTGGCCACGGGTCGACCTGCAGGCTGGGACCATCCGCATCACCGAGACCACCACGGAGCGCAAGGACAAGGACCGGCCGAAGACCAAGGCCGGCGCACGCACGATCCCGCTGCTGCCGGCGGCGCGCGAGGCGCTGGAGTTGATGCGCCAGTACACGCTGCTGGCCGGCGACCGGGTGACGGTCAACCCGCGCAGCACGCGCGGCGACAAGGCCTGGGACGACAAGCGCCTGGCGCAGGTCTGGAAGGCAGCGCACACAGGAACAGGCATCACCTACCGCAACCCCTATGCCCTTCGGCACACCTTCGCGTCGAACCTCCTGAGCGAGGGCGAGAACATCGCGCTCATCAGCCGGCTACTGGGCCATGCGACGGTGGAGATGACCATCCGGCACTACGCGAGGTGGATCGCGCAAGGTGAATCGTTGGGATTCGACCGGCCGCCGAGGCGGTACGGAATGACGCGCCTGTGGGCGCAGGAGAAGGTGGCATGACGATCACGCTGTGCGAGCGTTGCTTTCAAGACTGGGACAGCGAGCACGAGATTCGGTACTGGTTCAGTCTGAAACGTGAATTGTAACGCGGCCAATTGATCGAATATGATTCGTTGGCTGCATCTTGGAGTCGTTCAAATGAAGCTGAAGGTTTTGCATGTAATTGCCCGGGTCCTTGGAATTCAGTTCAAGGTTGGCGGCTTGCCCTATGGGGCCACGGTAGCGGCGCATCACCAAGATCGCGACGGGTCATTGAGCCAAGCGGCGCAACCGTAGTTGAAAGATGCCCATGCTGGGGCGATCGGGGCGACGAACACTGTGTCGTTCTGGTCGATGACCTTCATGAGTTCGTCTCTGACTTGGTTGGCCGTGAGTCTTGTGTCAAGCAACCAGACAGACTCAAGGCCTTTGCAGTAGGTGAACCTTTTCAGGTACTCGAAGACTGGCGTGTAGTTGCGACCTGGCTGCCGAAGATCGTATGTGACAAGCAAGATGGTCATTGCTACTCCCATGGATGAATGACCATTCTTCCCGGTTGCAGCAAAGCGACTGGTCTGCATTGCATGCGCGCATCATCAATCGAATTGACGCAGGCGCAGTTCTTGACTTCTGTTCAACGAGTGCGTGGACCGGGCAAGACAGGCCCAACAACTGCGACCGTGGTACGCTGCGGCATGGCTACGAAGCGTTCAAACCCGCGCAAGGACTTCACGCAGACCGCGCTTGACGTGGTGCGTCAGGCCACGGGCGAAGCGGCTGCGCCCGCACCCAGCACAAAGCCAAATGGCGGGCGCAAGAGGCGTCTTGCTGAGACGGGCGGGCAGCCGGCGACGAAGAACAAGTCCTAGAGAAGGGAAAGAGTCTCGCCCTTCTTGGGATACGCGCGAGTGAATCTCGCCTTGAACGAATCCCAATTGTCTTCTGATCGCATGAACCCAATTAGCGCGTACATGTGCTGCGCAAGCGCAGGATTTCCAATGTCCTCCGTTAGCCATTGGTGATGACGGGCTTTCCGCTGCCCCTTGCCGTCACTCGGGTTCTTCCGCTCAAGCTCTTCGATCACGCCTGGGCCTAGGCGCTCATAGACCAAATCTCGGATGTAGATTCCAACCACACCTGGGCGCCTGGAAGATCCGTTCCATGGCCACTTCTTGAGCCGATACAACTCCCTGAAGAA
>ERZ724509.1106-NODE-1106-length-10348-cov-4.644419_pt1 | contig 10348 bp, 23 predicted proteins | sample MGYA00376042_ERZ724509 | MGnify/ENA primary metagenome ERZ724509 (study PRJEB28724, sample SAMN07190887) | wastewater metagenome | isolation source: effluent of sewage treatment plant in Hong Hong | place: USA: Christiansburg, Virginia | collected 2016-03-01 ...
AAGCTGCGAAGCGCGCCGTGTACGAGCTCGGCCGCCGAGCACCTGACAAGGCGCCGCGCCCGCCCAGAACACGCACCGGGCCGTGCCCGACCTGCGGCCAGCCAGCGACCGCGCCACCGCCCCCTGTTGTGTTCGCTCCACGCGCCCCGGCTGTCGACCCGACGCTGCCGCCGGCGCCACCGGCTGATCGGACCCCTCACCGGGCTGGTGAGCCGTTCCGTCGTGTCCTCGTCTGCGATGACTGCGAGTTCACCTGCGAGGTCAACGAGCCACGCCTGTTGATCCGGCACTGCGTCGAGGTTCACCGTAGGCCAGCGACCCGGTCGGAGCGCACCCCTTCCCGCGTCCCAACCGCGACCCCATCCATCCCCTGACCAACGAGAGGCACTTCCCTGATGGCCACAGCACCCACCACCCAACTCATCCACCTCCGACACGACCAACTGCTCCCAGCGGTCGACAACGTCCGCTCCCATGTCGGCGACGTCTCGGAACTCGCGAACTCGATCGCGAGTATCGGAGTACTCCAACCGCTCCGTGTCTCCATGGCCGACGGCGCCCGGAAGGCCACGATCGTCGCCGGCGAACGCCGCCACGCAGCGATCGGCGAACTGATCGCGGACGGCCGCTGGAAGAAGAGCCAGACGATCCCGTGCGTGTTCGACGGCGAGCTCGACGACGAGTCCCGTGTCGTCGCGATGCTCATCGAGAACCTGCAACGCGCCGACCTCGATCCGATCGAGGAAGCGAACGGCTACCAACGGTTGATCACCGACTTCGGCTACTCCCGCGAACGAGTGCGCGCAGCGACAGGCCGATCGAAGACAGCTGTGCAGGTCCGCCTCGCATTGCTCAAGCTGGCCCCCGAGGTGCAAGCCGCGGTCGCCGCCCGAACCCTGCCGCTCGACATCGCCTCTCGCCTCGCAGCGCTCCCCAAGGACGTGCAGGAAGCGATCGTCGCGAAGAAGGGCCCCAGCGAGATCACCCCGTGGATCATCGAGGAAGCCGAGAAGGACCTCGCCCGCAAGGAAATGAACGCCCGGTTCCTCCGCACCTGCGAAGAACGAGGCCTCGCCCCGACAGCTCAGCCCGCCTGGCAGCTCACCAAGACCCACACAGCGACACTGACCGTCCCGGTCAAGGACTTCGCCACGGTGCTGCTCCCGGCCGATGTGACCGGCGGCTACGCCCGCCTCGACCACTACGCGAAGACCGTCGAGATCTGGCTCCCCGCCCACACCGGGCCGGTCGGCGACGAAGACGACGAGTTGACCGTCTGGCGGGCCGCGTGCGCACGGATCCGCGCCGAACACGCGAAGGCCGACAGCGCGTGGAAGGCCCGACGCCTCGAGCAGCTCTCGTCGTTCGCACGCACCGCCCCAGCAAAGCTCGTGCACGAAGCCGCACTCAGGTTCGTCACCGATGGAGAACGCACCTCCGAGATGCTCGAACGCGCCGGGTTCAAGGCCCCCGACGGGATCACCGACGAAGACACCCTCGCCGACCTCGAAGACGAGTGGCTGAAGCAGCCCGCCAACCTCCTCGCTCTCGCCGCCGTCGTCATCCTCGAGCACAGCTGGTTCGTGTCGGACCTCGGCGTCCGGTTCTCACAGCACGTAATCACCGAGATCGGCGAACCACCCGCTCACCCGGAACTCCCGCCACATCCCACCGCCGGCATGGCCCACACAGACGCACCCGCCGTCGAGGACCCGCCCGGACAGGACGACGTCGACCTCGCCGACGACCCGGCGCTCGACGACGAGCCGGCCGGCGACGACCCTGCCGACCTGTCGGTCGACTGAGATCGCGAGGCCTCGCGTGGATCCTCTCCACCTCGACACGATCGGCGACGTGATGCGCGCCGCCCGCGCCGCCGCCCTGGCGCAGGCACGAGCGCTCCGACCCGACACACCTGTCGCGGTGCCACGCGAGGCCTCGCTCACCTGGTCCACCGACCTCGCCTGCGCCTACTGCGGCGCACCACTCGAACCGACCATCACGAACCACTTCATCGAAGCAGCTGCCGGGGCGACCTGGGACACCGTCACCCACACCATCTGCACCAACGACCGGTGCGCCCACCCGTTCGACATCCACATGCGGCTCCGCCCACGAGCGCCCCGCCGCCCCCACGCCATCCATCACCGCAACCGCGCCGCGGCCGGCGCCGCGCTGATCGACACCATCACCGGAACCAGCGAATGAACCACCACACGCACCCCGACACTGACCGACTCACCTTCGGCTGCCCCGCCTGCGCCCAGGTCGTCGCCGCCGACCAGGCGGCCGCCGAGCTCGACGCGGCCCCCACCCGCCGCTGCACCTGGCACTGCCGCTACCTCGCCACCAGCGACGTCGAGGACTCGGCGATCGCCACGCTCACGTTCACCATCGCTGTCAAGGTCCCCGCCGGCTGGAACGGTGACCAGGTCGACCACCAGTACTGCGCAGCCGCCGGCGAACGCTTCATCCTGACCCTGCCCGACACCCTCACCGCAGCGGCCATCGACGCGGCGATCGAGACCATGGAAGTGACCCGCGTCGCGATCGGCGAGACCCTCCCGGAGACGCTCGACAAGCGACCCACCGCCGATGTCCCTCTGTTCGAGCTCGGCGGCGCAGCGTGAGCCGCGACTACGCCGCCGAGTACTCCCACCGCGACAGGGCAGCCCTCAAGCGGCAGCGCGGCCGCGCCTACGAACGCGAGATCGCCCGAGCCCGAGCAATGGGCCTCTCGATCAAGGCGATGCGCCGAGCGACCCGGATCGCATCCACCCGAACCCAGCGAAGCGCCATCGAGCGCCGCCTGAAACAGGAGAACCCAACCATGCCCGCAACCGACATCAGCCCCGGGATCGGCTTGACAACAACCCGTCACACGCAGGGCGCCCACCAGTGATCAACCCCGAACCCCGAACCCTCAGCCAGCGCACCATCGCCCGTCGCCTCGACGAAGCTCGCGCCGCCCGTGACCTCGACCAGCTCGTCACCGTCGCCGACGAAGCCGTCACCGAGCTCGAGCGACTCACCCGCCGGCCATCGATCAACGGCGAGCCAGACCCCGACCTGTACGAGCAGCTGCTCGACCTCGAACACCCCGTCGCATCAGCCGCCGCCGCCGAGCTCGGCCGGCTCCGCCAGATCATCCGTTCGCTGTTCTTCGACTGCGAGTCGAACACGATCCCCGGCTACCCCGGGCACCGCGTCATCGTCAACCACCGCCTGTTCGACGCCATCCGCACCGAGGCCCGCCGGCCATGACCGCCGCAGCGAACGACCTCATCGTCCCGATCGTTCTCACCCTGCTCGGGGTCGCCGTCTCGTTCGCCGCCGCGATCGCCATCAGCTGGATGGGCTCGACGTCCGACACCCAGACGGCGCCGGCCCCACCATGCCGGTCCCGATTTCTCGGAGAGCGATGCACCTGCACCGGTCCTCACGATCTCCACACCCACCACGAGCGCTTCTGGTGGGACTCCGCATCCGAAGACCCCAGAGAGGATCAGTCCGCATGAGCGACACCCCGGAGTGCCCGCCCGGCGCTCACACCCATCCGGTCCTACCGAAGCTCCTGCTGTTCACCGGCACGATGGTCGCGCTCGACGACGTCCCCGTCGCGCTCTGCCCCTCCGACGTCGTCGCCGCCCGCATCGCAGACCTCATCAACCAACACGGGTTGCTCGAGGTCCCGGACACGATCCCGCTCAAGCCCGGAGGCACGTCATGACCGACGGACCTACTCGCGAGATTGCTGCACTGCTCCCGACGCCATCGCACCTCAAGATGGCCGAGCTGATTCGTGCCGAGATGGAGCGCCAGGGCTGCACGCAAGCCCTGCTCGCCAGGGCCGTCGGCCGCTCACCAAAGCACGTGAATCAGGTGCTCAACGGCAAAGCGTCCACACACGAGCTGGACTACTGGGCGCACGTGCTCGGCGTCCGATTCGTCATCTCACTGGCCGAAGCAAGGCCCACATGAGCGCTGACCAGAGGCACACCATGAGCGAACCTGCTCGCGAGAAAACGCTGCGCAGGATCAGCACCCGCCTCGCCGCCCCCATGTCCGAGTTCTCACCCGAGTTCGTGCAGGGCATGGCGAATCGAATGGCCGTCAGCTTCCACAAGTACGGCAAGGTCGCCGACGGCTTCCCCGCCAACATCGACGCCATCGCCAGCCTCCAATCACGCCTGGTCAAGTACGCCGAGACGGGCAACACCGAGTGGCTGATGGACGTGGCGAACTTCGCCATGATCGAGTTCATGCACCCCCGCCACGAGGGTGCGCACTTCGAGGGCACCGACTCCGACCAGTCGCCCGGACGAGTCCGCTCCGACGGGTCAACCGACGCCGATCGGAACGTCCGATGACCACCAGATACTTCCACGAATCTCGACATCGCCGTCGCCGGCGATCCCTCTGTTGGGCGGCAGCGGCTCTGGTAGCGGTGTTGTCGGTCGGCGGCTGCGGTATCAAGGATCCAGCTGGCAGTGACAATGACGACACGTGGTCGACCATCGTCGACCCTGCGACCGGGCAGGTGTTCTCGTGCTTCACCATCTGGCGTTCGTCCGGTAACTCCGGCGGGCCTGCGGTCTGGTGCCATGAGGTGGTCCGGCCATGACGGATCGCAACCGCGACGAACCACCGGGCATCAAGCCGGTGCGCTCGTCGGTCACGCCATCACAGATCACCGAGCATCACATCGAGTCGATGGCGATGCACTCACGCTCCCGCGGGTGGCTGCCTGCGGTGCGGATCGAGATCTTCACCGAGGACGGCGCCGGCCTTGTCGGCTCCATGCTCGTCGAAGACGTCGTCGAGCTCGTCGAGATCCTGCTCACCGCCGCCGAGCGCGCCCCGCTCGACCTCGCAGCTGCCGTCCGTGACGGGGTCCTGCCATGACCGGCAGCCACGGCGTCTGGATCGAGATCATGGCCGAGCGCGCTCGCGCGCATGCCAAGCACGGTTCGACGTCGACGGAGCCGTGCCCGCCGATGGCGGACCGCCGGTTACGGGTGCTCACGGAGGAGGTCGGGGAGGTCGCCCGAGTCCTCAACGACCGTGAGCACGACATGGCACCCGGCCGACCGCAGTCGTGGTCGGCGGCACAGCCAACACCAAGCCACCGCCGCCCCCGGCATGCCCCTCCCGATTCCTCGGCGACCGGTGCACCTGCACCGGCCCCCACGATCTCCACACCCACCTCGAGCGCTTCTGGTGGGACTCGCTGTCCGAAGACCCCAGAGAGGAACCCGCAGCATGAACGAGACGCCCTGCCCGCCAGGGGCGCACATCCACCCGGTGCCGGTCCCCACCCTCGTCGTGTTCCGCGGTGCGCAACTCGCGCTCGACGACCAGCTCCTCGCGCTCTGCCCCAGCGAGGTCGTCGCCAACCGGCTGGCCGAACTCATCAACCAGCACGGCCTGCTCGACGTCCCCGACCACGTCCCCTCCGATCGGCACGAATCATGACCCCCGAAGCGATCCACTCTGACGAGTATCCGCCTGTGGACAAGGTGCCGTTCACGCTCGACCATCTGCTCGCTCACCTCCAGATCGAGGCGGACTTCGTGGTCGATCGGTTCGTTGTGACCCGAGGTCAGCGACTCGTTCTTCGGGACCTGCTCCAGCGAGCACACGACGAGATCGAACGACTGAACGACGAAAACGAGGCCCTGCGGATCGACCTCGCTGCGGCCTACTGCCGCATGGACGACATGGAAGGACTGAACGATGACTGAGGACACCAACGAGCTGCTCTGGCAGCAAGACGACGTAGCGCCGTCCCATCCCGAGGACTTCGCCTACGAGCTGGGCTGGGTTGCGCTTGGCGAGACGCTGGGCGACGACGAGGGCTGTGAGGCTGCCCGTGCGATGGGCGAGGCGATCGTCGGTTGCGACGAGATGCAGGCGATCAAAGATGCACTTCGGCACCTCAGCGGCTGTCACTCCACGCCGCAGATCGACGTGCTCCGCCTGCTCGGAGTGCCCGACGCTGCAATTGAGTGGGTGCTGTCATGAGGGGCGTCCGATTCGTGGAGCTGGATGCAAGCCGTCGAGTGACCCGACATGCCGTCGACCAGGTCAACAACAACCTGACGGCGCAGCTCCTGTGGTGCGCCAAGCACGTCGAACCCGTGTGGGTCTACAACGACGGGTCGTTCGAGTGTCCGCACACGACCGTCGTCGGCTGGGACTCTGACGGCGAACACGACCTCGTGGCGCCGCCGTGGGAGAACCCGCATGTGCCGACCGGGACGGGGTGGCCGTCATGACCACCCCACAGATGGACTGGCTCGACGACGAGCGTCGTCGGCTTCGCAACGCCGCCATCCGTGATGCCGCCAAGCGCATGAACCAGGTCATCGACAACATGCCGATCCCCGAGGCCGAGAAGGAGAGCGTTCGGACCGACTTGGAGGCCGGGGCGCGCAAGCGCAAGCACGTCATCAACGCCATGTCCTCCGTCGACCACGACTACTGCGACGGCTGCGGACAGCTCACCGTCGTCACCGATGTGTGGATCGACCGTTGCCCGACGACCCTCTGTCAGCCATGCGTGCTCGACGCCCTCACCGCCGAAGGTGAGCACCTCGGCCAGTACTGGGAGATCGAGACGTGATGGCTGTGGACAACGCAGGCGGAAGCGGAGTGAACTTGCACGAATCTGAGCCCGAGGACGAGCTCAGTCCAGCCGATCGCAAGCTCCTCGAGGCCGCCGATGTCGGGCTGTTCGCTGAACGCGTCGGGCTGCCACTGGAACCGTGGCAGCAGGCGATCGTCGACAACATGATGCAGGCCCCGTCGTGACCCGCGAATCCATGGGCGTGGCGCTGGTGGTCCGGCCATGACGGATCGCAACCGCGACGAACCACCGGGCATCAAGCTGGTCCGCTCTGCGGTCACCCCTGCACAGATCACCGAGCACCTCGTCGAGTCGATGGCGATGCACTCTCGGTCTCGTGGGTGGCTGCCTGCTGTCCGAATCGAGATCCTCACCGAGGACGGCGCAGGTCTTGTTGGCTCGATGCTCGTCGACGACGTCATCGAGTTCGTCGAGATCCTCCTCACCGCCGCTGAACGCGCCCCCCTCGATCTCGACGCCGCTCGCCGGACTGGGACACTGCCATGACCGACAGCGACGCCGTGATGCTCCACCGATTGAAGCAGCTTCGGCCGGCTGGCCGGCTTGCTCTGAGGGGCGAGGGCCTCGCGCAATACCAGTGGGCAGACGCTGGCGATCTGCTGCGCTACATCCTGAGCGGAACCGAGTGGACCACTCTCGTTTGCACCCTGACGTGCGGCTGCGCCTTTCAGGCGCATGGCCCCGAGCGGGTCGAGCTGCTCAGCCGCTACAAGGTCGACGACTGGTACGGCTGCCCGCACCACAGCGATCCGGTCAGCTTCGATAGCGACACGGGCGAGCCCAGCAAGTACGACCGCAACCAGCAGCTCGTGTCGGTCGTCCCGCTATGACCGAACCCGACCCGGTGGTGACGCGAACCGTGTGCGTGAGTTCGACCGTGCCGACGATCGAGCAGGCGTTCGCGTTCGTGATCACTCACATGGACGCCGAGCATCTCGCTCAGCCGCACATCGAGATCACTCCGATCTGGTCGTACACGCCCGACGATGACGACCTCCCACCGAAGCTGTGGTTCCAGGTCCAGGTCCAGGGAGAGCAGGTTCGCCCAGAGTGAAGGACACGCGCGCCCATCCCCGGTTCATGCTGACGCCGGCGTCGATCGCCTGGATCGACGGCGTGTCTCTTGACGCGTTCACGCTCTGGTGTGCGCTCGAGCTGTACCAGTGCCGAATGGGCGGCACCGCTCTGGTGCCGAAGTCGAAGCTGCACGCCGCGATCGCACGCCGGATGTCGCTCAAGCGCATCGATGCGGCCGTGGCCGAGCTGATCGACGAAGGACAGCTCATTGATCATCCTGACGCTGTCGAGCTGGCCGTCTGGGAGCAGCCACCGGTCGAGACCTGGCAGGACGACACTAAGCGGTGGCGGTACCTCCGGAACAACCGTCTGAAGACCATGAACGAGCTCAAGCAGCTCGTCCGTCAGCGCGACCGCAGCCTCTGCCGCTACTGCGGCATCCGCGTCACATGGGGCAACGACCACCGCAGCCCAGCGGCCGGCACGTTCGACCATGTCGACCCCGACGCCGACAACACGCCCGACAACCTCGTCGTGGCCTGCCGCCGATGCAACGGCAGGAAGAAGGACCGCACACCTGACCAGGCCAGCATGAAGCTGCTGGATCCGGGCACCGTCGCCGCCGACGTCAAGTCGGTCGCCACTGCCCCGATCGGCGCTGAAGCACCTGGTCATGCGTCGGCCCCCGAGCACCGATCTGGCAGCGACCCAGGCGAAGAACCGGTCACCGACCCGGTTCCAACCCGGTCGGACCCAGGTCACAACCTGGGTCCGCCTGGCGCGCGCCCGCGAGACAGAACCGACCCGATCAGAACCGGGTCGGAACCCGGTCCGAGCCGCCCACCGCAGGCCGGCCCTGCCGCCGCGCACCCGGACGACGGGTCGGTCCCGCGGCTGTTGCAGACCGGGGGCGCGGTGCGGGTGCGTGTCGAGGATCCTGCCCATCCGAGTCATCAGGGAGACAGTGCATGAGCTGTACGCGGTGCGGGTCGCCGGTCGTGTTCTCGGAGGGGATGTGCCGGTTGTGTGCGCGTCAGGTGAATCGTGAACGTGTCGCGCTCGATCAGTTGTCGTTGAAGGACGACGTGAAGGAGGAGACAGTGTTGGAACGAGCGAAGGTGTTCTCGTCGAGCAAGCATCGTGAGGTCGATCGATCGCTCGCGGTGTTGACCGGGATCGATCTGGTGAAGCTCGGCCGTCGTCTGCACGAGCTGGTGAGCGTCGATGTGGCGAACCCGTCGAGCCCGGACGGGTATGCGAGGTCGACACCTGGCGCGTCGGTGGAGACGGCGCCGGCCCCGATCGTGCGGGCCTGTGTCGATGACGATGGTGTGCTGCGTCACGAGTTCGGCGGGTCGTGCGACTTCTGCTCTCGGGTCACGTTGACACCGGTCGAGGGTGCGGTCAGCGCGTTGCAGGGCCGCCAGGTCGACGAGTACCACCGCAAGGTCGAGGCCGCGCTCAGCTACCTCGAGGACGCAGCCAATGCGTTGCGGGCAGCGGTCGCGAAGATCAGCGATGTCGACAAGCTCCGCGACGCGGCCGGGCTGACCGATGGCGAACCGGGCTGTTGGGCGTTGGAACGTGTCGGAGCGTGGGAGCCGGTGCTGCACCGGGCTGTGGTCGACGGGGTCGAGCGGCCGTTGGGCACCTGGGCGTACGGGTTCTACCGGCGCAACGGTCGGGTCCCGAACCGGCGCGAGTGCACCGACCACGTCGCCGGCGCCCGCCGCGTGAAGCCCTCGGCAGCGACCGCGTGAACAGAGCCAGCTGCTCGTGGTGCGGCGGGCGTTGGTCGGATCACGACCTGCTCGGACTGATGCAATGCCACCTCTTCCTGGCCTCCACGTGTCGTCGACCGACCGACATCGTCCTGGTGCGCATTGATCGTCCAGTCACGCTGCGCAGCTGGCTGCCCGAGTCGCCCTTCCGTCTGCCGAGTCTCGGCCCGCAGCTCGTGTTCGGTGGAGTGCCGGTCGTGGTCGAGGAGGATCTGCCGGCCTTCACCGTCGAGATGGTCGAGCGGTCGGGGCACGTGGCCCGGTCGTTCCAGCTGCAGCCGTGGTGCCCTCGGTGTGACGTGCCATCGTCGGTTCAGCTGGGATGGTGTCCGATCTGTGGAATCGATCCGGCGGTCGAAGGGCCAGCCCGGCCGTTCGCGCCACAGGGCATCCGTGGCTGGTCGAACGTCTGACGATCCCAGCGTTAGCGCTGTAGCTCTGCTACGTTGTCGTTCGGTTAGTTGAGCCGCAGTGTCCGTTGAGACCAGCGGCCGGCGCCGAGTCCTGTGCGGATCCGAAGGGAACACGGATGGCTGGTGCCCACCATCGTGGCCGTTTCCCGAGTCAGTCGATCGTGGTGCGTGCTCGTGCTGAGGCGCAGGACGCAGCGGCCGAGGCCGGGTGCGGTGAGCCATGTCGGTGTTGGCGGTGCGGTCGCACGTTGGCCGAGCATCCACCTCACCGCACGGGCCGGCCGGTGCGGTGGACAGCTGGGCATGTGCGTCGTGGCGATTCGACCTCGCCGATCAAGCCTGAGGCCTCGACCTGCAACTTCGAGCACGGTGCTCGAGAGGGCAACCTCGACCGGATGCGTGGCCCACTGCCCACATCCCGCCCATGGGACAGCCCACACCCCGGGGGGTACCCTGCGGACGGGCTGGTGCCGCCAGGTGCGGAAGAC
>ERZ724509.1108-NODE-1108-length-10330-cov-3.573528_pt1 | contig 10330 bp, 14 predicted proteins | sample MGYA00376042_ERZ724509 | MGnify/ENA primary metagenome ERZ724509 (study PRJEB28724, sample SAMN07190887) | wastewater metagenome | isolation source: effluent of sewage treatment plant in Hong Hong | place: USA: Christiansburg, Virginia | collected 2016-03-01 ...
TACTGGTGCTCGCAATGAGCTTGATGGGTTGCGTAGCGACCTTGCCGCCGCTCGCGCAGGGATGTCCAGCGCCTCCCTTGATGCCTGCCGCCAGCACGCCGCCGCCCTCTCAGCCGTATTCGAGCAGTGCGCAGGCGCTTATAAAGACCTGGCGGGAACGGCTGACGGTCACGCCTCCGACACAGTGACGCTGGAGCAGGCATGGCCTCAACGCTGAATCGTTACGGTGCGCGTCTTGACTCCGCGCTTGGTGTAGCACTGCACCGCGTTCCCCTCGAGCTGGAGCCAGGCGGACTGCGGGCCGCACAGCTCCGTCACCGCCTTCTCGTAACGGGCGGTCGCCTCGGCGTCGTGTTGCCGCTTCTCGATGGCGGTACTCGTACTCCACTCGGAACTGTTGTCGTCGATGAACGGACCGAACCAGCCGAGGACTAGGACTGCGGCGAGCGTTAGGCCGGTGATGGCGAGGGTGGTTTTCATTCGTTACCTTTCTGAGTTTCGGGAACTGCCAGTGTATACGGTGGCACGGGCTCCATCAAGAGTTCAACAAGAGTAGAAGGCTTGTCCCCCGAGCTACACCACACCGCAGTCGTGTTGAGCTGGTCACGGGACATCATCTCCACGGCGCGCATTGTCTCCGGTGACCTGTCCCACAGGCGCAGCAGCCAGGTGACGCTCGGGGTACCCACACAAAGAAGCACTCGACCGCCGCTGTGCATCCGACGTACCGCCCACACGATCTGAGAACGTCGCATCCCGTGACCCAGACCCAGGACCGGTGTTGACGACCGAGCGGCATCTTTCGGCGTGTACTTCAACTCGAGCTTGCCGTGAACACTCGCTATGCAATAGTCCACATCGGGCGTGCCGACCGACACCATGTTCTCCACGCGCTCGAAGTGTGACCGCAGGCCCATCTGCCGACAGGTGCGCACGAGTAGTGGCCGCAAGCTACTGGACCAGAAGGCAGCCTCGTTCATTTGCACGCTCCCCAATTGGCACCGGTCGACTGGTCAGCCAGGATCGGGACGCGCAGCTTGAGACAGGTCTCCATGATGTGCTTGACCTCGTTCAGGGCCTCGCGTGCAGCTGCCGTCTGTGGCACGCTGTGCCCTGTCTCGTCGTGGCACGTCAGTAGCATCGGGCCGAGCTCGTCCTCCACACCGGCCTCATCGAGCTGTACCATGGCGGTCTTCATCAAGTCCGCGGCGCTCCCCTGTAGCAGGCGGTTCAGGGTCTTGTGGGTGAAGGCCCGCCGGACCCTGCCGTAACGTGCCACAGCGGCCGCCTCGTGCAGTGCTGGCCCCCCCCCGTACACCGGCTCCCACAGCGGGAACCTGGCACGCCGACCCAGCACCGTGAAGATGTGGCCTTGTGTTGCCGCTTGCTCCTGTGCGGCGTCGTAGGTCGCTTTCACGAATGGCACGCCGGTGTGGTAAGCGTTGAAGAGTGACGCGCCTGCCGCCTCGTCTAGTCCCAGGTCGTTCGTGAGCTTCGCCTTGCCCATACCGTAGCACAGACCGAAGTTAATGTTCTTCACTGGCTTGCGGTCCAGTGTCTTACCGGTCTCCGCGGCGATCAACTCCTGGGTCATGGTGTGGAAGTCGGTCTTCGGGTCTTCACGATAGCGCTGGCGTACGGTGTTGCCGCTTGGTCCCCTGGCGTAGTGTGCGAGGAACCTGTACTCAATCTGTGACCAGTCGTGGCGACCCCACACCTCACCGTCCTCAGGGATGAATAGGGCTCGGAGCTTCGGACCCCACACCGGGTCGCGCGCCGGGATGTTCTGTAGGTTCGGGAGCGACGATGAGAACCTGCCACTGACCGTCCCGTTCTCATCACCCTTCAGCGGGTGGAAGAGCGCGTGCAGCCGTTCGTTGACATGCAGATTGAGAACGTACCCGCGGACGAACGTGTTCCTGTACTTCGTGAGCTTGCGTATCTCGGTGACCAGCGCCGCCGCTGGGTGGCTACAGTGCTCCAAGAACTCTTTTGTAAACGAGGCAGCGCCCTTCTCTGTTTTTGGGTAGGGTACACCCACTGCTGTAAACAAGCGTGCCAGGTCGTCGCGTGAGTTGACGTCGATGGTCCTACCGACAACCGACTTGATGCGCGCCTCGGCAATCAGGATGGCCGCGGACAACTCGTCGTCCAGTTGCTTTGCGTACGCCAGGTCAATGCGCACACCGCGTTGACGCATGCGCACGAGCTGCGGGAGCAGTGCACACTCCATGGCGAACAGTGCCGTGAGCCCCTGCTCCTCGAGCGCTACACGCTGCATGGCCAGGACGCGCAGTGGCAGGTCGACGTCGCCCTCGCCGTAAGGTCCCACGAGGCAGGGCGGTGCCCGGTAGATGTTGGCACGGTAGTTGTCCTCGTCGCCGTATGCACGCACGCACCAGTCCCGGAGCTCAGTGCTTACCTTGCCTTCTCCCAGGTAGGACTGCGCCACCTTCTCGAGTGCGTATGTGCGGCGGTTCTCGTCGATCAAAGCCTCTGCGTACTGCACGTCGTAGAACGGACCGGTGACCGGGACACCTTCGGACCACAGAGCATCGACGTCGTATGCCAGGTTCGCGCCGACCTTTGCCTGGCCCGGCGTGCAGATGTTGTCCCGCGCCCAGGCCAGAACAATCTCGGGGTCAAGGTTCTGCTCCGGTGCAATCTCGTGGCGCATCGGGAAGTACCAGCGCCGCCCGTCCTCGGTCCCCACTGCTAGCCCCACAATGTGTGCGTGCGACTCATCCGTGCGCCGGAACCCCGGACCCTTTGTGGTCAGGTCGATGTCCTTCGTCTCGCAGTCCACTGCCAGCACGCGCGCGTCAGCCAGGCGTGGAAACTCCGTCGGCGCTGTCCAGCCGGTGTCGGGGATCGGTGGTATGGGGCGCTCGTACTCGCCACGCTTGCGGGAGACAGGCAAGTCCTCCCAGAAGAACCCTAGCGCGTCTTCACGCACAGCTCTGCCAGGATCAACAGCGCCACACCGACATCTTGCACGATGCGGTCAACGTGGTGGACAAGCCACGGGGACAGCGGACAACTGCGGTCCGCCCTGGCATCAACCACGACGATCGGCTTGCCCTCGCTCTTCGCGTAGAAGACCTCCATGGATGTGCCAACACTTGGTGCGTCGAACCACACCAGCAACCCGTCGCTGTTGTCAATGTCGTCGAGGTCATGGGCCACGAGCTGCGCCGGGTCTTCCAACTCGCGCCCGCGGTAGTCACGGCGCAGTGGGTCGAGGGTCTTGCCAGGCCACGCTGCAGTGACACCATCACGCCAGACCTTGCACTGCGCGTCGGTACGGTCCGCGATGGGACCACAGAGATAGATCGTCTTCACTTGGTTCCTCCAATTACTCCGACCAGTTCACCCGCGCGAAATGCGTGGGCGTCTTTCTTGGGTGTGTGCCACTGGACCCGGTCAGCCACACCGAACACGAGTGCCGCCATCTTGGCAGACACGCGACCAGTGTCGGGTACTGGCTCCAGCTCGTCAGCTTCGAACGAGTTGTCAACCAGCGCCAGGCCGAAGCCGTTGAACTCGACCACAGGGTTGCGGTCGTCGCTCATGCGGCTTGCCGTCTGCAGCATGTCAACGAGCGACTGGTTGACCGTCTCCCACACACCGTCGTCCAGCTTGTCCACGTAGTTATCAACGACGCCAGTCGGCCAGGTACCAGCGATCAGTTGTGTGCGGACCCAGGACTCGTCGGCATAGTAGAACGTGACGGAGTTCTCGGTGAGCCCCACATTGACCACGTCACCACGCTGCACGACAGCATCAATGGCGTTCATCGGGACGTTCACGGGTTGTGCCACCGGTGCGGCCAGTGGGTGCCGGGCGACGACGACATTGTTCGTTGCGTAGGCGTGGTCCCCGGACAGGCAGATGGCTGTTGCCCATGGACGCGAGGCATCGGTGGCGGCAAACCTGGCGAGCACCTCCAGCACCTGGCCGACACCTGGGATGGCCACCGTGTTGCCGGGATCAGGTGCGGCCAGTGGGTACGGCGTCGGGTCGAGGTTGATGCGAGCACGCACGCGACCGGCCTTGACCGTCACCTGGCTGGCACCCACGGTAAGGTCCGGCATCTTGCCACAGGCAGCCGCCGCAGCTGCAAGGCGGGTTGCGCTTACGGTCATCGGTGGGAGGGTAGTGGGGACGTCGACTGTGTACCTACCATTGCCGACCTGTGCCCGGTTGCCGGTCGCCGTCTCGTAGATGTGAAGTGCACCGAGGATCGGGAGGAACTGTCCGCCCGCGTGTCCTGCCAGGGCCTTCAGAGTATCAAGCTGCATGGTTAATCCCGAACGGGTTGTGCGCCTGAAGACGCGCACTTTGTTTCCTGTGAACCTGAATGGACCGCTGACCGTAGTCGTTCGCCACGTCGACCTGAAGGTCCACCAGCAGTGAACAAGCCTGGCGCAACCCGGACAGGGAGATGCGTAAGTGATCCGCAGTCTCCCGCTTGGTCAAGCCCGCGGCGAAGCAGGCCCTGATCTCGGCGACGCTTGCGGTGTTGTGTTCGCGTAGGTTTGGCATCTCAAAAGAAAGTCACTTGCTTCCTATGGTACACGGGGCGGAGGCCTTTCATGTACCGTTTGAAGAACCTGATGTTCCACTTGTCCCGCCAGCCGTACGACTCGGAAAGGTCTTTAGCGGTGAACCCTTCGCGTTCGAACTCTGCCTCGATGTGGGCGCGCGACGCCGCATCAAGACTCCAGAACGATTTGCCGAATTGCTTGGCAGCTGGACTGTGTTCGGAGATCGACAGGTTGCGCACCTTATTGCCGACCTTCATATAGAGCCCTCCGAACATCCCGATCTGAACCCAGGACGTGGAGTCCACGCTGTACCACGGGTAGCGCTCCATGAGCTCTAGCGTCGTGAGGCCGAAGCCGTGCACCTTCACCCTGGCGGTACCGTCGGGCAGTGCCAGGTATTTGTCCCAGATCCGGTCAAGCCACTCCAGCAGGTACGGTGTGGACTCGGGTACCATGCCGCCGAGGAAGATGTAAGGGTAGCCCTCGTCGAGGTACTTCACCAGCCAGCGGTCGTCGTCCCTGGCGTGGTGTACGGGGCACACCGCAACGGGCAGGCGCATGGCCTCGAGTATCTTTTGGTTCTTGTAGGAGTCGGCCTCCCGCCCCGCACCAATGGCGTCCACGTTCGAGGCGACCTCAATGTAGTCCGAGCGCGTGGCCAGGAACTCGCCGTAGGCATCGAGGTCGACTTCAGCCCCGAGGGTGAACATGGAGAACGCACCCGAGTCCATAAAGATCGGGTAGCCCGTAAACCGAATGGAGTCGTCCTTGCGGCCGTTACCGATGTAGTGATACGACTCGAGGTGGTACGGGTACGTCTCGGAGGCTGCTGCAATCTGGTGTGGGTTGCCCGACCGCGGGTCCGCCCGGCCACCGTTGAACCTGGCGGCGAGGTATATCTTCAGGTCGTCCATATGACCACGAGCCCGATGAAGACGAGGAACGCGAAGAGGATGATGTAGAACGTGTCGGTCATGCCGACTCCTCGGTTGAGTTGGTGGTCATTAATTTGGCGACTTGTTGCGCAGTCTCCTGGACTTCGATGGTCCTGCCGTCGAATGTCTTGATAAAGGCGCGTACGCCGTGCCACTGTGCAGAAGGACCAGCCTCGTGTATTACCGCAATGGCAGAAGGTGCGAGGAAAATCCGCCGACCGTTAATGTCGTTCAGTTCGATCATGAGTTCACCATGGCAAAGAACTCGGCACGGGCAGCGGGGTCGTTGCGCATGGCACCACGCAAGGCCGAGGTGATGGTAGAGCTGTCCGCGTTCTGCACGCCACGGGACTCGATGCACATATGTCTGGCGTTCACCCAAACACCGACACCGACGGGTGCCAGGTGTTCGACCAGCGCGTCTGCGATCTGGTTCGTCAGCCGCTCCTGCACCTGCAGCCGCCTGGCGTACATCTCCACCAGCCGGTCGAGCTTGGAGAGCCCGACGATCTTGCCGTTCGGGATGTACGCGACGGTCACGACCCCGAAGATGTCGGCCAGGTGGTGTTCACATTTGCTGTAGAGCGGGATGTTCTTGCGCACGACCATCTCGTCGCAACCCGCCGCACCGTCATCGAATGTCTTCAGGATGCTGGCCGCGTTCATCTGGTAGCCACGGGTCCAGAACTCCCAGGCCTTGAGGAACCGTGCCGGTGTCTGTAGCAGACCTTCCCTGTACGGGTCTTCGCCGAAGTGTTCGAGGAGCCGGTCTACGCCGGCCATTACTGCTTCGCGTTGCACTTCAACGCTCTGTTGTTCGTCTTTACTCACGTTCGTACTCGCTTTCGAATTATGGGGTCTGTGGGGCGTTGGAGCTCATGTCATGTAGGGTAGGGCCAGGGAGCCCCGTTTAACGTGCCCTGGCCCTTGCCTGACCCTGCCGTGACGGGTTAACTGCGGTCGTGCCCTGGTGGTACGGGGAAAACACGGGACAGCCAGCGCGGGAGCCGGCTCTTCGGGACGCCGTCGGCTACCGCCTCGACCACGACCTCATCACCTGGCGGGACCGGGGCGACGGTGACCTCCCGTTCGTAGCTGGCTGAGTTCGCGCCGGTCTCCCGGACCTCGACCCGGCGCAGGCGAACCCGCGGGGCGTACCCGTTGTCCGGCAACCAGATTTCGTTCACGTAGTCGAACAGCCACTTGGACAGGCCCTCGCACCCAGTACGCTCCACCTCCACCATCTTCAGCAGGCCCTGCGTGTGCAACGCCTTGAAGGTGTTGAACTCGGGGTCGTCCGTGGCCACGAGGCAGGTATGGTCGAACCACTCGTCCAGCCGGTCCTTCAGGGTCTTCAGGCTCCCGAAATCCACAACCCAGTTGCGCACGTCCAGTTCATCCGACTCGAACTCGAAGTGAAAGCCGAGTGCGTACCCGTGCAACTTGTTGCAGTGGGACTCAGCCCGGTGTTGGCGGTAGGACACCGTGTAGCCCCTGTCCGGGCTGTAGGTCTTGGTGCTGACGTACATCACTCGACTCCCAGGATCTTGTGCGTCTGCAGCGACACGAAGAACCCGTACCGCATCGCCAGGCGGGCACACTCGGCTGTGTTGCGTTGCCAGGCCTCCGGGTTCTGCTCGTCCATGGGTTGAACGTACGTCGTCACCGTAGGGTCGGCGCTGCGATACGGGTAGAACAGTGGCAACCCGGTCTGCGGGTTCACGTTCGGGTAACCCTGCTCGTCCACCTGACCGGCCTTGATGATGTACTTGAAGTGAGTGCAGTGCTTCTCGACCAGTGGGTGCACGCGTTCGGTCTTCGGCGAACACACGACCTTCGCACCCGTGAGCTCGAGTCCTGGGGACCACAACGTGCCAGCCGTCTCCACCTGCACGGTCCAGCCGTCGGCCTCCAGCTCGGTGACCAGCGGCGTGATGTTCTGGCGCATGGGTTCGCCGCCCGTGATGACCGCGAGCTTGCACACCTCGTTCGGCTCCATTGCCCACATCTCCGCCAGCAGGCGCTCGACCGTGTACGTGTCGGGTGTGCTCTCGAAGTCCGTGTCGCAGAACTTGCAACGCAGGTTACAGCCCCACAGGCGGATGAACATGGCGGGTTGCCCGGCGAACGGTCCCTCGCCCTGGATGGTGTAGAACGGTCGGCCCTGTAACGTGAGGGTCTGGCCGTCTGTGTGGTCGGCCTTGCGTACCGGGTTCAAGCCGAACATGGTTCAGTCCTTCTTCTTGGTGGACTCAACGACGAGCGGGTCGGCGACGCCGGCCTGCTTGAACCCCTCTGCCCGCAACACGCAGGCGTGGCACTCGCCGCAGGGTGGGTACTTGCCAGCGTAGCAGGTGTGAGACAGGGCGAGTGCCGTGTACCCGGTCGCCCCATGGGTCAGGGCAAGCCGTACGGTGTCGGCCTTGTTGAGGTACAGGAGAGGCGCTTCGATGCGCATGACCGGGCCACCGTAGCCAGGGTCCAGGAAGCCGAGGGCCTGGTTCATCATGTCCTCGGCGGTGAGTAGGAACTCCGCCGTGCAGTCCGGATAATTGGCGTTGTCCATTTGGCACACACCGGTCATCAGCGTGTAGCAGTCTCGACCGAGGGCGTAGTTCGCCGCGATCAAGAGGAACAACGGGTTGCGCAGCGGCACGAACGTGAGCTCCACGCGGTTGCCGATGGTGGCGGCCATGCTGTCGTGGTCCGTGTAGGTTTCGAGCTCGGCCGACGGGTTGACCAGTGGCGAGCGGCCGCGCAGCAGACCGCGCACGTCGACGACGTCATGGGTATCCACGCCGAGGAACTTGCCGATGAACACCGCTTGTTCTAGCTCGCGCTGGTGGCGCTGGCCGTAGTTGAATGTAATGGCGTGCACGATGTCGTAACGGGCACGGGCCTCGAGGAGGCAGGTCGTCGAGTCCTGTCCACCGGACAGCACGACCATAACTGATGTCTTCATAACGCTATAACCTTTCTGAGTTGAGTGTGGGGTCTTGCAGTGCCGAGGATCACGCTTACCCTCGACTTATACCCGGCGTCTGCTTGCGCACACCGGTCGTGAACTGTTAGGCTGCGACAGCGGCCTTCTTGCTCGTCTTGCGCTTTTCCTTCTTGGCCTCGGCGGCCTGTGCGGGGCGGGCAAAGTTCACACCGTTGTTCCGCGCCCAGACACCGCACTGCGTCACGACCGTGGACTGGTTGAAGTCCTTGGCAACGAGCTGCTCGATGAGCTCTTTGCGGCTGACGGTGCCGGCCTTGATCGCGTCGATCTTCTTGTCAAGGAAGCCGTGCACTTGTGCGACTGCACCTTCGGGCTTGCGGAACCCGGTCTCTTCTTTCGTTGCCATCATTAACTCCTGGTTAGGTTGAGGGTAGTCGACATCGGTCATCGACTGGTTGGAGAGTATAGCCCTTAATACTCGGTGGGCAGAACCTGTGAGTCCGATCATTGTGCGTGCCTTGTCCGCGAACCCGTACCGCTGTGCGAACTCCAGTGCCGTGTTCTTCAGCCATGGCGTGTACTCGCGCTCGAAGTCGTACGTGCGTTCCTTCATCACGGACAGCGTGCAGCCTTCGAGTGCGAGGTAATGGGTCAACGAATTCCCGATCCGGAACACCAGCACCATGTGGCGGTGTCGGCTCGAGCAGACATATGGGGGCTCGAGCACCTCGGTCACTGTGGTCATGTGGCTGCCTTTCTGTGGTAAGGGCTCACAGTGAACCCTTACTCCAGAAGCCCCTCGCGGGGCCTCGGCTTACGCGGTCAGTTCTTCCAGCACCTTTGCGCCGAAGTTCCAGAGCTTGACGTTGAAGTCATAGTCCTTGGCGACCGACTGGATACCACGCGCCGTGATGTTCCGGCCAGCCGTGTCGTGTGTGGCATAGCCGCCCTTGACGACGTTCTCTTGGATGCGGTTCAACACGTTCCACATAGAGCGCCCGGCGTCCTCGGTGCGGCGGCACTCCAGCAGCATTGGGGCCTCCGACTCGCGCAGCGTGCCGAACTTCAACACCGTGCAGGCGTTGGCGAAGTCACGCTCCTGGGTCGGCGACAGCTCGAGTGCCATCATCTTCTCCACCTGTGGCAGCACCGTGGTCTCGGTCAGTTCACGCACGAGGTTCGTACCGTCGATGATGAGCTGATGGATGTTCTTGTCGTTGTGCAAGACGCGGAACGACGTGAACCCGGCGACCGGTGTGGCCATGCCGTTCTTGCACCACAGACGCTCCAGCCCGGCCGTCATGTGGAAGGCGCTGGACCGGTTGTGGCTGTTTGTGAGGAGCACCTGCGGCACCACGTCGCCGACTTCACGCTTGCTCGGGTCGAGGTAACGCTCGTGCATCATGCGCACGACGTGCTTTGCGTACTGGCCGCCGGTGGCGTTCTTGACCAGCGCCTGGCCGGCCTTGACCGGGTAGTACCCGAGGGACATCATGTTGTCGATGATGTCAGCCGTGTTGACGAACTGGTAGCGGTCCGACATGCCAGGGGCTGGCTCGTTGGCGTACACGCTAGGGGCCAGGCGACGGAGGTCATCACCGTTGAGGGACTGGGAACCGAAGCCGGAGCCGATGATTGCGTTCATGATAAAGTGCCTTTCTGTTGACCGTTGCGAAATTGCGTCGGTGAGTTAATGTAGGTGATGAATAGGACCGGTGTCTACTGTCCCGGTCGACTTAAAACCCTCAGAGGGTTTCTACTCGGGCTGCCACCTGCGTGGCGTAGGACCGTTGGTGCGCGGCGCATGTATGGTCGGCCGGCGCTTGGGGCACTCGACATGGCTACACCGGTCGAAGTTGTCGACCCGCGTACAGGCTGCGCAAGGCGGTGGCGTGTGTGGTTGG
>ERZ724509.1109-NODE-1109-length-10323-cov-5.311356_pt1 | contig 10323 bp, 25 predicted proteins | sample MGYA00376042_ERZ724509 | MGnify/ENA primary metagenome ERZ724509 (study PRJEB28724, sample SAMN07190887) | wastewater metagenome | isolation source: effluent of sewage treatment plant in Hong Hong | place: USA: Christiansburg, Virginia | collected 2016-03-01 ...
TGTTGTCAATGATTATTTACAGTTTGAGCAAAACTTTCCATTTCAGTTGCGAATAGTCGATAACCGAAATTGTGTATTCGTTACCCATTTGTTTCTTCAATGCCTCAGCGAATCGAATCGCGTGGCCTTCAAACAAAAAACACGCATAAGACTCGCGGTAGGCATATTCCTTGTATGCTTGCACATGGTAAGGAAACGATGCAGAACTAGCCATTAGTGATTCCCCCAAAAAATAGCCTGATTTGCCACGCCCGCAATGCTTTCAATCGCTACGGCGGTATCCGATTGCGGCACTTGTTGCGCTTCTTGATAATCGCCGTTCACACACGCCGAAAGCAATAAAGCGACTAAAATGATTGATTTACGCATTTTTCTCTCCAATTTCTAAACAGGTTTTTACGATCTGGCCAGCAAGAAATGCAGCATTTTTTGCTGATAACGAAACTTCAAAAGTGATTTTATCGTCGGTAAACGATAAAATCAATTCGTCGGTATTTTCGTCAATACCGCGAACTTGGCTTATAATACTTCTCATTTCAGTTTTACCCCGTATTTTTTCTGAATAATGATACGGTATTTCTTGAAAAATGTGTTTTTCATTTTCCGAGAAAAGCCCTCGGATTGATGTTTCATCAATTCGTAGGCTTCTTGCAGATTAGCGGCAAGATTTTCTGGTTTGCAATCGTGGCCTTTTGCAATAATGTATGTAAGGCCGCACTTTCTGCACTTTTCATCTAAATCAAGTGGCAGCGTTTTTTCGCAAACTTCGTCTTTAATCTTGCGCCGTTCTTCGGCGGCTTCAATATCGAACATTTAAGCCCCCTCTATGTCAATGCGCTGGGAATTGCCGCTTGGGTCAACAATATAAATAAACGGCTTTGTCTTGTTTACGATGATTTTAGCCTTGCCTACTTGATGACAGCTATACGCGCCATCTTCGGTTTTAAGCGGCTTTTTGCCGCCAACTCGGATATTAAACATGGTATGCTCCTTTTTGCGTGGGACGAGCCTTTTAACGTCTTGCTCAGGACAGCCCACCACGGGGTTCTATGCGTCGATTTCGTAAACTTCAAACTCGCTATATGAGTTCTCGCCGCCCTTCACCATTTCGCCGCGCACGATCTCGAAAGATTTGCCAACGTATGATTCGGCTGGGAAGTTTTCCTCAATTTTCGACTGCAACACGCGGCTGATAATCGAAAGCCCGATTTCGCCAGTTTCCAAATCGGTAACATTTGCGAAGGTTGCGGGCTTTTTCTTCATCATGCGCGAAGTAAACGGCGCAGTGATAGTCAGGTATTTCGGAATACCTTTTTCGATAACGATCAGTTTGGAACTATCAAGCGAACGCTTACGAGCGTATTTGCTTTCTGGTGCGTCAGTCAATTCTTTACGTTTAGCCATTTTATTCTCCATTTAGTTAAATTGTGCGGTATTGCACAAAAACGACGTTATAGATTAAATAGATGCCTGTCAAGTCATTCGTATAGTTTTTTCCTGAAAATAAATACCCCGCTTTAAAGAGAAAATTGGATTATCGGGGGTTTTAGAAATAACCGCTCCGCCGCATACCTTTAAAACGTCATCATGATCTAGGCGTAAACCCTTGCAAGCATGTTTGGCGTGTTTGTTTGCCTCTTTAAGTTCTTTTTCGGTTTTCGCCTTGGCTAATAATGGGCGGTATAAATCATCTTCCAGCGCGTAAATCTTTTTGCCGCCGATACCGCCGCGTTTAAATTCGCCCTCGACTTTCCATGCGCCTAAATCATCCGATAAAGATAAAGAATGTCTGCCAGTAAATATAACGCTATCAGTATCGCAATAAATAGGGTTCTCGACCGATTCAATAGCCCGCAATAAATAAGCCCGCACGAAGCCTGTAATTGAAGCGCCAGTAGCGATATTATAATGCCGCCATGTATCAGGGTCGTTTGGCTTAGAAATAATAAATCGGTGGTGAATTTCGCCATGAATAGAAAATCCCTCAGCTAATACCTTCCCTATATCCGCTTGATCGCATAAAAATGTGTCGGAATACTTTTCGGGGTTCGCAGCGAATTTACCATAGGCGGAATTTAAAAACAATTTCGCAAAAATATATTCAGGCGAATCTTTTGGGGCAGTACATTTAATCATATAGAAATAATCGACATATTTACTGAAATCTTTTTGCTCGAAAAATTCCATTTGCTCTATGTGCTTTAAATCCTCAGCCAGCCCTAAGTCGATTGCCGCCATGACTTCCCACCCTGTAACGCTAAATTCGCGTGTGAGGCCGTCTGCTGGGAACTGTAGCGCCCCTTCTTCGTTACGCCACGGGAACGCCCCTTTTGATTTAGCGGTGAAGGTATAAAAATTGTGACCCTGAATTTCAGGATTTAATTGGCGGGTTTTAAAAAATGACCCCCACGGGTGTTTATGTTTCATGGCGTAAGGGTAGGCGCTGTTAATATCGAGGTAGGTTATATCACCCTCGATTATTCCTTTTTGGAAACACTGCACCCGCCCGCCATAATAATAAGGTAGCATGGCTTCATAATGCGGCCTCCCTAATTCCTCTATTTTAATTCCCTCGATCTTTTGCAGCTTTTTAATTGCGGCGCTGGCAATGGTGAGGGAATAACCGTGTTCATCAATAAATGCGTTTACCAACTCAAATAAAAATAAACAATCGTCTGCAAGATACGCTTTAATTTCGGGCATGTGTAAATGCCGCACGTCTGGCTCAAATAGCGCATAATCAATTTTTGTTTTTTGGTATGCAGAAAGCGGCGCGGGAATAATACAATACGAATCGCATAATTCTGTGTCGCTTATATAAAATTGCGCGATGCGCCCGTTAATCATAATAATCTTTTCCCAATTAGGAATTGCGAAAAGCATAAAATGAAAATCGAATTTTCCAGCGTAGTGACCATATACGCGGTAATTATCCAGCGCGGCAATAAAATCGACTAACTCTAAAGTCGTGTCAAAATATAATTGCCCGTGTTCGTTCGAATAAAACCCCCATATAAAAGGCGCGGGAATACGCCCCTCTTTAAATGGGTCAGTTTCGCAATCAATTACTCCGATTCTTTTTGCCATATTTAATTCTCCTGTCTTTTTTCTTTTTCCGTTTCTTGCGCGTGTATTCAATAACGGATTGTTTACCTTCATAGACGACAACATTATTTAACCAGTCAGACGTTTTTTTATTTTTAACGCTATTTTCGTATCGCGTTAATTCTTCCCCGTTATCCTCTTTATCTCGTGCGGCTTCATATATTTTGGAGTATTTGGAATGAAGCCGTAAAACCTCTTTTGCAATATCTCCCAAATAATCATACGTCCCCTTAATAACGTATATTCCAGCACCAACTGCATAGTATTCCCCTTCGCTTGGTTTTTTACCCATTTGTTTTAATAGATAGGCTTTAAATTCCGTCTGAGTATAATCTTTTGTGATCGAGTAATAAAACTGCCAGCGCCCCGCACCGTCTTTTCGTTTCGTGTAAACTTTATTATTTTTAAATGTAATCCGCACATCTTTTGCGGTGGTGACGTTTCCGTGTTTATCCTGCACCGTTCCCACATTTACGGGAATCGCTTTAAATCGGGGGGCATGTTTTAATTTAAAGTCGCGGCGGGATATATCCACCGTTTTATAACCTTCACGATCATTAAAAATACCAAGGTTTTCAGCCTTATTATAGTATTTTGTGATTAAACCCTTTTCCGCTGGTGTAAAATGCTTTTTATTATGCGGGATTTTTAAATTGACAAAGGGCTTTAATGAATTAAATTTGTCTGAGTAATTCATATTGATCTCGTTTTAATAGAGGGTGGGCAGTTTGGCGACTCCCACCCTCGCATTTTAGAGGAACCCATGCAACAGAAAAATAAAAAACCCAAACAACCACAAACGGTTGTGTCTGAAACCCCCGAAGCTCCTAAATCTGGTAGCGAAGCACCGCAAGCGCCCGTAGCGCCTTCGCTGAGTGACATTCTAAACGCCGTGGTCGCGGATGTTTCTCAGCCTTCACCCATTGCAGATATGCCGCAGCAATCAAGCCCGCAACCCGCAGCGCCAACGATCAAGCCGCAGCAACCAGCAAATGGCAGTGGAAAGCGTGGCCGTCCAGCCCTCACGCCCGAAGAAAAGGCTATCCGCAAGCAAGCCCGCGCAAACGGCTCGTTTGTTAAGGCTGAAACGGCGAAGCCTACGCTAAACGGTATTCCGCACATCACGCCGTCGCCTATGGCGGGGCAAGAAGGTATCGAGCCATGCGCTCAGATTGCTACAAGCATGGTCGCATTTAGCGGTATGGCTATGGGAGGCGAATTGGCGGCAATGCGCCCCGAAGAAATGCTTTTGGTAAAAGATGGCTTCGTTTCATATTTTCGCGCAAAAGGCGTAAACAATGTGCCGCCGTGGGTTATCCTGTGCGGCGCGATGGCTCCTTACTATATGCGCGTTTTCACACAAACGCCCGCAAAAGGAAAAGCCGCACTATTTATGCAAAAAGCTGGTTTTGGCATTAAACACATTTTTGGAAAGTTACGCAATGCACGTTCTAATCGTCGGGACAACAATGAGCGGAAAAACGACGGTAGCGAAAAAGCTGGCACAGACAGCAAAAGCGAGTGATCGGGGCGTTTTAGTATTTGACCCGATTCGTGACCCTACATGGGGCGCTGATTTCGTTACTGACAAAATGAGCGAATTTTTGCGAATTGCAAAAATGAATAAGAATTGCACACTTTTCATTGACGAGGCGGCAACCGCTTGCGGCAACCATGATCGTGAAAGTCATTGGCTGGCGACACAAGCGCGCCATTGGGGGCATCAATCCGTTTTCATCTCGCAACGCCCCGCACAGGTCGCAAAAAACATTCGTGATAATTGTAGCAAATTATTCTGTTTCCGCATTTCTCCCTCAGACGCTAAAATCTATGCAGACGAGTGGTGTTATCAAGAAATTCTCAATGCGCCCGATTTGCCGCAAGGCGAGTGTTTGTATCTCCCGCGCTTCGGCCAAGCAACAAAAATGACTGTGTTTGAAAATAACGCTTGACACAATATCTAGCGTTTAGCACCCTAATGGAACACGCAATTTTGCGTCAACCAATTAAGGGAATTTTAACATGAGTGCAAAAAACATCGCTGTATCGGTCGCTATCGGTGCGGTTACCTATTTTGCTGGCCAGTGGCTCTATGCACAATGGCTTGCGAAGAAAGCAACGGCTTAATCATGGGCGGCACAAAAAACATGCTGCAACTGATGGCGGCAATCGCCGCTACTGGTGCGATTCTCAATTTGATGAATAGCGGCACGTTTGGTACGAGCGCCGCCGCTTTCTCAAAATATATCACCCGTGGTTTCGGCGCGGGTGCGCTGTAATCATCTAACCAAAAAGGAATTTAAAAGATGACCCTCAAGACAACCAACCGTCACGAGCAGCGCACTGTAGGCTCAAACTCCGTGACAACCCTGCAAGTGCCAGTAAACGGCAAGATTCACAGCGTTATGCTGCGATTCTCGACGGGCGCAGACGCAGACGTAACCGAAGCAGCAATTCGTGCTGAAATCGGCATTATCCGCCTCACCGTCAACGGTAAGGATTTGGTAAACGCAAGCGCCGCAAAAATCCTCGATCTTTACGAAGTGCTTGGTCGTCAAGTTTCGGAAAATATCGGCGTTGCGTCGGTAGTCGAACTCAACGTAGGCCGTCTGGTTTACACTGACCCAGATGCCCGCGAATTGTTTGGCCTTGGCACCGCAGACGTGCAATCCATCCAAATCGCCGTCACTGGCGGTACGCTCTCGACCATTGCAAACGTCCAGTGCTTCACGACTCGTACCAACGAGGCGCAAAAGCTGGGCGCTTACATGAAGTTCATCAACTACCCCGTCAACTTCAATGCTACGGGTGACCACACGATGGATACCCTCCCGCGTGACGTTGATAGCGCCTACCTCGCCGTTCTCGCTGATGCGGGCTTGTCGGGTACGCAAACTTTCGGTGAGGTTCGCACTGGTAACGTGACGCTTAAAGAGCGCGTTCCCGCTTCGGTCAACAAACTGGCAGTCTCGAATGATCGCCTTGCTACTCCCGCTGGTTACTTCGTGTATGCGTTCATGGATACGTCGATCTTCACCCGTCTGCAAATGGCTGGTATTAACGATCTGCGCTTCATCCAGACGTTTAGCGTGGCTCCAGGTGCGGCGGGTTACAACCTGTCTGCCTTGACCGTGGTTAACCTCGATCTCATCCTGAAACAGTAGGTGCAAAATGGCTGCTACCCAAGTTCTCGTTCCACCAAATCCGCAAAACTCGTTCCTGAACGATATTAGTCAGGCGACGAGCATTTTCGGCAATTTGGCTGAAACGGCTGGGAAGGCATATAGCAGCTTCATTGGCGCACAAGCTACGCTGATCGGTGCGAAGGCGCAATCTAACGCGGTTGCCCTTCAACCCACTATCTCGCAGCTTAACGCCATTGATTCGCAAGCGAAGTATAAAAACACGCTTGTGATCGCTGGCCTTCTTCTTGCCGCTACTGGTGCGTCCGTTCTTTTGTATCGGGCGTTTAAATAATGGCTGGCCTCCCTAGCCCTGTAAGTTTTTCGGGAACGACGAGTTTACAGGGCGGGGCGGCGGCACCTTCGGGAGTGTCACGCTCAGGTGATGTGCATTTTGGTGATGTCATCATTGGTTCAACAAATAAATGGGTTATTATCGGGCTTGCAGGGGTCGCACTATGGTATCTTCACAAACGCTACCACAAGAAATAAAGGCAACCGTCAATAATTCCTACGTTTCGCATGAAATGTTGGATTATTGCTTGCCTGATCGTGAAGCCCTAAATGCGCGCCTTGCCGCCGATACGTCATTTGTCGCCGCTTTTCACACAGACGAAGAAATCTTGTTTGTTGCGGTTTTCGACCTAGAGCCAGCATGTTTGCATGTGCGCGAAGTTGGCGGCAATTTTGGCAAATACCACGAAGCGTTAGACTTTTTCGCAAAAGCGTTTGCAAAAGGGTTGAATCGTGAAAGCGTCAGTTTTAACACGAGCAAGAAAGCAGTGGAAAAATGGGCGGAAAAGCGGGGTTATGATCGTATCCCTGAAAGCAACGAATTTAGCACGAAGGTACATTAAATGAGCGGCGGCAAATCCAGTTCGAGCCAATCGGAAAGCAATAGCCAGACGACAACCACGGGTACTGCAACTGGTACGGTAGGCGACGTTTACCAAGGCCAAACCTTCACGATCAATAACCAGCTTCCCGATAACGTGCTTGCGCTTGGCGGGCGTTTGATTGACCTCACGAGCCAAGCAATCGACATTGCGGCGGGTACGGGGCAAAGAGCAATCGACACGATCACGCAAGTTACTGAGGCCGTGAAAACGCCCGATTTAAGTATTGTGCAAGGGTCGCAAAAACAGGTATATTATCTCATTGGCGCAGGTGTCGCCGTGGTATTCGCAATCTTCGTTTTCAAGGGCAAATAAAATGGCAAGTTTAGACGATCTCTATACGCTCATTAAAGAGTTTATCGACAAGCAGGATACTGCAAGCAGCGGCACAACCGTAGTCCCTTATCAGGAATTCACTTACACAATTCCAGTGAGCGGGCGGCAAGAAATTTTCAATACCTACAATTATTTCCGCGTTCTCTCGCTGAACCTCGCCACGCTTTCCGTTAAGTTTGGCGATAACGGTATCGAAACGCCATATACGGGCGCTGGCGTGGGTGTTAACCTTGGCGAAACATTCGCCCGCTTGACGTTGATTAACACGGGCGCGTCGCCTATCACGATAACGGTGGCAGTTGCTATCGGTAGCGTGAATGATGATCGTTTGAACGTATCGGGCACGATTAACGTAACCAGTTCGACGGCTGCGCCTGTCATCAATGTTGCGACTACGGGCGCTGCAACCAATTCCGTTGTTTCCGTCACAAACGCCGCGACGCAAATTGTGCCGTCAAACTCGGTGCGCGGTTCGCTTTTATTCCGCAACCAAGGCGCGGTATATATTTTCGTAGGCTCAAGCGCGGCGGTTACTACCGCAAACGGCGTTTTGGTTAAAGCTGGCGAATTTTTCAGTTCGACTACTCGCGGCGCGGTTTTCGGTATTACCGCCGCTGGCTCAAGCAACGTAGGTATTTGGGAAGAGGCGCGGTAATGGCACAAATTTTCGGTGGTGGCGGCGCTGCAACTGGTGAAATTCGTGACTTTGCAGGGGCAGAGGCGAATATCCCTAGCGGCTGGCAAATTTGCGACGGTAGCGCCATTTCGCGTACTGTGCTTGGTGCGGCGCTTTTTGCGCTGATCGGCACGACATACGGCGTAGGCGACGGCTCGACCACGTTTAACGTCCCTGATCTGCGCGGGCGTGTCGCGGTGGGCAAGGATAACATGGGCGGTAGCAGCGCGAACCGCATGATTACGCAAGTCGCGGGCGGTACGCTGGGAAGCGTGGGCGGTTTCGAGTCGCACACTCTGGCGCTTGGTGAAATTCCTTCGCACCAACATACCACTGTAGGGCTGTTTGTTACGGTGAACGGCTCGGGTCAATCACAGGGCGTAAACAACGCGGGCGGTGCGACTACGCCAACTGGTTTTTCAGGCGGCGGCGGCGCGCACAATAACACGCCCCCTTCGATCATCGTTAACAAAATCATCAAGCTATAGGAAACCGCGCAAATGGTAGTAGCACTCGCATTAGCAACAGGGGCAATCACTGGTACGGTTGGCCTACTTTCAGAAAGATATGGTTGGAACGTGCCAAATTATCGCAATATCACAAATCCGCTTTCAGGTGACGCAAATGTTGAAGGTAACGCTTTTGCTCGTGCAAATGCAATTCTGCGCGAAGAAGAAGGATACCGTACAACGGCCTATCTTGACAGTCGCGGCAAACTTACAATCGGAATCGGCCACTTGGTTCTTGCAAAAGACGGAATCAAATTAGGCCAAACGATTAGCGACGCGCAAGTTGAAGCATTTTTTGCGGTTGACGCACAAAAAGCATTTCAAGCTGCAATCAGGCAAGCAAAAGAATGTTCGCGCTATAATGTTGAAATGATCGCCCGCTTAACAAGCGTGAATTTTCAGCTTGGCACAAACTGGACAAGCGAATTTGTAAATACATGGTCGCTTATCAAAAGTGGCAAATCGGTTGCCGCAATCAAAAAACTGCAGGCTAGTGCGTGGGCGCAGCAAACCCCGCAACGGGTTGCGGCCTTCGTTACTACACTACAAAATCAATTCGCTTAGAAAAGGATATTATTATGCCGTGGTTACTTTTAACAGGTGTCGCCGCCGCTCTCGGTTTCGGCGCTTTCGGCGGGTCGTTAGCGCAAACTAGCGTCGCCACTAACCCGCCCGCTGGCAATCCGCCCGCTGGTGGGTTGAATCTCACCACTATCGCAGGATATGCGATTGCGGGCGGGTTGGTTTATTATTTCGGTAAGAAGATTATCAAATAATGAGCGACTTTTTGGCAGTAGTTACGTTTTTAGGTGTTTGCTTTAACGGCGGCATCGTTACTGCCATTTACTTCAAACTTGGCAATCATGCCGCACGAATCGAGCAACTAGAGGAAAACTGGAATGAGTATTGCAAACCGCTTAAAAGAGCCTAGCACCTATGCAGGGCTTGCTGCTACCGTCGCTGGCGTAGGCCAGATTTTCGGTGACGTTCACACAGACGCAATCGCTGGCGCTATTACGCAAGCCGCGCCTTCGCTGATCGCGGGCAACTGGCTTGGCGCTTTAATGTCGCTTTTCGGCCTTGCCGCTATCTTCATGAAGGAGAAAAAATAATGGCTGGCACTCTCATACCAGACAACTATCAAGTCACCGTTGACTTGTCGTTTCAATCTATTATGCTGGTAGCAGTGAGTGCCATTGCGGTTATCACTTTTCTGAAAATCATGAAATAAGGAGTATTCTATGGCTAAAGCTAAAGTAGTTGTTGACGAATCCGGGCGCGTAAAAAACGCAAAAGCATACGTCGAAAAACTCAAATCGCAAGATGCGAGTGATGCCACGATCAAGGACGCGGAATTGTATGTTTCGCAGCTTGAAGAACTTGACGCGGAGGCAGCATAATGTTGTTTCCGATTCTCGTGGTTTTGGCAATGGGTTTCACGGCTGGCAACGTAGTAACCGTGAAAAATCCCGAATTATTCAAGTTTACGCAAGAAAAACTTGACAACTATAATCCCGAAGGGATGGAAAACGTGCGTCACTCGCACTAATATCGACTTTCTCCTGTGCGTGGTTAAAGGCCTCCAGTGATTTTCGGATCACTGGGGGTTTTTTATTGTC
>ERZ724509.1110-NODE-1110-length-10320-cov-3.971749_pt1 | contig 10320 bp, 7 predicted proteins | sample MGYA00376042_ERZ724509 | MGnify/ENA primary metagenome ERZ724509 (study PRJEB28724, sample SAMN07190887) | wastewater metagenome | isolation source: effluent of sewage treatment plant in Hong Hong | place: USA: Christiansburg, Virginia | collected 2016-03-01 ...
GTCATTGGCAGCCCAGACCCTTATGGCAAACATATCGACGGCATGGGCGGTGCAACCTCTAGCACCAGTAAATGCGTTATTTTATCTAAAAGCCAACAGCCGCATCACGATGTAGATTATTTGTACGGCCAAGTATCCATCGACAAAGCCTTTGTTGATTGGAGTGGTAACTGTGGCAATTTATCAACCGCCGCAGGTGCATTTGCTATTCATGCAGGTTTAGTCGAAGCCTCGCGTATTCCCGAAAACGGCATTTGTGAAGTCCGTATTTGGCAGGCTAATATCAACAAAACCATTATTGCTCATATTCCTATGAGTCATGGTCATGTGCAAGAAACAGGCGACTTTGATTTAGATGGCGTGACATTTCCAGCTGCCGAAATTGTATTGGAGTTTTTAGACCCAGCCGACGACAGTGCAGACGGTGGCTCGATGTTTCCTACAGGTAACGTGGTTGATGACTTAGACGTACCTAGTGTTGGCACATTAAAAGCGACTATGATTACCGCAGGCATTCCCACTGTATTTGTTAATGCCCAAGATATTGGTTATACGGGCACAGAGCTACAAGAAGCCATTAACAGCGACCCCAAAGCCTTAGCGATGTTTGAAGCAATTCGTGTTGCAGGTGCATTACGCATGGGCTTAATTAAAACACCCGAAGAGGCCTTAACCCGTCAACATACCCCCAAAATTGCCTTTGTTGCCTCACCTACAGACTATGTGTCATCAAGCGGAAAAACCGTTAAAGCAGACGATGTCGATTTGTTGGTGCGGGCGTTATCAATGGGCAAACTGCATCATGCCATGATGGGAACAGCAGCCGTTGCCATTGGTACAGCAGCCGCCGTTTCGGGTACATTGGTAAACTTAGCCGCAGGTGGCGGTGAACGTCAAGCAGTACGTTTTGGTCATCCTTCTGGCACATTGCGTGTGGGTGCAGAAGCGCAACAAACTAATGGCGAATGGACAGTGACTAAAGCCATTATGAGCCGAAGTGCTAGAGTGTTAATGGAAGGGTGGGTAAGAGTGCCTGCAGATAGTTTTTAGCTTGCATTTTATATCAAAGAGAGAGGGGCGATGTTGATTAGCTTTCCCTAGTTTGTTAATAGCTTAAGTAACCATACGCCCCAAAATCGTAGCCATTTATCGTTTATTACAAAAAAACGACTCTATAACAACCAATGCCCTTTGGCAAATCGAATAAAAATCGGCATAATGAAAGATAAGTTTAACTACAAAACCTGTGCGGCACGGCATGTAATACAACAAGCTATTGCTGGGTTATACAACAAAAATAAGGCGGCTATATGAAATTGCCTCATCTTAAACCACTTTGTTTGCTAATTACCTTGTTTTCGACGGGGGCAGTCTATGCCTTAGAAGCCCTCGAAGATGAAGTAATGAGTGAGTCTACAGGTGAAGGGATTGCGTTTTTGCCAGAAGATTTTAGTATGGTGATGCGCGGTGCGGATAACACAGTTGATGCAGGCACGGGTTTTGTATTAGATACAGATGTTACAACCAACCGAGCAAAAGATACAGGCTATGTGCGTTTTATTCCTGTGGGGCCACTAACCTTTGAGGCGCAAGACACCAATAAAGACTTGGTTATTAACGCTAGTGACCTTCCTGTAGGCAAAGCCGACATATTTTTATATGGTTTTGCAGTATCTAGAGCAGATGGAAATCCTAACAGTCGTTGTAACAGTACAGACCCATCAATCACGTCATGGGGAACCTCTGATAATCCTTGGTTATTTAAAACACAAACGGCAAATAGTATTCCTTCATTTGCTGCAACTGGTACAGGCGATGTAACCTATTTTTCTTTTGAGGCACCACTGTATCATAAAACACCTCCTACAACTCCTGCAACTGGTTTAGATGCATATAATTTAAAGTTGGCGTTATGGGCAGATGCTTTTGTGCGTGATCCCTCTAAAGTTGAGGGGGATGTTGCCCAATTTAACTTAGGTGGAGCAGGCAGAGCCAACCGCCTACGTTTACAAGCAATATGGGATGGTTTTAGTGTTAACGGTAGTGAAATACGGATGTTTCAAACCTTGGATGGTGCTGTAACTGGCACAAACGGGATGAGCAGCTTTTATAACAATACTTTAGGTTTAACTGGCGTGTTGCGTTTAAATAGTGGGGATACTACCGCTTTAAGAGCGATTACCACAGGTACTGCTACACGTTCAGTAGCAACGAATATGCGTTATACAACTACTAGTCTTGCTCGGCCTGGCGCAGCACCCGCGGCAGATTTGTTATACCGTTTGCGCTCAGTCGATACGGTAGACACAATTACAGGGTGGTCTTGGACTCCTCCTGTGTCTATGAAAACTTTGCGGCTTAGCACGCAAGAGTGTGGAGCTGGTAATCTTAACGGATGTACAACACCAGTCGCACAAGGGTTGTTAGATACTTCGGCAATTAATGGCACGTCTGCCCCAACTTTTGCACCTAATGAAGGTTTATTTTTGTATTCACCAAATTTTAACTTGGTGTTCGGTCAGCTGTATCAGCCTTTGGTTGTTGGTGTGGCGAGCGATAACAAAAACTTAGTATTAGAGGTGGCTCGTATTGCCAATCGAGTAGATGTTTACTCTAAAATTTATACGCGCTATTTAGGAGATGCTGGAGATGGTGCTGTTACCTATTCGGGTTCTACTTGTAATGTTCATCAATGTGGTACACATCCAAGCGGTACATCTGCGGTTATTAGTAACAACTATCAAGCTAAGACTGCTACACACAGTAGCATTGCTATAGGCTCTACAAATTACGATGCCATAAATAATTTGCTAACTGCGGATACTTCTGCAGGGTCTGTTGGTGTTTCGTTTGGAGGGTTGACATCAGTGGCATCGACAACAACTACCAATAGATATTATCAATTACAACAACAGACGCGACTAAGAAATACAAATACGCAGTGGCGATATGATAACGCTTTGGGTCCCGCAGGCACTATTGATTGTAATACCGCCACTGGTGAGTGTTATGAGTTTAATGTTGCTACATGGAATAACGTTGCCTCGTTCAATCAACCAACGATAGCTGCTTCATATAACCCAACAATAGCTCATGTTGCACAAAATGTAACTGGTCAAACAAATCCTGTGGTACCTGCATGGAGTGCATTACCTCAAGCAAGTTATTCGGGTACGACGTGGTCGTCAACAGTAGCACCCGGATCACCCCATCCTACATCGCTAAACAACTTGGGTTCTGCCGTAATAGATGGGCTATTAATTCAGCACTTAAAAATAACAACCAAAGGTTTATAAGGTGCAACTCATGAAAAAAACAGTATGCTTACTTTTGTTGTGTGGTACTGCATCGTTGTCTTATGCTGACTTGCAACTTATGACCGAAGATGAGTTGCAAGCTGTAGATGGGCAGGCGGGTGCCGATATTTCGCTAGAAATGCGTTTGAATCAACTGTCAAATTATGGTTTTGACGCTACCTTATGTGCAGACTTTGAGTATTGTCGTTTTGCACTCAATTTAAATAATCGTAATGATGATGGCTCCTATAAAGATAATTTGGGAGTAGTTCATGAGGCAAATGGCTCTACTGCTGGTGCGACTCTGGGTAAAAAATTATGGCTTGTTTTTAAACAAGTTCAGGGGACGATTAAGTTTCAGTTAATTAAATTAGACGGCTCTGATTTAACATCTTATATTGGCAAAAATAGTAGTACTGTGTTAAAGGCTGCTGTGCAGCTTGGTTTTGATGCCTCAAAGCCTGTGCTGATTCGTAATTTTGGTTATCAGTCGTTAGCTATTGAAGCAGACACAGTGGATAATGAAGGGGCTGGTAATTTACCTGGTTATTTAGCAAAAAGTGGTGGCGGTAGTGGTGCTGGTGCTTATGCAAATGGTAAATACACTGCGGCAGGCTTTGATCAAGGGCGAGAAGTCGGCTTTACGGGTTTAAATGTCAACGCAAATTTGGCATTGCAAGGTACAGTAAAAATTTTTAGTTGTGATACAAACCATCCGCGCTGCTAACAAAAAAAGAGGATGTATATGAAAAATAAAAAAAACAATCAACGACAATCGTTTAATAAATTGTCTTTGGTGATAGTTGTTGCGGCGATAAACCACACTAATAGCTATGCTTTGCAAGAAATGTCCGATACAGAGCTGGGGGCCATAGATGCTCAGGACGGCCTGAATGTCAACGCCGAATATGACAGTGCAACGATTAATCGAATGTATTGGCAAGATAAAGCAGGTCAATTTAATAACTCAGAAACAACATTAGGTATGTATTTTGATGGCGTAAGTCTTACGCCTACCGCCGCAACACATAGCACAGACGTGACGCATACAGGCAAGCTCCATACAACATTAAATTTAGATATAGGCTCTAGTGGAACGGCAACAGGGTTAGCATTACAAGCGGCACTGTATTTTGGTACGCTTAAAGCAAATAGTTTGAAGATATGTGATGCGTCAGGTGCTACCTGTGGTAATACTTATGGCAGTTTTGCGGTTCAATCACAAGAAGATATAGTTTTTAACTTAACAACACAAAATGGCTTGTTTAATAAAAATGCGCTCATGAATGTCGAGTTAGGGCTAAAAAATCTTAACTTTTATTTAACACAACAAGCCTCTGGCGGTATTAATAATCAGTTTATTATTAGAAACTTTAACTTTAACTTTGAGGGACAAGGTTATATGTATGTTGGAGATAGCACTGAAAGCAATCCTAGTTATAGAGATGCGTTGGTTTTAGAAACTCGTGACGCAGCCAATTACATAGATTTAAAAAGAGTTGCTGACGTTAATCCGCTTTACAATGGACGGTCAAATCCAGGCGTTAACATTGACATGGTGTACAAAGGTAATACGGGTTCAACCCTCTCAACAACAGATAACACCAATCCTATAAAAGGTTTGTTGCGTTTGGGTGCTTCGGGAAGGGCAACCAATGCCAGTATGGTCATTAAAGGAGTGGATGCAAGCACTATTTTGGGTGCTGCATATGATGTTGATGGTGTAACGGCAGGTACAGGAACAAGTGGTTCTTTGGCGGGTAGTCAGGGCTTGTATATGCGTGTCAAAGCCGATTTTACCAAAAATGGTGATACTTTGGGAGGGGAAGAGTCAACTCTAGAGCTAGCGCATGGTGGAACTAATGCGTATGGTCTTGAATTTAGTAATTTGAGTCCACTGCTTATTAGGACAAGTACTGATCTTGCTGATCCTGCAAAACCTCTAAACACGGCTAGAGCTTATTTTGATACAGGCGATGTGTATTTTAACTTAATCAACTCCAAAAAAGTTCAGTTGCCTGTTAATGACACATTAAACAGCTCACGTTTAACCATTGGTAGTACCAACGGCAACATTACAACCAATGCCGATTATTTACATTTGGTGCATGATGGTACAACCCCAAATCCAAATCCAAATGCCTTGGCGGTTGCGGTGCGTGGTTTTAATTTTAATGCCATTGCCAGAACCACCAAGTTTATTGCTAGTAGTGATGTCACAGGTGTTGATAAACCAACTAATCCAGCACAGGACTGGGGATTGGGCTTACCTTTTTACAATCTCAATGCCAATATGATTACTTATGGCACAACGGTATCAGGCTCAGAGCGTTTAGGCTTTGCATTAGGTTTAAGTACAGAAGGGCGTAATCCCGCAGGTGATAAAACAACCTCTATTATGTTGATTGATGGTCAAGATAACTGTCGTGATGGTGGCTCTGATTGTGATACTACACCTACAGGTGGTAGAGCAACTAACTATTACATTGGTTTGCGTAATATAGATATGCTCATTACGGCATATGGTACCTTAGGTTTAGAAAACAATAAAATTAATTTAACCATGCCAAAATTGACCATTGCCGCAGCAATGGAGTTGGCAGGTGGTTATTTGCCTGGTTCACGTTATCGTTCTAATTTTACAGGTTGTACAGATGCTAATGAAGTAGCCTGTTATGTGCCTGTGGATAGTTTTACCAAAAAAGATGATGTGTTTTTGGGCGTAAAGCTTAAATTAGATGGCAGCATGAACTTAGATATTGTTCCTGGTTTGGATAATTTACAAGATAATGCCTTAAGCTTTGTAGGAAACTACGATTTAAAAGGGGCAGGCGGTGACTACACGGCCAGTACAATACAGTTAGTTGACCCTATTGATGGCTCGATTATTGGCTTTGATAATATCACGGGTAATATTGGCTTTAACAACAAAATCAAAATTAACAAAGATACGATCGCTTTTAGCTACGCATTTACTTTTAATCCTGATCCAGGTAATGCTACTTTACGTCAAAATAATGTGTTTAGAGTTCGAGATGTTAACTTGTATCCTTCGGGTGGCAATGGCCAACGACTCGGTGAAATGGCAATGACTGGTGGTAGATTAGATGCTAACATCATCTTTAAACCTAGAGACTAATGCAGAGAGATAGTGATGAAAAAAATAATTTATGTGGTTGCATTAAGTGGCTTTGTTTTTGCTCCTTCTGTTTGGGCAATGTCAACTTTGTCGGATGACGAGTTGGCAGATGTGGACGGTCAAGCGCTATTTAATTTGAGTTACTTAGCACCTGCAGATGCAGGAAATTTTGAGTCCGCTAATAATGTTGGCTTTTACAAGCTGGGATTTGAAGCTGAGATTGCAGCTAACTTAAATATCAAAAAATTGCAATTGGGTTGTGGTGGTATTAATGGTGCAGGTAATTGTGATATTGATATTGATAATTTTAGTTTAAGTGGTGCGGGTAATTCAGCGACATCAAATACGAGTAGTACAGCAGATAGAGCTGCTCGCGTCCAATCGGATGCTATTTTAACTAATCCCTTTTTTCAATTTGCTATTAAAAATCCTAATACTGCTGCTACACGGGAGGTTGTTGGCTTTCGAATTGGATCAGAGGCAGCAAGTGGACTAATAACATTTGGTACAGAAAATCTAGCAACGCCTAATGGTATTAATAAATTTAGTGGCTACATGGTTGCCGCAAGTAATGTTTCTGGTGCTACTCAAAGTATAAGTACCACTACATCAGTAGGAGCTATTACCTATAATTGTACTAATTTAAGTTTGTGTGGTGTTGCAACGACACAAGCAGTTAATTTGGGTGGTACTACAGATCCTAATCATACTGTACTTAGATTTGATACAGACCCTAATATAACTTTATGTACAAGTGGCTGTTATAGTGGCAATACGGGTACGGCTGATCCATATAATGCAGCCTCTACAGGTGTAAATATTCCAGCAATGAATGTGCCTTTTTCTGGTGGGAGTGCTGTTGTCAATGGTAATAGGGTTTCTAGCACACAGGTTTTGGCTAATGGTAGTGTTCCAACGGTTTCATTAAATGGTGGTAAGTTATTTGTTAACATGGAAACACAAATATGCGTTGCTTTTTTCATTTGCGTTCCAAATGCCACAGTGAATATGCAAGGATCAGTTTCTGGGTTAACGGCAAAAATTAACTTCTCGCAATCATTGGGTTATATTCACAAAGCGGATATAAACTCTCCCTTTTCTTTATCTGTACAAGGGCAGGCAATGCGTTGGCCTGGAGCAGTAGCAGCTGATGTGGCACAAAAGGGGTGGTGGATGTCGTTTAATGATCCAGTAAGTTTGGGGCAGTTATATCCTTCTAGTTCTGTTAGTATCGTCCCAACCTTTAATCAAATGGCGACAGCTTTTTATAATTACTTTGTAGCAAATCCTATCCCCATTTCGACAAATGCGGGTTTAGATCAATTATTTAATGGTTCCATGACAGTTAACGTAGGTGCATTGACGGTACCTGCTACTTTGGCAATGAATCTTCAAGATTTACAGTTGTCAACACAAAACTTTACGCCTAACTGTTATGGGGGCCTCAAATTTTGTTAAAAAAGTGGCGTAAGCCAGTGTAGCCCGTATGCAGCGCAGCATGGCAAAATACGGGAAATATGTTGTAAGTCAATAAGTTATTTTGGCGGAAAACTAAATCCCCGTGTTATCACACGGGCTACTTATTAAATAATCGAGGCCAAAAATGAGTATTGCCATAAAACACAATGCAATTACCGAGGCTGATTATTTAGCAGGTGAGTTGCTGTCAGATGTACGCCATGAATATATAAATGGCGAGGTGTATGCCATGGCAGGCGCGCATAAAAGCCATAATATAATTACTATGACCGTTGCTAATCTTTTTTATAATTATCTTCAAAGTAAGCCTTGCCAGCCTTATGCGTCTGACATGAAAGTCAAAGTGGCAAATAACTATTTTTATCCCGATGTGATGGTTGATTGTAGTGGCCAAGAAGCCGATTATTACACCGAATTTCCCACGATTATTGTAGAAGTGTTATCTAAATCGACGCGCCAACACGACAAAACTTTTAAACGCCAAGCCTATTTTCAAATTGCCACCCTACAAGAATATCTTTTAATAGAACAAGATTTTGTAGAAATAGAAAGATGGTATCGTGTTGATGAAAAACATTGGGAACAAACCGTTCATTATTTGGGCGATGAAATTTGTTTTAGTTCTATTGCACTGACTGTTTTGGTTGAAGATATTTATAGCCGCGTTAAAAATGAAGATATGATAGCTTGGTTAGAAAAGACAGCACAGCAGCAAAATCAAGTAGCCAATGTATCTTAATCCTCAAAAATAAACACGAATAACTTAAAAAATAGCTTCTTCTCTCTTTTCTAAAGTCAAAAGTTCCGTATAATCTTCGCCTTTGTTTATTTTATTTTGGGCTTGTTTATGGCAAGCCAACTTTAAGTTGCTTTATCTTTATCTTTAGAGGATGTCATGCAAGTTTCTGTCGAAAATATCTCTGGTTTAGTGGGTAGCCTGTGTGAAGTGCAACGTAACACGGGATTACTTGCTTAACACATTGTTTTTCCTGTATTTTGCTACGCTCCATACAGGCTACAAAATTTAACTTAATTCTGAAGAATGGTATTATTGCATGGACCAATGAGCAAGTTTCCTAAACTTGGAATATGGCAGACTTTTTGCAGTTATCATCTTGTGTATTTGCTACAGTTTGGTTTAGTCTTGTATTATCTCATACAATAAAGTCACTGCCTCATTTAAGGTAAAATTATGGCCTTGGTAAAAGCACAAGACACAATTAGTGAACAAGAATATCTGGATGGCGAGTTAATTTCTGATATTAAACATGAATATATTGATGGACAAGTGTATGCCATGGCAGGGGCGCATCGTCATCATGTGTTACTGGCAGATACGATGTCGCGTAAATTGGGCAATCATCTAGAAAATAAACCATGCCAGCCTTATTCATCAGACATGAAAGTCAAAATAGGTAAAAATTATTTTTATCCTGATGTGCTTGTGGACTGTACAGATTTTGAAGGGTATTTTACTGAAACCCCAACCATCATCGTGGAAGTGTTATCTAACTCTACACGCCAGCATGACAAAACCTTTAAACGTGATTTATATTTTAGTATTCCAAGTTTGCAAGAATATGTGTTGATTGAGCAAGATATTGCTGAAATTGAAGTATGGCGACGCGCTGATAATAATATTTGGCTACAAACTGCGTATTATCTTGGTGATGAGATTCACTTTGCCTCTATAGATTTTACTATTGCTGTCGAAGATATTTATCAACGGGTTAAAAATGCCGATATGCAAACGTGGTTAGAGAAAAAGCAAGTGTAGCCCGTAAGTCATACGGGACAAATATCAGCTAAATGAAAAAAAAGAGCAGCCTGCCTACGAAAGCTGTTTTTTTGTTTTTTTTGCGCCAAAATTGAGCGTGTTGTAAACTCAATGTGTCAATCAAGAGGTTTATAAAATGAGCGTCGCATATAAACAAGACATCGTAGCATGGGCCAATGAGCAAGCGGCCTATATTCGAGCGGGTCGTTTTGATATGCTCGACTTAGAGAATATCGCCGAGGAAATAGAAGACGTGGGCAAAAGTGAACAACGCGAGTTAGAAAGTCGTATGGCGGTGTTAATTGCTCATTTATTAAAATGGCAATATCAGCCTACGCATCGTGGCGTGAGCTGGGAAAGGACGATCAAAGATCAACGTAAGATGGTTCAAAAGCGAGTAAAACAAACCCCAAGTCTAAAAGCATCTTTGCTTGATACAGAATGGATTGATGATGCTTGGACAGATGCGACGATTCAAGCTTCAAAAGAAACGGGTATTGAGCTCATCAAGTTTCCTGAAGTTTGTCCTTGGACGATGGAGCAAGTTTTAGATGACGAGTTTTTTCCAGATTAAAACGCATTAAATCTGCATAAGGATAGGCATATGACCATTGCCACAAAATACAATT
>ERZ724509.1116-NODE-1116-length-10273-cov-3.255725_pt1 | contig 10273 bp, 5 predicted proteins | sample MGYA00376042_ERZ724509 | MGnify/ENA primary metagenome ERZ724509 (study PRJEB28724, sample SAMN07190887) | wastewater metagenome | isolation source: effluent of sewage treatment plant in Hong Hong | place: USA: Christiansburg, Virginia | collected 2016-03-01 ...
ATTCCCTATGATGACGGTGGGTTTCCGGATTACCACAACGAAGCAGTAATCACCTCTTCAAAGTCCAATTTCATTCACGGCTATGGCGGGGCTCACACTATCCCCCACTCGCTTTGCAGGAAACCTAGAATTACTCCTTCTTTGAATACAAACGGTTTTGGTTTAGATGGAAAGGGCAACGGATAGAGCATATCAAAATTACTGAACACCCGTCAATATATGGGTGCGCTTTCCTCAACCTAATACTGGTGCTTTTATAAAATATTGACAAATAATGAATATCTTGTTATAATAATTTGTTCCGTCGCCCTTATAAACCTATCGACTTTTTATGAACCTCCACCCTTATAATTTTGGTTGTACCATTGAAGCGAACTCGCTAGGTGAAGCATGGATCGGTCTAGTTGAGACCTGTATGAAAAATGGAAACTTAGAGTATGACGAGCATCGCGCCCGCTTTGCTCTGCATGGAGTTCGAATGATTGTAAAAGGTTACGCCAATCACGACAACGATCCAATTATTCAAAAATACGCTAGTCAAGAATCTATTGCCACCATGCGTAAGCTCGCTTTTGAAGCGGATACAGTGACGGACTTCGATATTACGCCATCATTTCGCACGGGTGCAAAAAGTTATAAAAAACGCATTGAAGAAGGAAACTTAGTTGACTTCGTTGTACACAGACTGACTCGTATCCCTGAGAGTAAAAAGGCCGTGATGGTATTTCCGACCTACGAGGATTATAAAAATGTAAAAGAGTCACCCTTTAACGATTATCTCCCCTGTATCGTTTCTTTGCAGTTTAGACTTCATAAAATCAAAGAAGGTCAATACGTCCTAAACACCCATTTCTTTATGCGTTCCCAAGACGCTTATCAAAAAAATATCAGCGACTTGGTTGTTTTTGCCGATATCGCAAACGTGGTAGCAACCAAGCTCAAAGAAGCTCTTAACGCTTCAATTGAACTTGGTGTAATGGATGGGTATATTACCGATGCTCATGTCTATAAAAACACCTATGATCAAGCCTTTGACGTTGTCAGTGCATACCACAATCAAAACCATCCCATCACTGCATAAACTATGATCATTTCCTTCATTTCAGAAAACGAGAAAAAGACACAACAGTATCATGCTTTGCAAACAGCGTTAGCCTCTGATCTGTGCACTATCGCACCCAAAACACTTTCTTTGGAAGAGATCCAATCCGTGGATGGCGCAGATGTCGTTCGCCATAAAATCGAACAAGCTAAAAAGACAACTTCTCTTCCTTGCTTTGTTGACGATGTTTCGCTGTCTATTATGCCAGGGCACTATCCGGGTGCTTTGATAAAGCATCTCTTAAAAACTAGTGCGCACGGCTCCCTACCTCAGCTCTTGCCAGAAAACGCACCCGTAACCGTTACTTGCCATATTGGATACTTTGACGGGTTCGAAACGTTTTTCTTCAAGGGCGAGATACAAGGCGTGGTCAGCTATGAGCGCCATGATCCGAAAAACCCTCCCGCGCTTGACCACCTGATCCGTATCAACGAACGGTTCTTAGGAGAACTCGACCCAACGGACAATCATCGCGGTAAAGCCTTCGCCTTTTTAGCGAACCACCTTCGCCAAACAAAACGCCTCTGCGAAGAACATCATGAACAAGCCGCTCAGCGATGGGATGCCCGAGCAAATAACTGGGCTTCTACCCGTGAAGACGAGGCATCCTACGTTCACCATGAGAATGGTTACGCGCGTTTTGATGATGAATTGAGCCGCATCTTACCGCTTGTATCGGGAACCGCTCTAGATATCGGCTGCGGTGACGGTGCCGTTACAAGGTTGATTCGTACGGGGTCGGGAATTACCGATATTCTCGGTATTGATATTAGCTCACAGATGATAGAAACCGCTACACGACTAACAAATGATGATTGTATTCGCTATGAGGTTGGGACACTCCCTGACAACGAGCGCATCTACAATCTCATTGCATCACGCGGTGTCATTTTGTCGCATACTCATCGCAGTGAAGTCATCCCCCTGCTTTCAGCCATGGCAAAGTCCCTCGCACCCGGAGGATATCTTGTTTTTGACTATATCAGCAACCTAGCAAATAACGACGATCTTGGCAGAGCAGAGAAGAACGAATTACGCCGAAACTGGATCGTTCGCATCCTATCCGAGCTTGGTCTTGTGAACATTTCATCGAACGGATCTGAAACCCATCGTGTCAGTGTATTAACATTCCATAAACCGATGGAAACATCGTTATACTTTGCCAGTAGCAGCGCTGGCAAAGTAATCGAGCTCCAAAGCAAATGTAAGAACCATCTCTTACATCTTGCGAATATCGATGTCGCTGAGTTAAAACATGATGACATTGTAGAGATTGCCAAGGACAAGGCGAGAAAAAGCTACGAAGCCTTACAGCACCCCGTTATTGTCACGGATGGAGGTATCTTCATCAATGCATTAAAAGGATTCCCGGGGCCAAACTCCAAACAAGCGGCGACCTTGCTCGGTCCAGCTAAAATCCTAAAACTACTTGAAGGCGAGATGGATAGAGCGGCCATTCGCCGAAATTGCATGGTGTATTACGACGGCACCGCCTTTAAAACCTGCGTCGCCGAGGTGCCACTTATGGTGAGCGAGAGTGTTACTGATAGCGAATATAAAGCCTACCCGTTGGACACAATTCTAGTACCAGTCCACGAACAGAACCCTCTCGGCAAAACGTACAAACAGATGCCCGTCGAAGAGCGTGTGACATTCACAGAATTGCCGTTTTTTGAAGAGTTCATTGGAACACTTTAAAAAATACCTGCCTTCAGGGCGGGTAACCTCGCCTCAATAATGGGACGCGGTTTCTACCCTGAAGGAGAAGCAACATGAAACAAGTACTGCTCTGTGTATTCGGTGCAAACGGCGCAGGTAAATCTTCTCTGCTTGAGACCGTGGCAGACATGAATTCGCCATCCACTCGAATCGTGCGTGGAAGCACAATCCTCAAAGAGTCCTTAGGGGTCGCCTCGTATGAGGCGCTCGAATCCATCTCGGCCCAAGAGAAAAAACAAGCCCTTCTCAAAGGGATGTCATCTCTCACTGTGGAAGGTGGTAGTCACACAACAATTGTCGACACCCACCTCGTGGTGCCTATGCGCTCCCTCACGACGTGCGTAGTAGAAGATATGTGGGATGAAAGATTACTCGAACTTTTTCAAGGGTTCGTCTATGTCTCTGCACCCGCAGCAACGATCGCGCAACGACGGCGAATGGACACGGGGAGGCCGTTACGCGCAATGCGAGCGACTCTACAGGTCTGTGCTGAAGATCTTCAACTCAACGCGAAGCGATGGGATGAGATATCCCCCTCCATGAAAAACAAAAAAGTCATCATCAATGACCAGACAATCTTGGTAGGAGCGCAAAAAATAATGGATTTTCTCCAGACTCTCTCGTAGAATTTAGAGAACCTCCGTCCACAATCCACTTGACAAAGTGGTAAAATATTGTTAGCGTCAACTATTGTAATGACTTGAGTGGCATTTTGGTGCTATACTCGATTCACGTACCTTCTTATCTTTCCTTGCTTAAGAGCAGTCAACACGGTGTTGACCGCCTTTGGCTAGGGCCAGATCAGTGCTCCCAAGGGAGCGGAAAGAGGCATCATGACCAGCATGAACCGCTCGGCCCTCCTTTGGGCCGGTCTTCTCACCACCATCCTCGCTCTCACCGGCTGCGGTGAAGGCCCCGACATGATCGTCGACGGCGGCCCGTGTCAGAACACCCCGTCCCTCTGTCCCCCGGACAGTGCGACGAGCGACGGCAGCCCCTGTGTCCCCTTCGGCAACGAAGCGGACAACTGCGACGACAACGTCGACAACGACTGCGACGGCGACACCGACAGCGGTGACTCCGACTGCGGGGGCACCTGCCCCGGCTTCGCCGTCGAGAACACGATGGTGCTCTGCACCGACGGAGTCGACAACGACTGCAACGGTTCGCAGGACAATATCATGCCGGGGATGGATCCCCAGTGTGAGCCGATGTCTTGCACGCCGGGCTCAGAGCCGGGCCCCGACCTACTCGAAGACATCCGCCCTCCCGGCGAGTGCTTCGAGGGGGCGACGTGGCCCGATGACATGGTGGTTGGTGGCAATGTCACCTATGCCGAGGCGATGAACTTTCCCGGCAAGGTATGGACGTGTTGCCGTGTAGACAACCCGAGCTCGTGCTTCAATACGACGATGGACTATGGTCCATCGTCGCATGAAGGATACGAGCCCTCCGTCGGCTTTGATAGTGGATTCTTCGTTCTGGGTACGGAACTGGACTTCACACGGTACCAGGATGCCAACAACCGGAGCTATTTCACCTTCGAACCAGACGTCTCATTTGGGATCTATGATCGAACAATCGGTGGTGTAACCACCACCTATACCTGTCAGTGAGCTCAGCTCGCTGACACCCACACGAAGCCCCCGTTACCAACCCTGGTAACGGGGGCGCTTTGTATGCGAACCCTCTGTCTGCATTTATTTTTTTAGATAGACATCTCCTTTCTTCGAGGGAGAACTGAAGCTGCGCGATCTCCCTTGAATACAAGGGAGACGTCCAACCTAATCTCAGAAACGAAACGCGGACAGAGAGTTCAAAGAAGCCCTTACGGGCTTCTTTTTAATTACTCGGTCTGATTTGTACGGCACCAGGGTAAACTACCCATGGACGAATGAATTGTTGACCTGAGTCAGGTAGACCCGGCAAGTCATTAATCGCACACTCATTGAGTGAATTTTGGCTATTATTATTTGGTGATAATAACGGGTTAGGTAATCGCGGAGTACCACCAATCGGACTCGAGTTCACAATGATTTCACCTGAGTCTGTGCGTTGAATAGGGTCAGGATTAGCTCCTGCGAAGCATCCGCCATAGGTATGGCGAACCTTGCTCGAGATACTGTCTGTAAGCACGCCATTTGTGGCTTCGGCGCGACATTCACCGGTACACCAACCCCAGTTGTCCATCACCTGAAGACGAGGCGTGAAGTAACAAGCGTTTGTATCAGCTTTGTAGCAACCACCCGGAGGAGCCATGATTTCACCAAGGATACAAGTATCACCAGCTGAACAACCGCTATCAGCACTACATGCGCGTGAAGCATCACGCGAACATTGACCTGCTCTTGTTTCACAGATTTTACCCTCAGCGATCATTTGCGCTTTTAAGCTGTCATTACAGACATACACGTGCTGAAAGTCGAAGTAGTTTGCTTCACACGCGTCGCGGCTATTGCCGAACATGGTGCGCACGATACAGCGATCACCAGGGTGATCTGCGGTATTACATTCAGCATCAGCAGAACAACTTCTCTCTGGCTGATCTTGACAAACGCCTGTCGGCTTACAGAGACCAGCGGCCGGAGGACAATCACCGTCGGCATTACAGGTGAGTCCTGAAGCACGCACCTGATCTGAACATTCGCTTTGAACGTTACAGTACGGCTTGTGGTTTTTGAGTTTTGTATCAGCAACTCTCGTTGTTTCACCATCACCCCAATCGATCACGATACGCTTAAGCGGCATTTGATTGTGCGATGCCCAGGCATAGAAGCGCATGCTTGCGACAAACTGGCTGATACCGCCATTCAATGGACCAGATGTTTGACCGCTGAGATTAAAGGCGTTTGTTTGCGCGACTTCACATGAGCCCGGAGTTGCGCAATTACGCGTATCAGGCGCGGCAACCATCGGAGGACGAGGGGTGTAGTAGGTGATGTAATCAAAGTTATCATCATCAGCACGTGCACCCGTTAGACCTAAGAATGTCGGCGTATAGTGACCCATGGTCACGTCGGTTGGTAATGGGAATCGGGACTGAGGATCGAGCGAAGCTTGTTTGCCTGAATCATCAATTCTGTAAGAGACGAGGCCACAATATTCATTTGATGGATTTGGACAGAGATCAAGACGAGGGTAGTACCCGACGCTATGCGTACAGATATTGGCATCTTTGTCTGGATCGTTTGAATTTGGGTCACCGACATTGAGAGGTGTTAGACATGCTGTGACAGCGGCACCACTTGCGTTTGCAACAGCGCCACAGCTAATGGCAAAGGTATCTTTGTCAGTATCGGTATACCCGAGCACCTGACAGGCTGTTGCATTTCTCGTATTACACACCTCCCCTGCTTGCAAGCCACCGACACAACGACCAAAGGTTGAGTCATTTGAGGCAACTGCGGTACAGGCTTGGTTGGTTTCTGCATCTTGTTTATGAGCTTCACAATCTCGATCAACGACACATGTGATGTATTGACCGTTATATCTAGGTACTGCATCTGTTGTAGCTACTCTACTCACCGTAACGCCTTCTGAATCGAAGTAGGTACCTAGGGCGGTATTTGATGCGGGATCCGTCATGCTATAAACACAGGCTTTTGCTGTATTTGTCGCACTAATCGTTGCACATCTTGCAATGATGTTTTACCATCCGTGAAGGTGCTGCCGGTAATTAATACGGTTGCTGGCGTGACCGCGGTCACGACGCACTCATTGGTATTATTTGCGGGGCGACCACAGTAGGTCTTGTTAGTACCCATCTTATTACCAATACCGTCACAGACAAAGGCTTGGCGCTCAGACGCTTCTGATGTTGAGATGCCTGTAATACCCGCGCCCGTATTAGTATAGGTATTATTGGTTGTTACGGTCCAACCAGCATCTGCATCGACGATACAATTATTCATCATCTTCACGATATTGGTACCTGCCGTTGCCGCAAAACCTAACCCCTGACATTCTGGAGTTGAACTACAGGCAAGGCCTCTTTGTGGACCAAGATTACAAACACGTGTTTGTGATCGATCGCCGGCGGTAAAGGCCCCCGGGTCACATTTACCATCAACGCTACATACCGGGTGCTCAGGATCAGGATCAGTAGTACAGTTTGTGCCTTTTAATGGGCCAGCGAGACAGGCGCTATCTGTGACTGTTACGGATTTATCGTGATAACGATAGACGCGATAGACGCGAGCAAACATATTAGTCAAGAACGCATACTTATCCCGCGGAAACTGTGCAGGAGAATAGTACGTTCTCAAACCTGAGCGCAAGAAGGTTGGTGGGTTGAGCGGCGAGAAGCCAGCTTGTTCGCCACCGTTCTGAAAGAGCGGCTCAATGCCAGCGATACCCGTATTCAATGCACTCGAGAATGGAGCGTTTGTTTCTGAGTAGGTTGCACCCGTTGCAGGGTCGCGGTAGCCGGATTGCTTCCATACACGATCCGTAAAGGCGGCGTCTTGACTGGTGTTCGCGCTCTTTACTTCAGCAAGCTCACGACAGACATCCGCCGTACCAACTTCGACGTCCATATACATGTAGCGATGGTCGCCACCTGATTTACCAGCACAAGATGACGTCCAGAATCCTACAAAGGTCCATTGGCCATCTGGGTCAGTGCCTGTCACGATCGGAGATTGAAAGACGGCGCGAATAGAGAACCAAGGAGCTGAGCTATTCTTACAAACATCATCAATATCACTCATTGGATATCGGCGAATATAAGAGAGTGACTGGTCTTGTTTCAGCGCATTAAACCCGGCGTTTTGAGGCTTTTTATATGAGACCTCCCATGCCTTAAAGGCACATCTCTTGCCCTCAAAGGCATCAATAACTTTAGGTGTCTTGAGATAGTAGTTACCACTTCTGTTCTCGTCTTGAGTGTAGAAGCCTTGGTAAACCTCTTTTACAGCCGTTGGCAGACCGTTAACATTTACTTCATTATAGAGATCTTCTTCGACACAATCTGAAAGTACAAATTCTTTGTTCTGTGGATTTTTAATCTCTACTTCATTTGCGCGTGATAAGAATGGCGAGTAGCTTTGTGTGAAATTTGCTTGCCATGAGGCATTACCGCCTTGCAACGAAGCCTGGTCTTTATAGTCAACCGAAGGCATGCCTTCTGCCCATTCAGCATTATAACCACAAGCTAAACGCCCGACATCACCATTAGGTGAAGGAGTGATCTTGAAGAATGAAATGCTCGTATCGCTTAATGCTGTGCGTAAGGCATCAGCGTTTGGCGTATAACCCAAATCCTTCATAAGCAATGGCGAATGCACACGATAGAACGTCTCGCGATAACCACTACCTGCATCAACAAGTCTCAAGGCCGTAGGCGATGTACCACGCTCTTCTGGCACGGTGTACTTGTCACTGTAATCACAAAGCTCATAGGACGGATAGTCCATGGTGCGATCAATTGAGATATACGGCGTCTTTTTTGACGCAACATTGCGATAACCCCCACGGCCTTTATCAACCCAAATCGGGTCAAGATCGAGACGCGTCATGCGACCAACGTAGTTTGGTGCGGTTTCACTATCGAATTGATTATTGAATTGGACATCTGCTTCGTTGGCGTCACGCGCATCGTTACCTCGACAGTCGCCCGCCGTAATATCAGATGCTGTAAGCCCTGCCTCAACGAGACCACCGGTTAAGAAACTGATAACACCAGCAACAACACCGTCAGCACATTCGTTCGCGAACTTATCGACATAGGTTTTAGGGTCAGAACCTAGCTCTTCTTGTCCGTTTACCGTTGCATATCTTCTAAAATGCTGAAACGAGAGATTAACCCTGACTGGCTTGCGCGCTTCAGATGTACAGTAGTACTGACCAGAGTTCTGTGGGGGTAAATAGCCCGCCGTTGGCTGATAATGGAACGGATCTTTGTCACCGAAGAGAATCGGGTTCGGGTTCCATGTCAAACATGGGCGATTGCTTTGGTCGGTGCCGGCGAATTGCGTTGTATCTCGTTCGAGACATTGGCCAAAAACGCCTTTGATGATTTCAAGCTTATTATAGGCAACACATTGGCTATTTGAACCACAGCTATAGGCTGATTGCGCTGCTTGAATACCACCCATCACATCACCGGAGCCTTCACCTTCGCTAACCGAGCCTTCATTTAAGCTACTTGGGATACAGGTCTGGCCATCACGCTGACCACCGATACAAATACCAGGCGGTACTTCTTGAGCGTTAGGATCAAAGAATTTTGCCTGCGAATTATAGGTGACACGTTTATAGGTACACGAACAATCTTGGCCAAATTCACAAATATTTGCATTCTCAAACCCATCGACGGCCGTCTCTGGTGCTGGAGGTGATTTTGCCGTATCCCATTCTACAACATAGCTGGTGCCAAATGGGGAGTCCGCCTCAGGGTGTGAACGACATTCAGCAGGAGGAAAAGCTGCGGTTAAACTCGCGTCAGTTTTTGGATCTTCCAGTTTGAACTTCTCAGCGAGTTTTTCGAAGTTCGTTGAGTCGGTTGTGGATTGAACAGGGAGGTAACAATTAAACGGACGTGCCCCTTGGCATTCAAACTGGTTGTAAAAACCAACGATCTGTTTACCTTCAGCAGTTGTATAACCACAGAGGTTGAGATTTGGGTTCGCCAAACCAATCGCATCGTTATCAAGAGGGCGAGCAAAGTAAGAGCTTAATGGGACAGAAGGCAATACGCTACAAATACCATTACCCGTATTTAGCGAACTTGGTGGCATCACAACTTTTGCCGCCAAGCGATAATCTTGACCAAAGCGGCTCGCAGATTCTGGGTAGAAGGCCGTGGTCAAGCCTTCTTGCCCGACACGCATCGTAAGCGTATCTGGGATCTGAAAGGAGTTCGGGATGGCATAACCCGAATAATCTTTAGCGCCGAGCCCGACTTGACGCGACGTATAGACCGCGCTGTCAAAGAACGCCCCTGTCGATAAGACCGGTTCAGAGGCCTCATTGTCACGATCGACATAATTCGCACAGAAGATATCGCCTGGTTTGCCGGTGGCTTTATCACAAAGCGCGAGATCGATACAGACATCTTTATAGTTGCGTGTTGCCGGGTCAAAGACCGTTTCAGAACTACGGCAACCAAGCCACTGCGCACAATCACGATCAAGATTTACTTTGACGATCAAGTTCGAATCATTGGTTAACTGTGCCATGCTAGTAACCTTTGGAGGGCCATTAGGACAACGCATTCGTCCATAAGGAGTCGCCAAATCATCCGCCAAACCCGTCACCGAACAACCAGCTGCCGTAAAGACGCTGAGCGGAGGAACTGGGGTATAGCCGCTAGTCCAGTCTACTTCGACTTCTCCTTGGCAGAACTCGTTGCTCGCATTCGTTACACAATCAATAGGCGCGGTTGGATTGTACCCATTACTTGCATACGCCGCTGCCGTCGCCTTGGAGTTGAAGCGCATTGTATTGTCAGCC
>ERZ724509.1117-NODE-1117-length-10271-cov-6.850626_pt1 | contig 10271 bp, 15 predicted proteins | sample MGYA00376042_ERZ724509 | MGnify/ENA primary metagenome ERZ724509 (study PRJEB28724, sample SAMN07190887) | wastewater metagenome | isolation source: effluent of sewage treatment plant in Hong Hong | place: USA: Christiansburg, Virginia | collected 2016-03-01 ...
ATTCAAACATGGGGGTGATAAATGATTGGTGAACTGATTTTGAGGTGCTTCCATGCTCGAACGAACGCGCACATCATCCACTTAGGTGTCCGGTCGTATGCCAAGCACGTCGCACTCAACGAGTTCTACGACGGCCTGATCCCTCTGGTTGACAGTGTCTCCGAGGGTTACCAAGGCGAGCACGGTCTCATCGACTTCACGACCAAGGTTCGCTACACCCACGAGGCAGACCCGGTGAAGCTGGTGACTGGTCTGAAAGAGTGGGTCGAGAACAACCGCTACGACGCCATTGAAGCTGAGGACACGTTCCTGCACAACATCGTCGATGAGATTGTCCAGCTCTGCTCCACCACGCTCTACAAGCTGAAGTTCCTGTCATGAAGATCACCTACGAGATAGATGTCACGTCAGCAGGTGTGTACGCCCCAGCCGTCGTACGAGTAGCGGAAGTCCTTGAATGGGCCGCGCAGACACTACGTGTCGAGGCTGATGGAGGCGAAGTTGTATCAACGCTTGGTTACGAACACGTAACGCCAAACGCTAAGATGCGGCTTGTAGGAATCGAACCATGAAGACACTCGTTATCGACGCCATCGTTGGCATAGGGTTCCCGAGCGTGCTGCTGGCCGACGAGTGCCGCAAGGCTGGTTTGGCCTCGTTCACGGGTAATCAGTGGAACGATAACTACGAGTGGCGTCGCGACCAGCTCGAAAAGATCGAGCTTGAAAAGCTCCAAGAACTCTACACAGCGCTGCGCGAGGCACGCGAGGAAGGCTCACTTGCTGAGCCTGAGAACGACAAACCACTTATCCAGTTGCAGTAAGGAACCGCCATGCCTATTAACGAATCGCTCACGTCGACACAGTGGAACCGTTTTCAGTGGTGTCGTGACCGAGGTCACCTTGATTTCGTGGCCAAGGCTGACCGCTGTGACAAGTTTGTTATGGGCGACCAGTGGCTGCAGGCTGACTTGAACGAGCTTGGTATCCAGCGTCGGCCGGCCATGACCATCAACAAGATTCTGCCCACCGTCAGCACGCTGCTGGGTGAGCAGATTCAGAACCGCACGGAGGTTCTGTTCCGCCCGGCCAACGGGTCACCGTCAGAGACGGCCGACGCGCTGAGCAAGGTCTGGATGCAGATCAGCCAGAACAACCAGCTCCCGTGGGTGCGCTCTGAGGTTTATCAGGACGGTCTGGTACGTAGCCGAGGCTTCTTCGACGTGCGCCTCGACTTCACAGACTCGATGCAGGGCGAGGTGAAGATCACCCAGCTCAACAGCAAGAACGTCGTGATTGACCCTGATGCCGAGGAGTACGACCCGGACTCTTGGAACGACGTGTTCGTGACCAAGTGGCTGACATACCAAGACATCGCCATTCTTTATAGTGAAGACGATGCCGAATATCTCAAAACATCTGAAGGATCAAGCTATCCGTATGGATACGACTCCATTGAGCGAGTTCGTGATCGCTTCGCTGGCAATATTCCTCTCGGGGGCTATTACGGGCTGTCTGATGACTCTGGTGTACGTCGAAATGTACGGGTGCTGGAGCGTCAGTACCGCAAACTTGATAAACAACTGCACTTCGTCGACGTCCAAACAGGTGACATGCGCCCCATCCCAACTGACTGGGATCGCAATCGAATCGCAGCATTGCTTGAGAAAGCCGGTGGCCAGCTCTCAACAATGAAGAAGCAGGTCAAGCGCATCCGCTGGACAGTCACAGCGGGTAACGTCGAGCTGCATGATGAGTGGTCACCATACAGCCACTTCACGCCGGTACCGTACTTCCCACACTTCCGCTATGGCCGTACCTGCGGCGTGGTCGAGAACCTGCTTGGCCCACAGGAGATTCTGAACAAGGTCTCCAGCCAAGAGCTGCACATCGTCAACACCACGGCGAACAGCGGTTGGGCAATCGAGCAGGACTCACTGGTCAACATGACCATCCAAGAGCTTGAGACCAAGGGTGCTCAGACAGGTCTCGTCCTTGAGTACAAGAAGGGTGCGCAGCCCCCTGAGAAGATCACGCCGAACCAGACGCCTACGGGCTTGGAGCGGATCAGCTACAAGGCTGAGGAGCACATCAAGACGATCTCCAACGTCACCGACTCCATGCAGGGTAATGACCGCGAGGATGTCGCTGCCAAGGCCATTGCCTACAAGAGCCAGCGCTCCAGCGTCAACCACTCCAAGGTCACCGACAACCTCGCCCGTACAGACTGGATTCTTGCGCGCAACGTCCTCTCCATCGTGCAGAACTACTACACCGAGGAGCGGATTATCAACATCACGCACGACGACGTGACCCGTGAGGCAGAGCAGGTAGCCATCAACCAGCCTGACCCGGTCACCGGTGAGATCACCAACGACCTGACCATCGGTGAGTACGACATCGTGATCAGCTCTACGCCGTTCCGCGACAGTCTCGAAGACAGCCAGTTCGAGCAGGCACGTGCGCTCAAGGAGCTGGGTCTGCCGATTCCGGACAGCGTCCTCATCGAGAACAGCCGTCTCATGCGCCGCAGCGAGATCGTCAAGCAGATGGAAGCCAGCGCCAACTCGCCAGAGGCTCAGCAGCAGAAAGAGCTGCAGATGCGCGACATGCAGGCCGAGGTTGGCAAGAAAGAAGCCGAGATCGGAAAGATTCAGGCCGAAACCCAGCAGAAGGGTGCCGACGCTCAGATCAAGTCCAACGAGGCCATGGGTGGCAACGACGGCGAGCTGCAGAAGATGCAGGCCGAGCTGCAGATGGAGCGCGAGCGCCTCGACATGGAACTCCAGAAGATGCGCGAAGAGATGGCCATGAAGCAGCAGGAAATGGAAATGAAGTTCCAGATGCAGGCTGCCGAGCACGCGCAGAAGCAGCAGTTCCAGCAGGAAGATCACCAGCAGGACATGGTTTTGAAGCAACAGCAGGCAGAGCAGCAGGCGGCCGCTCAGCGTGCGAACGACCTAAAACAAGCCGCTAACCCCGTTAGTAAGGAGCAGTGACCGTGCAAGACAAAACGATTGAACAAGAAATCCAAGCCAAAGGTTTAAATGCACCTCGCATTACGCCTGCTGATATTGAAGGTAACATTAGTCGCGAGCATTACTTCATTGCATCTAATGCGGCGGGTCTTACTCCGGTTGAAGGGGTTGACTACATCCCTCCGCGTGCAGTCTGCTCACTGGACCTGCTGACCTTCTGCGTACTGGTACTAGGCAACGGTTTCACCGTGACAGGCGAATCAGCCTGCGCCAGTCCTGAGAACTTCGACGCTGAGCTTGGCCGCAAGATTGCCCGTCAGAATGCAGTAGCCAAAATCTGGCCGCTCATGGGCTACGCGCTGAAAGAACAACTCGTCACGGAGGTGAAGTAACATGGACATGGATAACCTAGCCCCGGCACCGGACATCGAAAACTTTGACCCGAAGGGTATGGATCGCGGCGACGCGATTGACTCCACGGCGGTGGTCGTGCCTGACGATAAGGTCGAGGACGTCTTCGAGCCGAAGGTTGAAGGCACCCCGGTCGATGAGCCAAAGGCCGAAGATGAGCCGAAGGCCGAAGATGAGCCAGAGGACGAGAAGCCTCGCGGTAAGGACGGCAAGTTCGTCTCCAAGGGCATCCCCAAGGAGCGCTTCGACGAAGCTGTCGGTAAGGAGCGCGAAGCCCGTGAGGCTGCCGAGCGCCGCGCCTCTGAGCTTGAGCGCAAGCTGAACGCCACCGCTGAGCAGCAGGTTCAGACCAAGCAGATCGAGCAGCTTGAGACACAGCTTGAGACCCTTGAGACCAAGTACAGCGAGCTGATGCTTGACGGTGATACGGTTGCGGCCACCGCTGTGCGCAAGGAGATTCGCCAGCTTGACCGTGCCATCGCACGTGCTGAGAGCGAGACGATCACCACCCAGCGCACCAGCCAAGCCCTCGAAGCCCAGCGCGTCGAGCTGGCCATTGCGACCCTTGAGGCAGACTACACGCCTCTGAATCCGGACTCGGAGACATACGACCCTGATCTGGTCGAGCTGGTGCTGTCCAAACAGCGCACGCTGATCCAGAACGAAGGTATGGCACCGTCAGCAGCCCTGACTAGCGCAGCCAAGACGGTCATGAAGCGCTTCGGTACCGCACCCGAGCCGGTTGTTGAAGCCAAGGGTCTGTCTGCCAGCCAGCAGGCTGAAGAACGCAAGGCCGCGCAGATCAAGAAGAACCTTGACACTGCCAGCCGCCAGCCGGCCAGCATGAAGGACTCAGGTATGGACTCCGACAAGTTCGGCGCGAGCAACAGCCCTGACTTTAGCAAGATGACCCAAGAAGAATTTGCTGCACTGCCCGAGGCTACCAAGGCCAAGGCTCGCGGAGATTTCATATGAAAGGAGGTGATCTAGTGTCTGCCGGTAAGAAACCCAAGCCGAAATGCTAAAAGGGTGTTGCCTATTTATTAAGCACTCTGATAGACTCTGAACCGCACCTACCTCGTGCGTGTCCTCCCGGACAAACGACTGGCACCCGTAAGGTGCCACCTCGCAAGACCAGCGATACGGTCACAGCCCAGCTAGGGGCTTAAAACCAAGCCGACTCGTCCTCGTAATAGGTCGTTTGTTTTCCGCATGTTGCCAGCGACACAGGCACCGCAGTGAAGCCACGAGAGAGCTTCAGAAACCATTCGATTTATTACATAGGAGGACACATGTCCACTACTAACTTTGCCCTGCTCACGTCCGAGCAGAAGACCATCTGGTCTATGGATTTTTGGAAGCAGGCCCGTAATCAGTCCTTTGTCAATAAGTTCCTTGGCAAAGATGCAAATTCAATGATCCAACATGTAACTGAATTGAAGAAGACCGAAAAAGGCGCACGCGCCGTTATCACCTTGCTTGCCGACCTCGAAGGCGACGGCATCGTGGGCGACCGCACCTTGGAAGGTAACGAAGAAGCAATGAAGTCGTACGATCAGGTGATCCGTATCGACCAACTGCGTAACGCTACCCGCCACGAAGGTCGTATGGCTGATCAGAAGTCTGTGGTCAACTTCCGCGAGAATGCCCGTGACAAACTGGCCTACTGGCTGGCTGACCGTATCGACCAAATGGCCTTCTTGGCTCTGGCCGGTAAGAACTTCACGACCTACCCGAACGGCGCTGTCCGTGTCGGTTCCGACCTGAAGAACCTTGAGTTCGCCGCTGACATCGTTGCACCGTCTGCCAAGCGCTCTGGCCGCTGGGATGCTACTGCCAAGACGTTCAACGTCGGCACCGGCTCCAACACCGTCGTGGCTACTGACCGCCCGACTTGGGAACTGTTCATCGCACTGAAAGCCTATGCCAAAGAGAACTACGTTCGCGGCATCAAGGAAAACGGCGGCGAAGAGACCTACCACGCATTCCTGTCACCGATGGCCATGTCGATGCTCAAGCTCGACCCGACCTACCGCGACAACTTGCGTTACGCTCAGCAGCGCGGTTCTGGTAACGAGTTGTTCACCGGTTCTGCAGTGAAGGTCGATGGTATCTACCTCCACGAGTTCCGCCACGTACCGAACACCCGCTTGGCCACCTCTGGTGTAGGCAAGTTCGGTGCCGGTCTGAACGTCGACGGTTGCCAGATTCTGTTCTGCGGCGCACAAGCTCTCGGCATGGCCGACCTTGGCAATCCGGAATGGGTCGAGAAAGAGTTTGACTACGACAACCAGCCGGGTATCAGCGTCGCCAAGATTCTTGGCTTCCTGAAGCCTCAGTTCACCACCCAGTACAGCGGCGGCACCAAGGAAGACCACGGTGTTATCTCTGCTTACGTTTCTCAGCAATAAGGAGGGCTAGAATATGTCTAAGCTCATCGCAACTCGTGGCGCTCAGTTCGTCATGGAATCCGAGTTCGTCTTCAACTTCGACGACACGATGGTTTCCAAGGTCGCTCTGGTTGACGGCGCTGAACTCGACTTCGGTAAGACGAACATCGTCTCTACCGCATTCGACATCGTTAACCTGCCGGCTGGTGCCGTCGTCCTTGCAGGCTCCGTAACCACGGAGACCGCATTCGATGCCGCTACCTACAATGTCTCGCTCGGCGACTCTGGTAACGCTACGCGCTACCTCGGCGCTACCGACCGTAAGGCAACTGGTGTTACCAATCTGGTACCGACTGGCTACCGTGGCGACGGCGAGAACCTTCGCCTGACCGTGGTTGCCGCTGACGCCTGTACCACTGGCAAAGCCACCGTGCGTATCCAGTTCATCACGACTGGCCGCTCCAACGAAGTAAACCCGAAATAACGCGGGACTTCACCTAGCCTCCGGGCTAGGTGCTTTTTACAAACCCAGCCTTCGGGCTGGGTGCTTTACCCACGAGGATAGACATGGCCGAATTTATTTTGAACCGCACCTTCACGCTGCGTACCACCAACGGTGTTCTTTCGTTCACCAAAGGCGAACCCACACTTGTACCGCCGCTCATGGAGCGCGACGTTGTGGCTATAGGCGGTGTCCGCGCTGACGGTGCTGATGTCGACATGGAAGAGGTGCAAGCACCTGCCAAGCCGATTGTCTCAGGCATTGAGCGTCAGGACGACATCTTCGCCGCCTTTGGTTTGATCTGCGAGAAGAACGAGTCCAAGGATTTCACCGGTCAAGGCGTACCTACCGTCAAGGCAGTCGAGAAGATCGTCAGCTTCGATGTGGATCGCGCTGAACTGGTTGAAGCATGGAACGAGTACAAAGCTAAGCTGGCTGAGGCTCAATAATGAACTCAACGGGCCTGTACGACACGTTCCGTTCGGATGTGGTCGACACGGCCCGTCCTTACTTATGGACTGACGACGACGTTTGGCGCTACGCCGCCGACGCCCACCGCATGTTCATCCGTCTCACCGGTGGCATTTCCGATTTCATGTCGGAAGCCTGCGAAGTCCCGGTCGTGGCAGGCGAGGCTGTAGTAGAGCTTCACCCGTCGCTTCTGCGGATCATGAGCGCCACGCTGCGCGGTACCAAGCGCGAAGTCGAGGTGATCAACCCGACTGACGTGGTGAAGATGCGCACGACTGACTACGGTCAGATCAAACAGCTCATCATGGACGACAAACAAGGTCCAGTGCGGTACTTCGTACTTGGCTTGCAGAAGGGCTACGCCCGTCTGGTACAGGTGCCGGTGGAGAACGACTTCATCGACCTGCAGATTTACCGCCTACCGCTCAAAGCCATCGACGGTCCTGATCAAGAGATCAGTGACATCGAAGAAGATCACCACATGCACCTGATCGACTGGATGAAGCACCTTGCTTACAAGAAGCAGGATGCGGACACCTTCAACCCAAAGGCGAGCGAGCTGGGCGCACAGGACTTTGAAAAGTATTGCGCAATGGTCAAAGCTGAACGTGCGCGCTACATGTACAAGGTCGGGACTGTTGCTTACGGCGGACTCTGATATACTCTGACGTAATCCAAAACGAGGGCTGAAAATGGCCGAATACAAAGACCTCCCTGTAACACAAGGCGAAACATTCGCCTTCGTTATCCAGTGGGAGACCGAAGAAAAGGTCTATGTGCCGATCAGCACCCTGTCGCAAACGGCACCGTTGCATATCGCTACGCTGACCGCCCACGGTCTACCTGACGGATGGAAAGCTGCGGTGACAAACGCCAAAGGTTTGACTGAGGTCAACGCCGAGGCCAACGCCGTCAAGGACAAGGATCGCCACCCGTGTACCCTGATAAGCCCAACAGAAGTGTCGATGAACAGCGTCAATGCTGCGGGTTTCAAAGCACACACCGCCGGTACGGGCATCCTTGAATATTATGCCCCGCAAGACCTGACAGGCTACACAGCTCGTCTTGCCATCAAGGACAAGGTCGGTGGCACCGTCCTCAAGACGCTGACCACCGAGACCAGCGGCATCACCATCGACAATGTCAAGAAAACCATCACCCTCAATATCAGCGCGCTCGACACAGCCGCGTTGGTATGGAAGTCAGGCGTTTACGACCTTGAACTTGTCAGCCTAACTGGTGTGGTGACGAAGCTCTACACGGGCAAGGTCACCGTGAGCAAAGAGGTGACGACGTAATGCCTGCAAAAGACCCACTCAACTGGACGCTCGGCACATGGATTCTCGCCCTATCGATGGCAATGGGCGGCGGGATTGTCAACTGGTACGCAAAACTCAAATCTGGTCACGTCCGCGTGTTCAATTTCGTCGAATTACTTGGTGAAGTTTTCACAAGCGGGTTCGTCGGGATGGGCGTGTTCATGCTTCTCGACTCATGGGACCAGCCGGCAGGGCTATGCGCAGCTGCCGCTGGTGTAGCCGGTCACATGGCAACACGTCTTCTGTTTGCTATCGAGCGAGTTGTTGAACGCCAGCTTAATTCAGCGGTGGGTGGACCAAAGTGAAAGTCCTTATCGTACGTGGCCCAACAGTGCGAGTTCCGGGTGGTGAGTCGTTCACGCCCGGTGAAATGTACGTCGACGGTCTACGCATAGGTTTTACCTGCGAGGACGAAGATCGTCGCTTGGAGAATCAAGGAAGCAAAGGTGCCAAAGTTTATGGAAAGACAGCAATCGCCCGAGGGTGCTACGACCTCGAAGTTTCCTACTCCACGCGCTTTCAACGCGAGCTACCCGCTGTTTTGGGCGTTGAGTCTTTTACCGGCATACGGATACACGGCGGAAATCGTGCGGAGGACTCACTCGGTTGCGTTCTCCTCGGGCAAGTTCGCACAGCAACAGGCATTGCTAAGTGCGCGAGCACTGTGCAGCGCCTTATCTCGATGATCAAAGCCTGTGAAGACATAGGCGAACGCGTAACGCTGGAGGTCAAATGAAACAGTGGTGGAAATCCAAAACCCTCTGGCTTAACGGCATCGTCGCCCTCGTGGCGGCGCTCGAAGTCTCGACCGGGCTACTCAAGCCCTACGTCGGCGAGGACGGATACGTGTTGCTTATGGTCTTACTTCCCGTGGCCAACGCGATGCTGCGGTTCATCACTACTGAGAAGTTGACCAAGTGATGTTCTACGCATACGTTCACGCTAGACCAAACACAGCGGATGCTTCCGGCGTTTTTTACGCAGGCAAAGGACTAGAGCGCAGGGCTAGAAGCGTAGTCAGAGATAACCGCTACCACACAAACATTGTCGCCAAGTATGGCAAATCAAATATCTTGGTCGGCAAATTTGAGTGTTCCTCAGAAGACATCGCGTTTGAGCTTGAAAAAGGGTTAATCAAGTGCCTGCGTCGTATGGGCGTGACGCTTGCGAATGTTACTGACGGTGGCGAAGGTAATTCTGGACTAAAGCTATCGGAAGAGGCGCGTAGAAAAGTCCGACTGGCCATCGACCTGAACTTGTTCCTCAACGGTGTGTTCATGGAAGGCACGGCCGCACACAAAGAACTCGGTGAATGGTGGGAGCAGCAGCACCCGCTTGCACGTTGGGGCGGTCGGTTCAATGACGGTAATCACTACTCTTTTGAGTATGAGGGAATGAAATGAACTTAGATGTCGCAGGCGTCGGCGCGGTTGCTGATCTAGCAAGCAACGTAATCAACAAAATCTGGCCTGATAAATCCGAAGAGGAAAAGCAGCAGCTTGCAGCGGCTGTGATGGTCGTCCAAGGCCAGATCGATATAAACAAGGAAGAGGCCAAGAGCGACAGCGTGTTCGTTTCAGGCTGGCGTCCGTTCATCGGTTGGGTGTGTGGATCAGCCTGCGCGTGGAATTGGATCGGATTGCCAATCACCAAGGCGGGGTTGCTGCTGGCTGGGTACAAACTCGACATTGCGCCTGCTGACTTGTCGGAAATGCTGCCAGTGTTAATGGGCATGCTCGGTCTTGGCGCTTTGCGCACATTCGAAAAAGTTAAGGGTACGAAGTGAGCCTGACGCCGACATTTCCCGCGACTGCAACCTGTCAGGCGCTGGCTGACTACTTCACGTGGTTCGTGAAAGCAGGGCGCGGAACGGATTTGGCGATGCTCGACCAGCGTGGCTTGGGTTTTCTCGTCAAGCCTGAGTTTGTCGGCAAGCCGATCGGACTGTGCCTACCGCCGCCCGATGAGTTTGAAAACGCAGAAATGCACCAAGTTTTTGTGAGGCCGACATTTTGAGACAGTTCCTTATCGCACTAGACCAACTGTTCAACACCTTGATTGGCGGTATGGCCGACGAAACAATCAGCGCACGGGCGCATCGCCGGCAGTGGAAGAAGACTGAAGCGTTCATCAACTGGCTGTTTCCTGATGATCTGCACTGCGCACGCGCCTATATCTCCGAGATGGTTGGATCGCAGAAT
>ERZ724509.1119-NODE-1119-length-10268-cov-7.067463_pt1 | contig 10268 bp, 15 predicted proteins | sample MGYA00376042_ERZ724509 | MGnify/ENA primary metagenome ERZ724509 (study PRJEB28724, sample SAMN07190887) | wastewater metagenome | isolation source: effluent of sewage treatment plant in Hong Hong | place: USA: Christiansburg, Virginia | collected 2016-03-01 ...
AACCACCACAACGATGAACACCTACCGAACATCAGAGTACAGCGACCGCAGCCCATACCGGCGCAAGGTCGATACAGTAGACCGCATGGACCACCTGCGCAAGTGCGTGGAGCACTACGGCTACCAGCCAAGGATCAACCGCTACGCCATTCTATTGAGGGGTTTGGACATGCTGGACCAGGAATGCGCTGAGGCCACGCACCAAGAGGTGAAGGCACAACTGAAGGATCTTTTCGGAGGCTTCGATCCGACGAAAGCCTTGGACAACCTAACGATCCGCGCGTGATGACCCACCTCGACAACATCCGCGACCCACACGCCATCACTGGCCTAGTGCCATTCATGGAAATGTTGGACAAGTCACACCGCGAGATCTACCCAATGGTCCTAGCGGCGAAGGACAACGATGGGTCACGCGATGCCTTCATCGTGCGATACTCCTTCGCGATAGACTTCTTGCGCAGTGCAGTAGGAAAACTCCACGACCTACAGCGGGAGGCCATCAACGGGGCGCACGACAACATGGATGGTTTCGTGGAAGAGGTGTGCGGGATACTGGCACCGCAGCGGAGGCCGAGTACGGATGAACACGAATGAACAAGTAACACCACCACAGAACATGGAAGCACTGATAGCAAAAGAGCAGGAGGAAGTACCTGCGAACCCCGACGGCGCACTGATGACGCCGGGGAACACGGTTCCTGGATTCGGATCGAAGGATGCGTGGGAACTGGCACAGCGCCAAGCCAAAGCACTGTGTACATCGAGCCTCGTGCCGAAGGACTACCAAGGCATGTCGAACATGGGCAACTGCTTGATCGCGCTGGACATGGCGTATCGAATCGGCGCGAACCCGATGTTGGTGATGCAGAACCTCTACGTGGTGCATGGTCGTCCGGGCTGGTCAAGCACGTTCTTGATCGCATCGGTGAACCACTGCGGTCGCTTCTCTGCCCTGCGTTATGAGGAGGAGGGCGCCGCCGGTCAAGATGGGTACCGTGTACGCGCTTGGGCCACGGAGAAGGCCAGCAACGAGCGGCTAAACGGAACGTGGATAACGTGGGACATGGTCAAGGCCGAAGGCTGGTTGAACAAGGCCGGATCGAAGTGGAAGACCATGCCCGAGCAGATGGCGAAGTACCGAGCTGCCGCCTTCTGGCAGCGCACCTACGCACCAGAGATCAGCATGGGCCTGCTAACACAGGAGGAGAACGTAGACATCGCGCCCGCACAGGCCGTGCCCGCTGGAACAACAACGGTTCGTCGCTCGGCAAAGCAGATGGCAGATGCTCGATACCAAGTCGAGGTGATGGGGCAGGCCAGCGCGGATAGCGTGTTGGCGCAGTGGGGAGACCTCCCAGAGGATCAGCGCGCGGAGGTGATGTCGTGGACCTTCAAAGGCAACGACCAATGAGCACATTGAACGCCCCCATCCAACGCGACCGCCAAGCGTGGTCTGCCGAGCGCATCGGAGCCTTCACCGCATCGACCAACGGCGACCTGATGACGGAGCCGCGATCGAAGGCAGCAAAAGAAGCCGGTGAGTTGAGCGAAACGGCGAAGACGCTTATCGCGCAGAAGGCTACCGAAGTCGTGAAAGGCGCACCCATCAAAGGGCCGCTGAGCTACGACATGAAGCGAGGCATGGCGCTGGAACACGCGATGCGCTACCTGTTGACGCAGTACTGGCGCCAGGTGGATGGCACTTCGCTGCAACACAATGGCGTGTGGATGGCAACGCCAGATGGACTACTGCGCAACGGTGAACCCGGCGAGATCAAAAACACCAACGAGGTCGAAATGATGCGCTTCGGGGATGAGGTGCCCGACGGGGACTGGCAGGCGCTGAAGGCATGGAGCAAGACCTACGCCTACCAGATCGCCACGCAGGCCGCCGCATGTGGATCAACCCACGCCAACCTGATCTACTGCACCGACAAGATCAAGGCGATCCCTTTGAGCGAAAAGGACCACGCCATCATCTTCGGCGCGGGCCTGCACGACGAGCACGGTGGCCTCATTGCTCAGTCTTGCCAAGAGATCTTCGACGAGAGCGGCCATATATTCGAGTACCACTGGCATGACCAGAACGACGAGCCTGGATTCGCGTTCATCGCCCGCCGTTTCGAGATCCCTCAGGCCGAGCTTGACGCGTTGGAAGTAGCGATCAAGAAGGCTTACGTGGAGCGCGATAAGAAGGTGGTGGCATACCGCGCCAACCTAGCGCCAACGGCTGAGGAAGTGGAGGCGACCGTCGCCGAACTGATCGAAGGGTCAGACGTGGAAACGGAAGAGGCGCACGACATCCGTGTGTTGGAGTACATGCTGCACCACCTGAAGGATACACCGTACCCATCGGAGGTAAAGACGGCGCTTGCCGGTCACACCCTCACGTTGGTAAGGAAGCACGTTCAGGATGCCGTAGCCATGCTGACAGGAACCATCAACAAGGACCTGAAATGAAACACCTGAAACAACCCCACGTATGGGTGCCGTTACTGGCAATACTCATGCTGGCCTTAGACCTGTTGATCCAATGAAGTACCTAAAGCTCTTCGCCAACTGGTTCGATAGGAATTTCGAGTGGTTCTTCTGCCCTAAGAAGTACTACGAGTGATAGATCCGACGCGCAGCTAGTGAGAGCTGCATACCAGACCGGGAGAGACGAACTATGAAGTCGATACGTGGAGCGTGGAAAGGCCGCGCTCTCCCGGCGCACCCCACATCCTGACAACAACATGGAATGGACCAACCACCTCTCTCGACTGTCTGACCTCCGAAAGGCAGGCAATAGCGTGCAGCAGTGCGCCGAAGAATACAACGTGCGATACGGCACGATGGCTACGGTATTCAGCCGCTACGGCATCGTGAGCAAGCAGGAGCAGCGGCTGGAAAAGGACCGCAGGTTAGCGCGGAAGTTCGCCCTCTGGGGCTGGTCGGTCGAAGACATCGCCGAACAGCTTGACCGCTGCCATGCGTTCGTCCGCAAGGCTATCAAAGGCGCTTTCGACGCTGGCGTTCAGCTCACCCTGTGGAGCGACGATCAGTACCGCGTACCACCTCCGCCGATGCGGGTGGTACCGAAGGAAAGGCGTAAGCCCGTGCAACGATGTGTTCAACTCTCCCTGTTCGATGGGGATCAAATACTGATGGCGGCATGAGCAGGTTCAAGGTTGGAATGAAAGTCGTTTGCATCGTTGATGAGTGGGCGATGAAGAACAACTACTCACGCGCTCAGCGGTGGTGGTATGTGCTGACCGGCCGTATGCCAAATGGTTTCGGACCTAGGAAAGGCGACGTGCTTCGGGTGTACAGCATACATGAGAGCGAAGGCCGCACCTACTTGGTCTTCACCGAATACCCTGCGCAATGCTATTCTGAGGAATCGTTCGCGCCGGTCGATCCATTAGAAGAACAACTCGACCGCATCGAATCCGAAGGCGCTCCCGCAGAGGTATCCGAGGCTCACGCCTATCAGCTAATGGGAGGTAAAAAGGAATGGGCATGAGCAAGATCGAACTATTTAACGTAGACTGCATGGAGTACATGCGGGGGCTGCCCGACAAGGCGTTCGACCTTGCCATTGTGGACCCCGACTTTGGGCTTGGAGATCGCATAAGCAACGGAGGAACATGGGCTGCGAAGTGGAAGCGCGAAGACGGACACCTTGGTGGGAAACCGACGAAGGAATACTGGCAGGAATTGCAGCGCGTATCGGCCAATCAAATCGTGTGGGGTGGCAACTACTTCGCGAATGAGCTACCCGCAACCCGTTGTTTGATAGTGTGGGACAAGGTAGCGCACATGGACACGCTGGCAGACTGTGAACTGGCGTGGACCTCGATGGACAGGAACGCTAAGATTTATGCCGAAAGCAGGGTCCACCGCGATCGCATCCACATTTGCCAGAAGCCCGTGGCCCTCTACCGCTGGCTTCTGAAGAACTACGCGAAACCGGGGCAGAAGATACTCGACACGCACCTTGGATCAATGAGTTCGGTTATTGCCTGCATTGAAGAGGGCTATTCGATAACAGGTTGCGAGTTGGATAAAGACTACTATGACGCAGGTATGAAAAGGGTTCAAAATCACCTCTCTCAGCAGAAGATGTTTCGGCCCGAAGGCACATCCGCCGAGGTGCCCCCGCTCAAACTTGACCTTTAAGATGCGCCCACTCGGCTTTCATATGGCACGACTGACACATGCAGGTAAGGTTACCGAGGACGTTTGCCTCTTTAGGGTCTGCAAATTCCCTGAATGGACGTATGTGATGGACGGGTATGGATGCTCCAATGTGCCGGAAGCAAACCACGCAGGAACCGCCATCACGCAATACCGCCAACATACGGGCTTCGTTCCACCCCCTGCCCCTGTATGTCTTAATGCCTCCCACATACAAAGGCGATTGAACACCGCTCCTTCGCTCGGAAATGAACTTATTGGAGCACGCCCTATTACAGAAGCGGCCCATCTTATCGCCTCCGGGATGCTTTCTCGATTCGTTGGGAGATCGTTCAAATTCTTTATCGCAATACGCGCAAGTGTATTTAACGTAATCGACGAAGCGCCTACCCTTGGTTGGTCCAACCTGCCCTTTGTATGGACCCGGAAGGCCAAGGCGATACTTGTTCCCTATGGCATGAGAGCCATCGTACACGCGGTGTGCGGAGGTCCACCTGCCATGACACGGCTTACCGCAAAACCGAGAATTGGACACGCGATAGTTCGGTATCGAATACTCAACACCGCACTGAACGCAGTTCTTGGTTGGCATGTAGCAAAGATAACAAATAAACGATACCACGGGGGAAGCATGAGCATCGCGATCGCCTGCGACATCGAAGGCTTCGACCTGACCCTGTGCGAGCTGGACAAGGACTACTACGAGGCGGGCGTGAAGCGATACAACGCTTGGAAGGCCCAGCCCCTGTTCGATGAGCCGAAGGACCACGGAACCCAACTAGAGATCGAAGCCGCATGAACCGACAAGCCCTCAACGCCAAGGTCACGGCACAGCTCCGCAAGACTCGCACCCACATCCTATACCGATGCGCCATGGTGCTCTGCCTGGCTATCGGCTACCACCTCGGATCCCTCCACCATTGGAATACGGATCGACCGCCCACCCAGCAGAAGCTACAGGTGATCACCTACGGCTGGGCCGACAAGAAAGGGAATTGGGCCTCCTACGACAACGGAGAGCGAATTGAAGTCAAGGCTTGGAAGCCACTCTTAAACCACCACCAAATGAAACACGTGAAAATACTTTCTCGCTGCCATGAATCCACTGTTGAGTGGGTACCAGAACTACTCTCTCCGCTCAAACTACGCGCGGCGCTGGAGATCTGTAACGCAAAGCATGAATCAAGAACAGCAATGGGAGACTACGCACCGGCACTAAAGGCTTCCATGCGTAAGGCGGCAGGCAATACATCCAATTGGGTCAAGGATGGATACTTCAAGCCCATGAACTGGAAGCCCGAAGAGGCGGCGGAACTACGCCAGTGGAGGCGAGAGCAGCGGCCGATATTGACACGCGGCGAACGCATGAGCTACGGCGCGAGAACTGTTCTGATATGAAGACTAAGCAATTATTCGGAAAGGACCTCCATGCAGAGGGCTACCTGAACGATTCCATGGGCCTAGGAATAGACCCCGGAGGGTTGTACGAGATCACCTTCATCGAGTACACGGAGATCAAGACCATCTACCGTGTAGGGGTAGGTGGTAAAAGGAAGGCGCCCGTGGAGTTGAAAAAAGTTAGTAGACACGTCGAAAGCTGAAATAGAACACTTACCTTTGAGGCGTACCCGCTAAGGGTGCCGCTGCCGTCTACCAGCGATGAAACAGACCAGAACACAATACCCCGCCCTCATGGGCCAACGAAGCAGAGTAGACGCTGCCGACTTGGAACATGGGGGCGGTTCCTTTTTACCATGGCGAAGTGGAAGACATTCATGAAGCCCCCATACAAGGGTCAGCGCATCATTGTTTTGTACTGGTGTCCGCAAGGAAGCACCTATAATATGGACATCCAGTCGTGGCACGGATGGAGCCAAGTGGAGATGGATGATCTTCATAGCGGCGACTTGACATATCCAGTTGCGTGGACGGAAGCACCGGATTATCCGTCCATACCTGATCAAGACATTCCGAACAATGGGTAAGGCACCCGCATTCCAGTACTACGCCAAGGATCATATCGCGTCCAAGGCATCTTTGACAATTACAGAGCGCGGCGCATGGTCCACCCTTGTTGATCATTGCTGGGAGAACGGAGCGCCTATTTCAATGGCCGTTGCCGTTCGTTTGGTGGGGTCTGAGTTGCTGGAAAGCATTCGCTTTCTATTGCGCGTCGAAGATGACACCGTTACGTTCGATTGGATCGAAGAAACCCGCGCAATGCAGCTTGAAAAGAGCCGGAAGAACTCAGAGAACGGTAAGCTAGGAGGTAGAGGAAAGTCGCGTGCCAGTAAGCCTAAAAGCGAACGCAAAGCGAACGCTTTACGAAATGAAAACGAAACAAAGCCTTTCCGCGCGGCAAATGCAGTAGAAGTAGAAGATATTCAGGAAAGAAAGGAACACGCGAAGAAGACACCAGAAGATCGAAAGGCCGAGTTCGTGGAGAAATGCAGACTGGTGTGTGAAGAGAACCAAGACCGGTTGCCGAAGCGCCTACGGGCCGAGTTCATGGCCTACTGGACAGAACCGAGCGCAGACGGCAAGATGCGCTTTGAGGGGGAGAAGTACTTTGACCACGGCCGAAGGATGGACACTTGGAAAAAGACCGCCGCTAGTCGTGGCGAATTGACGCCGAAGGAAGTACCTGTTACTGGAGGTTGGAACCCGAGAATGTGATGAACTGGAACGAACTATTCGAGTACATACCGCACAGTAGCGGTCTGCAATGGAAAGCATCTAGAAGTCCATGGCTTAACGGAACCGTTGCTGGGTCTATCAACTCACGCGGGTATTGGGTTGTGAGCATTGGTGGCGTTAAGAAAAAAACCCATGTAATCGTTTGGGAGATGCACCATGGACCAACGCCGCAAGGGTTTTTGATCGACCACAAGGACGGTGACAAGCTGTGTAATTTGATAGAAAACCTGAGGCCCGCGACCCGCTCTCAAAATTGCTGGAATGCTGCTAAGCCCAAGACCAACACTTCCGGGCACAAGGGGATTTGCTGGAACAAAAAGTCGCAGCTTTGGCAGGTCCAGATAAAGGTGAATAGGCGACCCATTTACGGCGGGTGTTTTCAGACTATTGAGGATGCAATAGCCTGCCGGGATAGGCTTGCAGCTTCTCTTCACGGCCAATTTGCACGAGCATGACCGCAGCCCCGAAACTAGAAGTGGTCCGTTCGACCCCATCCGCACCCGACGTGGAGCGTGCGGTACTTGGCGCGTTGCTGATGACCGGCGAGGCGTGGCCCAAGTGCGCGGACCTGCTGCACGCGGAGTTGTTCCACGACGAAGCCAACCGCCAGATCTTCCGCGTAGCCAGCGAACTATGGGCCAAGGGTACGCCAGTGGACATCGTGACCGTTGGCTCCCGCCTGCGCTACGAAGGGCTGCTGGGGGAAACCGTGAAGCCCACCTACTTGGTCGATCTAATCAACGCGGTGAACAGCACGGCGAACATGGAGTTCCATACCCGGCTGCTGATCCAGTCGTTCATCCAACGCCGGTTGGTCACCATCGGTTTGAACGCTCACGAGAGCGCCTTCACCACGGCGGACCCCTTGGCCCTGCTGGACACGATCAGTGCATCGGTCAGCGACCTCTACGCCTTCACCCAGCAGGTTTCTCTTTCCAGCGCAGCCGAGAGCATCTTCGACCTGACCGACGCGAAGCCCGGCAACCTGTTCACGTTCGGGATTCCTGAGTTGGACCAGATGGCGGCGTTCCAGCCGGGCCTGCCTCACGTATTCGCTGGCCGTCCGGGTATCGGCAAGTCGATCCTTTCGGTGCATGTGATGTGGCACCTCACGCAGTTCGGCAACGTGCTACTGTACTCCCCCGAAATGACCGTGAAGCAGGTGCAAGCGCGTATCGTGGCGAGCGAATGCGGGGTGCCCTACTCCACCATCCTGAAGGCCAAGATGAACGAGCAGGAACGCGACACCGTATCGCAGTGCATCAACCGCCTCGGCGACCGGCTCACCAAGTTGAAGATAGACCCCACCAGCGGCATCACTCCCGAAATGATCCGGGTACGCTGTGAGCGTGCAATGAAGACCGAGGGCATCATTGCCTTCGGAGTTGACCACCTGCACAAGATGAGCACAGGCGACCGCCGTAGCGACCGCGAAGAAACCTCGCGTGTATCGCAGTGCATGGAGGGCGTTACGCAGGTAGCGAAGAGTACTAACCTACCCGCGTTGGTGGCCTGCCAGTTGAACCGCCAAGTGGAGAGCCGCCCAGACAAGAAGCCGAAACTCTCCGACCTGAAGCAGACCGGCAAGATCGAAGAAGATGCGGCGCTGGTCGTGCTGCTGTACCGCGAAGGCTACTACCAAGAGCACCCGCCGATGGACGACCGATTGGAGTTGAGCGTTGCCAAGAACCGGGACGGCGCAACGGGGACCGCCTATGCGCCATGCACGCCTGCTTTCAACCGTATCGGCGTGCCGTTCACGCCCGCGCCTTTCGACCCGATGCAAGGCTTCAAAGCCCCGCATCCTGACAACCGAACCGACCCCAATGCAGCGCCATTCTAGCGCCCTCCGCCACACCCTCCAAGGCGCGATCAATTCGCGTCACGCTGCCCTGCGGAATGGCCGGTCACAGCGCAAGGACTACGACCGCATCCGAGCAGCCATTGGAAGGGCCGAGGTGTTCCTGAACGGATACCCCTTCGCCACCGATGAACAGGTACGCGCGTACTGCACTGCCAATGTTGGAGACATCGCGTTGATCGTACCAGGGAATCAACCGAGGGTGTTGGCGCGGTTGATCAACGAAAAACTGAAACAAGCCCAATGACCCTCCGCAAGATCTCCCCAAGGCGCTACACCATCGAGGGGAAGCCCATGACCATCCGTGACGCGATCTTCAACAAGTCCGCCCGCTTCTGCTGGAACCCGCAGTGCGGATACCTCGTGCCGCTCAACGCAGTCATGTGTACAAAGTGCGCGTGGACGGCAGAAGGACCGGCAACACCTACCGATGTCAAGCCCCAGCCCCCTGCCCGTGGCACCACAGAGCCGCGTGACCGTGGCATGAACAAGACGGAGGCGAAGTACGCCCGCCACCTCCAAGGCGAGAAAGAGGCGGGCCGCATCAACGCCTACTGGTTCGAGGGCTGGAAGATCCGCATCGCCGACAACTGCTACTGGACACCCGACTTCGTGATTCTCGACTGCGACGGCTTCGTGGAGTGGCACGATTGTAAGGCGTATTGGCGCAAGGCCGGGAAGGTCGGCATCACCGACGACGCCGCCGTGAAGATGAAGGCCGCTGCGGAGATCTACCCACAGGTGAAAGTCCTCGCTACATGGGAGCAGGACGGCATCTGGAAACAACGAACATTCTGAAGCGATGCCCCTACTTCATCTTCTTCTTCCGATCCGGGTGGGTGGCGATAAGCCCGGTCAGGTACTCGTTCACAGTGGTGCGCCCGCCTCCGGGCTTCTTGATCGCCTCAGCCTCGGCTTTCAGTTTCTCGCGCATGCCGGACCCCTTGGGATAGCGGATCATGATCTCCTCGTACTCGGCCATGGGCGCGAAGGTACTAATAAAGTGTTAGCAACAAAGTGTTGCAACTTGCTAACATCGTGCTACCTTTGACCCAGCAACCAACAGCAAGGGCCATGACCATTATCCCCACCGAAACCGCCATGATACTGGAAAAGTGAGAGGACTGCTATGCCATGCGTGCAATATCCTTCTTCCCGGTATTTAGCGCAAGGAGTGGGCAAGCAAAGCCAACGAATACCTAAAAACGCATGAGATACGGTAGTTTGTGTTCTGGAATAGAGGCGGCAAGCGTTGCTTTTGGACCATTAGGGTGGGAGGCTGCGTGGTTCAGCGAAATTGAAGCGTTCCCTAACGCAGTGCTCGCCCATCACTATCCAGGCGTGGCGAACCACGGCGACATGACCACTATCCGCGAACGCATCTTGAGTGGTGAAATAGAAGCCCCGGATATGATTTGCGGAGGACCTCCTTGCCAAGCCTTTTCTGTTGCCGGGCTGCGCAGGTCATTAGATGATGAACGAGGCAACCTCACTCTCGAATACGTAAAGATTTGCGATGCAACGGACG
>ERZ724509.1121-NODE-1121-length-10266-cov-5.728234_pt1 | contig 10266 bp, 19 predicted proteins | sample MGYA00376042_ERZ724509 | MGnify/ENA primary metagenome ERZ724509 (study PRJEB28724, sample SAMN07190887) | wastewater metagenome | isolation source: effluent of sewage treatment plant in Hong Hong | place: USA: Christiansburg, Virginia | collected 2016-03-01 ...
CGACGCTGCCGACGCTGCCGACGCTGCCGACGCGCTTTTGTGTCGCGACACAAAATAGACCCTCTCGCAAGCTTGCGAGTCGGCATAACACGCGCCGGACGTACTAAAATGATCCGGCAGTCAGGGTTTTCCGGGCTTTTCAGGTTTTCCGGGCTTTTCAGGTTTTCCAGACTTTTCGGTTTTCCAGACTTTTTGGGGTTTTGAGGCATTTTGTGTCGCGACACAAAATGCCTCAGCGTCTCAAAGCTGAAACAAAGTGACGTTTTCGTCAGGGTTGGTTGGTGCGGAGATGCACCACTTGCTACGAAATAGCGTTGATTGGGCGGTACCGGCCAGGCTGGTATGACGCTGATAACGTAATGCGTAGACAACAGGCGAAAACTACCATGGGGAGTAGCCCTCCTTATATACCTGCTGTGATTTGCAGCTTGGCGTTGTTTGCGACCTCCGGGGCGCTTCAGGGTCGGGCGGTGTATAAGGGGGCGAAGTAGTGACCATGGGCGGAATGGTAACCCGTTCGACGCCTTGATTCAGGGCGTCGAACCGGTTGCCATGCGGTGATCGGCCCAAAAGTGAAACTTAACTTTTGGGGCCGCAGCTCCCCCTCGACGGCCAGGCAGGGCGCATGTTGCAAACGGCGAGGGGGAACTGTGTCACCGGGTTTTCGGAAGCGGGAAAGTGGACGGAATTCGGATAGTGGGAATCGGGAGCCACTTGCTACTTGCCCGACGGTGTCCAAGCCGACGAATTTTGGAGGTGTTTCCGTGCCCTAATCACGGCATTTTTCCCTAGCACAGACTGGTCGGGGTTGTCAATGCAATACCCGACTGGTTTGTGTGGTCTTTATGACTGTTTTTTGAGCGTTTTTTGGACTTTTTGGCCAAAAAGTGGGAATGCTCAGGAAGGCGTCTAGGCGCCGTTTTAAGGTGGGGGTATGCCTGAGTAGTACGTAGGCCTAGGTTTGGGGGTAATCGGCCACTGGTGGGCTTCCTAGATGGCTTCCGGCCATTTTGGGTCGGTGGAGGCCGAGGGGGCCATGGGAATCGGAGTTCGGGCCATTTTGGGTTTTTTGGTCGTTTTTAGGCTCCTTACATACTAAGAATTTACTTTTCCATAGAGAAAATAATAGTCTTAGAAAAAGTAAGGATAAAGAAAAAGAAAAGTAAATAAGTAAAAAGTCACTATGTAAGGTAATATTTTGTTACATTTAGAATTAAGGCCAAAACGGCCTACTTGACAAATCAAAAAGGTGGCCAGACCCCCGCCTGGAGCCTCAAGAAGGTCTGTCAAGCACTTTTTACGATTTTCTCAGAATTCCGAATTTTATTTTTAGGGGCTCCTACGCCCCTTACAGGAAGTTTACATTCTGTTACAGTTGTAACAGAATATTTCACGGTTCGATGCCTGTCGAACCTTGTAACAAGATGTTTCCTTACATACTAAAAAACAGCAAAATACGAATCTGTATTCGCATTTTCCGATTTTTCAATATGTAAGGAATTTCCGAAAACTGAAACATTTTGTTACAGATTTCGACCCTCACCCAGGGCCTGAAACTGGCCAATTTCCGGCCTTCCAACCGCCTCCGGAATTGATCAAAAAATGACCAAAAATAATTGAAAATAATTGAAAATAATTTCAAAAAACTCCCCGATTTTGTGTCTCGACACAAAATCCAACCCCCAGCAACCAACCAAAAGGTCAAAAACCATGCGTTTCTATCTCGTCTTACTCGCCTTTTTCATCCTGTCCGTCCTCGCCGCGAACCAGGCCGGCCACATGCTGGCCATCGCAACCGTGCATGGAACGACCGCATCGGTCGTCGTCTTCGCCTTTTTCGAGGGTGCTTTAATGGCCATCCTCCCTCTCCTGTTCATCCTGATTCTTCCTTGGAGTTCCAAAAAATGACAAACTTCCAAAAGCTGGCCAACGCCTTCACTATGTCCATCGTTTTTGCGCTGCTGACCACGAGCTTCGGGAGCTTCCTGATCCTGGCCTACCGTCAGGAAGCGCCAACGTCCATCCTGGCCCTGTTGTCCGGGGTAACGGCACTCGGTGCGTATTGCACCGTGATGCTCCCCATAGCCTTCCTGCGGGACACGGAAGCCTAATCAACCGGTGTTTTGTGTCTCGACACAAAATCCAACCCCGGAAATCCTACGCCGTAGGATTTCCCGGAGTCCTTCCGAAATGGCCCTCTCCGGGTTATTTCGGTAGCATTCCGCTATATCAACCCCAGAGGTAACTCGACATGAAAATCTCCATCGGCATCGAACGGTTCCGCGAACAATCCACCTCGGCACTCCGTGCCGAGTCCGTCGAAGGCGCCCGTCTCGACGCCAGCCGGGTCGTTATGGACGAATTCCGGGCTAACCCGGAATTCGGGTACGAACTCAACTGGGACGACTCCCAGTGGGCCACCGTGAACACAGCCATGGCGGCCGCAATGGACGCAGCAGAGGCTGTAGCCGCCGAGTGGTGGGATTCCCGCTACTCGTTGTAACCCCTCAAGGCTCCTTCCAGAGCCACCACGAAGCCTGATCACACTGGGTTTCACAAATGTGAAACCCCAACCCCAACCCCAACCCCCATCCACCAACCACCAAAGGTAACTCCCCATGCGTATCACCAAAGTCCCAAATTCCGATAATTTCAAACTGGCCGGAACCACAACCCTGCCCGAGCTTTTCGAAGCCGTCCGGGAACTCTCGGCCCGCTACGCCGATACCAAACCCAACCTGACCAGCCCCAAGCTGGTCCGGGACTACCTCCACGCCCGCCTGAGCCACCTCGAACACGAGGAATTCCACGGGTTGTTCCTGGACACCCAGAACAACCTCCTCGCCCATGTCCCCCTTTTCACCGGCACGATCGACTCCTGCGCCGTCCACGTTCGGGAAGTCGTGAAACTCGCGCTTTCCCTGAATGCGGCATCCCTGATTTTCGCCCATAACCACCCGTCCGGTAATCCAGAACCTAGCCCAGCCGACCGCCAGATCACGGAGCGCCTGAAAAAGGCCCTCGCCCTGATCGACGTCCGTGTCCTCGACCACATCGTGGTCGGTGAGGGTACATCCGTATCCCTAGCAGAGCGGGGGTGGGTATGACTACAACCCCAATGGTTTTATTTCCGGAGGAGTTCAAGACCGACGTAATCCCCGAACGTCACGAATTCTGGGTCCCCGCCTGCGGGGGGAGCGAAATCCCCTTCCGTACCCGGTGTGGCAGGACGCTGCACTACCTGTGGTGTCCCTCCACAAACACTCACGCCTACTACGATTGCGTCAAGGATCTTTTCCTGACCGACGACGAAGCCCGCCAGCTCCTGCCGTAGGCGCCGTTCCGTAACCGACCCAAACGGCATTTTGTGTCTCGACACAAAACCAACCGGGTTTCACAAATGTGAAACCCAACCAAACCAACCCAAAAAGGTAACCCACCATGTGTAATATCCGTTTTAACCAAGTCCTGAACCAGCCCAGTATCACCCTGATCGCAAACCCGCTCTACCACCCGACCATCGACCGTACCTACCCAATGGCGTTCCAGTTCAACATCCCGGATGACCTCGGCACCCGCGCTGTCATCATCACCACCGATCGGAAAAACCTGAGCCAAGGTTTTCCGAAACGCGTGGCTGCATACCTCGCGTTTATGCTGCAAACCCTCTACCCCGATTTCCGGTACCTGCCCGCAGGTCTGGCCGACCAGCTCGAAGTCCTGATCCGTCGGGATATCGAGATGGGCGCCCCCGTCCGGGAATTCTCGTTCCAGAAGTTCGGATCCGGCGCGTATGGGTACACCGCCCACAACTGCGGGGGTACCTACGGCAATCAGCCGTTGCACGGTCACCTTTCGTAACCCCCCGGGTTTCACAAATGTGAAACCCCCCCCAACCCAACCCGAGGTCCCCAGCTATGTCCTCCCCCAAACCGATCCACATCAAACGCCCCCCCACCTCAACCAAACGCTTCAACAACGGGCTTGTTCCCGTTCCAACCGATACCCTGCTCTACGAATACCAACGCCTCGCCTTGACCGGCCGCCTGTGGTTTCTGGACGACCACCTGCAAGTCTTATCCCTCGTGGCTAGCACTCATCCGACCCGGACGGGTTTCGTGGGCTTGGTCTACAACAGGGATTCCGACAGCACCACCAGCACGTACTATAAGCACCTGGGTCGTGCTTTCCTGACTAGTCCCGCCGCCCTCACGGACCCCGAATTACTCGAACCCGAGATCCAGGCACTGGCCTTCATCCGCCAGAGCCTCGGGTATCTCGTTACCCTGACCGCACCATCGGAATTCCCCGAAAACCTATCCGGCCAGCAGTTGGATGAGATCGAAGAGTCGATCGAGTCCGCGATTCCGAGCGCGATCGCTCAGTACCTTGCAGCCCAGGAGTAACAAACGGCATTTTGTGTCGTGACACAAAGTTAAGTTTCACTTTCACCGGGTTTCACAAATGTGAAACCCCCCGTACCACCCCAAAACCCAACTCCCCCGTAACCCCAACTAAAAGGTAACTCATCATGGGCTGGCTCTTCTGTTCCCCCTCACGCTCCGACCTCATCGCTCACCTCAAGAGCGACGTCGCCACCTCCACCAACCTGACTCCGATCGACTATTCCGCAGCCGGGAATTTCCTCTACGCTCTTGTGGATATCCACGAAACCCCCACCCGTCCTGCCTACAAGACCATTCTGGTCTTCAAGCTGGCCGGGGGTAATTCCGGCTCCCCCTACTACCGGTGGGGTTACAAGGACATGGACGAAAGCATGGGGCCTTATGCTTACACCTGCCCTTTGAAATTCCTGGACGCCTCGACCTGTGATTCCCCCTCCGCCGTTGCTTGGCGGGCTGCCTGCCGGGAGGCTCATGCCAAGAAGTCTCAGACCGCCAAGGCATCAAAATCCCTGAAAGTGGGACTCACCTACCTGTTCACAGACGCCCCGGATACGCCCTGGTTCGACACACATGGTCGTACCTTCCAGCTCTCCCTATACGCTGGGGAAGCGAAATGGAGATCCGTCAAATCCGGATGTTTCATCAAAGCCCCTAAATCCTGGCCTTTGAAGGAAGGGTATAACCCGAAACTAACCCAAACCGCACCGGAGTAACCAAACCATGAACACCAACGCCCTGCTCCACCTCCATTCCTATCTCACGATGGGTTTCATCCAGCACCCCATGTTCCACACCATCACCGATAAATGGGGGTGCGGAGAACTCGAACTGCTGTCCTGCTTGGTTGACGTCAGCCCCTACCTGCAAGAGAAATACGATGCCGTCGACGATCATCCTGGGGTTTTCCTGTACGAGGTCGCCGAGCCTGCCGGCGCTGCCATCGCTGCATGGATGGCCGTCAATGCCGATGATACCTCCACCCGGTTTCCGGAGCCTTCTGAGTGGACGCCGATCATGGATAAGCTGTGCCACGAATTCTTCAAGGATCTGCCAGAGGATCACGTTCCGGTCTACACCATCGAACACAGGGACGACCTCAACACCCTGCACGAAGGTATCGACCCCCTCTGGGCGTACCGCCTGTTCCATCACTACCGGCATGAGCGGAATTTGAACGTCGTGCTGAAGCTGGATGGCGTTGAGATCTGAGGTTCGATTTTCAGCAAAACGGCCTAAACCGGCATTTTGTGTCGAGACACAAAATGCCAACACACCCCGGGTTTCACAAATGTGAAACTTAACTTTTCAACCCTCCGAGGTATCCAACCATGGCAAAGCACAACCTGATCCACCTGATGAATCATTCATACCTGACCGTCTGCAACGGCTATGAAATCGACAACTTCTGGCCCGACTACAGCGGCATCAGCGAGTTCCCGAACCAATGCCGACTGATGTGCGGTGATGACGATATCGTCTTCCTCCCAAATGATCAGGAAATCGAGATCAACGAAAAACTCGAAGTCCTGCCGATCGAACACGACGGCGACCTGTACTTCTTCGAGTTCAAGCTGCTGACCCCCCTCAACCCCGACCACCTGCCCCGGAGCTTCAAATCATGACCACACCAACCCCCAAGCGCCGCATCAAACCAGACCACCTGCCCACCACGGTCTACCCCTTCTTCTGGGTTCAGCCCGTAGCCGCCGTTTTCTCCGGTTCCGCCTACTCCGTTCAAGCTCTGGATTCCTACGACGACGCCATTACCTATAGCCTCTACCGTTACAACAAGCCGAACGCCTCAGACGGGATTTCCTTCCCGACCTGGATCGCGGATTTCGAGATCCTCGAAACCGCCGATGCAATCTGCTCGGCCCTGAATCTCGTCCGGGACCTTCAGTACTTCCCCTTACCGGATTTCGGGGATATCCACGAAAACTTCAAAACCGCCAGAAACCTGCTGGTCTAACCCAACCAACCCCTATGGAGTTCCAACTCATGCACAAACCCTTCCGGCTTTTCAAAGTCCCCTCCGACAAACCAGACTACTACTGCTATTGCTGGTCGGACGTGAACGGCAAAACCGTTCACACCTACACCCCGAAAACGACCTTCAGCAGGGCTATCGCCGCGCATAACCTGGGCCTGACTTCGCAGGATTTCCCGAGTCACACACGCCGGGGACTCTCCCCACTTGTCCGGCTCGAAATCCGGAATCCCGCCGGGGTTCTGCGCACTTGCCTGAGCACCGAATACCTGCTGGCCTCAAACGCCACCCCCACCGGCTGGACTGTCCTGTCAGCAACCCCTGTCCCACTCACTGAGGTAATTTGAAATGAAACCCCTGACATCGCACTTCCCTGACTACGACGCCACGCTCCAGCACACCAAGCTGGATTACGATTCCAGTCCCGATTCGCTTGTCCTGACCCAGCCGAACGGTATTACCCTGCCGGCTCCCCTGCTCGCCCGTGTTTCCGAACTGCTTACGGTGGAGGAGGTCGATCGTGTCCTCTCGACGTGGAATGCTTGCAGGCATGTAACTTCCGAAACCCTCGCACCCGGCATGCTGATGGATCTCCTGCAGCTCCTGCCGGACATTGCCTGGTATCTGGAAACTTGCGCGGAATCGGAGCGCAAGGATGTTGACACGCCAGCTTCCACCTTGCTCGACCGGTTACAGCAGTTCCTGTAATCAGATTCGTGTTTACCCAAAACCAACAGACGGAACGGTTCTGTTCCGTCTACCATGCTAAAACGCAATTTCGGGCAAGCCCGAAATTGCTGACCACCCTGGAGTTTCAAACCATGTACAATTTCCAGCCTCGCGGAAACCGTAAAACCGGCCCCATCCCCACCACTCGCAGCCCTGCCTCTACCTGCCCCGACAGCTGCGGCCTCAAGGGGAACGGCTGCTACGCCGAGAACGCCCCGCTGGTCTGGGCGTGGACTGATGACACCGTCAAAGGCTGTGACTTCGACGCCCTGCTAATGAAGATCCGCAAGATCCCGGCAGGTTCCCTGTGGCGCCACAACGAGGCGGGGGATCTGGATTTCGAGACCCTGGAACGGCTTGTAGCCGCAAATTCCGGCCGCCGTGGCTTCACCTATACCCACCACGTCCCGACTCAAAATCCGCGCCGTCTCGCTGATCTTCGAGCCGCGAACGCAGGGGGTTTCACGATCAACGTCTCTGCTGACAACGTCATGATCGCTGACCGTTACGTCGCTCTCGGCCTTCCGACCGTCGTCGTGCTCCCCATGAGCGCCGAGAACGTCAGCTACACCCCGGCAGGCAACAAGATCGTAGCCTGCCCTGCGGAGAAAAGTGACCGCGTTACCTGCGCTACCTGCGGGCTGTGCCAGATCGCAGATCGTCCGTACATCATCGGTTTCCGGGCTCATGGTTCTCGCAAGAAGACCGCTGAACGGGTCACTGTCGTAAATCTGTAAACCCCTCGGCATTTTGTGTCTGGACACAAAATGCCAACCAACCCTCAATCACCGGAGTAACCCAACCATGACTACCAAGTCTCTCGACAAACTGCTCGGAACCAACATGTTCCGTTTCCTCTGGCCTGCCATGCAGCAAGCCGCCGACGTCGCCCTGCGTCTGGCTGCCTTTGATTCGGATTTCTGGGGACCTGAGAAGTACCAAGTGGAACGGGTGATGACTCACCTGATCGAAGGGCTTGAGAATTTCGAGGAGCACCGCGACGTCTGGCAGGCCCTGACGGAAGGCGACACCGAGATCGACTACAACGACCAGGCTTTCTGGGTCACCGAGAACGGCCGCACTTGGAAGATCAAGATCAACGACTGCGGCTTCATGCCCGACGACGGCATCGTCGAACTCTTGTAACACAAAACTAACACAACAACCCTGCGTTTCGGCATATCATGCTGGAACGCAAACAACCAACCACCACGGAGTTTCAAAAATGACCACCTTCACCTTCTACTGCGACCTGCAAGACCACCTCGCCAAGCGGTTCGACCACCTCGTTTCTGAGGCAAACACAACCCAAGAGGAGTTCTGGGACACCATGCGGGTTTCCTCTGAACCCACGGAGTACCGCCGTCGTGCCGAGGCCTTTATCGACGGCCTGCAGCACAATTTCAGCAAGATGGGGCTCGTAACATCCGAGTACCTAATCGACGGCGTTTGGACGCCTATCGCAAAAACACCAGCCGGGCGGTTGTGCGATTCGGACTGCCGCCTCGTCTGGAAGAAGACCGGCGTGGTTTACGGGGAGATCCCGCTGACCAGTCGTCATCCGCAAGCCCGGCTGCTCAACACCCATCTCACGCTGGAGAAAGCCTGACATGGCCGCCCGGGTTTCTGCCTCCAACATGCTGACCCTCCAGCTTAAAATGCTGGAGGCATTCACCGAAGCCGAGGATTTCCTGACCTCACGCGACATTCAGGAAATCCTTGACCTCTCCGGTGTTTCCGTCCGTCTCCGCTCCATCCAGCGCCAGACGAAGCTGTTCACCGACATGGGGCTGATCGTTACTTGCCCCAAGGAGACCCTGCCGGCCGGCTGTGGCCTACGCTACAAGAAATCCGGCAAGATTGCCGTATGCCTCGATCTTTGATTTTTCCTAAACCCCAGTTTTTCGGAGTAACACTTATGAATATCCCCGCCTACATCCTGGCCCTGTCCCAGCAACTGCACACCCAAGACAACCGCTGCACAAGCCATCCGATCTTCCAGGTCCGGGACGTCAAGCAAGTCCCCTGCTTGCCCGAACACGCCAACGACACCCACTGGTGGGACGCCGAGGGTGATCTCGTCCTTGACGAAGAGCTGATCAAGAAGCTGGAAGAGGAAGGCCAGTGGGACAGTTTCGAGTCGGTCCTGATCGAAGACGAAGACGGCGTCCACTCGGCCCGCTACACCCGCACCCACACCAAGACCTTGCGCCAGGTCGTGGAAGTGTTCATGACGAACGAGGCAGCCGAGTTCTGGGTCGCCCAGAACGAGCACCGGCACAACGCGCTGGAGATCTACGTCGCCTCCGGCTTCCGTAACCCGGAATGGCAGGCGATCCGTGATTTCCTGATGTCTCTCACACCAGCACCTGTAACCCCGGAGTAACAACCATGCACAATTTCATCAAAGTCACCCTCGCGGATCTGCTGGAAGATCCGGACAATGTCCCCCAGGACCTTTACCTGCGCACTGAGGCCCAGGAGCCTGAGCCATTCAAGCCCTCCCACATGATCTTCTTGGGGGCTTCGTGGAACGAAGTTTGTTTCCTGAATGCCAGCAATGGTGAACGGCAGGCACTCTGGTTTGACAAGAACGGAACTTCGGTCTTCTCAAGCTGGCAGCTCCTGCGTAAAGGCCCGACCCGGCTGGTGGTGGTACCGATCTTCCTTTTCCCTGGACCGAATTGCGCCACTCCTGTTTTGCGCGATCGTCAGCTGATTATCCACAGCGACCTTAAAGATGCTCAGCAGTGCCGGCGCGAAGTAGAACGCGCCAGCAACCCCGGCACCATCGTGCGCATCCTCAACCTCGACGACCCGACCTGGGTCGACCCTGCGGAACTTTCGGAGTAACAACAACATGAGCATCTTCCACCAACACCCACTCAACACCGTCACCTACCCGGTCACCGCCCAGATCAAGGAAGCGATCCTGGAGCTGGTGCCGGCCGAGCTCAACCCGGAACTCGCCCGGAAGTACATCAAGGCCGTGAATTCGGATGTTTGCTGGATTCCGATCTACCTGAACGGCAACCACGAAACGACGATCCTGGCGAGTTTCAACCTGATGTTCCCTGACGGCCTGCAGCCTTACCCCCTCGGTTTCGCGATCGAGCGAGTCGGCGATGTCACGCCGATCTACGA
>ERZ724509.1122-NODE-1122-length-10261-cov-4.397021_pt1 | contig 10261 bp, 8 predicted proteins | sample MGYA00376042_ERZ724509 | MGnify/ENA primary metagenome ERZ724509 (study PRJEB28724, sample SAMN07190887) | wastewater metagenome | isolation source: effluent of sewage treatment plant in Hong Hong | place: USA: Christiansburg, Virginia | collected 2016-03-01 ...
AATGAATCGGTATCTAAAATGTTTGACCCTTTTGTCCGTTTAAATGCAAAAGACAAATACGAAGGTACTGGACTAGGCCTGGCTTTATGTAAATCAATTGTTGAAAAGCATAATGGATTAATTTCTGCAACGGGTGTAAAAGACCAAGGGGCAGAGTTTACAATTTTATTGCCCTTATTTAATACAAAAAATAAAAATGTTTAATATGATAGAATTTTTGTTGGTGGATGACGATAATGACGATTCAGATTTGATTGTTGAAGCACTTAATGAAATGGATATTCCCGTTAATTATACCTATGCAATGGAAGGAGCGGATGCCGTTAAAATGATTGATGGTGGCTATGTGCCAAATATCATTTTCTTGGATATTAATATGCCTGGAATGGATGGCTGGCAGTGTTTAAAGCAATTTAAAAGCAATCAAGCTGTTAAAGATGTTCCTGTTATTATGTATTCTACATCTTCCTTTCAACATGAAATTGATAAAGCATTTGAACTTGGAGCACTTGCTTTTTTTACCAAACCCAATCATTATTCCTTATTGAAAAAGAATATTTGTATTGTGTTAACGGCTTTGCAAGACAATGAAATTAATTCTCTAAATAAAACAGTCATTGAATCAATTACTCCTTCAGAAAGAAGACCTTGAATTATATTTTATATAAGTTTGGCAATGCAACCTCTACGATAGTTCCTGCATGGAGAGTCGATTCTATATGAACGCTTCCTCGTAATTTTTCAGTAAATTCTTTTACTAGATACAGGCCTAAACCAGCGCCATCGCTTTTTTCAGATGCACGATAAAACATATTATATATATTCGGCATGTTTTTTTCATCTATACCGATTCCATTGTCTGAAATTTTAAGTATGATATTGTTTTTTAATTGAGAAACTTGAATATGAATGTATGGTTGCACTTTTTTTAAATCTGCATATTTAATTGAATTCAATAAAATACTATTTAGTATAACTTCTACGCGATAAGGGTCAGAGTAAAATGGTACAGAGTAAGTGGAATCCGTAAGTATTTCTATTTGATTAAACCCAGTAAGGGATTCGAATTTATGGATCGACTTCTCGATCGATTTTTGTAAATCAATTTCAATTACCTCAACTTCATGGCGTGCATTTTTAGTTTGATCTACCATTTGCTCAATAGTAGTATTTAATCGATTCACACATACGCTCATCATATCATGTAGCTCTGGGAAATTAGATTTTTTTTCATCTATTTCAATCAGATTTAATAAGCCACTTATAGTTGATATGGGACCTCTTAAACTATGTGAAATGCTATATATAAAAGAATCCAATTCTTTATTTATCTTCAGTATGTGTTTGTTTTGTTCTGTTAATTCAACAAGTGTTTGAATTTCCTTATGCTTCATATCGCGTTGACTGATCGCATTCATGATGGCTATAGGTAGTCTGGATAAATTTGATTTTAGAATATAATCGTCTATACCATGCTTTAAACAACTTACAGCAAATTCTTCAGATACAGCTCCTGTAACGAGTATAAAGGGGATATTCAATTTTGTTTCTACACAAATTTTAAATGCATTGATTGAATTAAATTGAGGTAAGGAATGATCCGATAAAATGATATCAGGTTTAAATTCTTGAAGTCCGTAGACGAATGTCTTTTTAGAATCTGCTTGATAGAGTTCATAATTCAAGCCACTTTGTTTTAATACATGTTCAATAATCTCGATATCATCGACAGTATCTTCTAAAATTAAAATTTTAATATGTTTTTTGTTGATTTCCATAGTATATTCAATAGCTGGTGAAAATATAGCTATCCTATACGAAGAAATCAAAGATTGGAATTTTGCCTTAAACCAAAAAATGATTAATGTTTTACATTATTCCCATTTTTATTTACATCAATATATTTAAAATCTGTAAATCTTAAATCTAACATGTTCTTTTATGCATGAATAGTCTGTTTTTTTTGATATTTTTATAAATGAAATTTACTACAGATAATAAAATTTTAGCTGGCTTGTCTGCGTCAGCAATCGTTTTGATCATTATTGCTTTTATTTCCTATAATAATGGAACCAAATTAAAAGAAACTAATGCTTGGGTAGATCACAGCCATAAAGTTTTATATGGCTTGGAACAAATTTTACTAATAGAAACAAATGCTGAAACTTCCATTCGTGGTTTTGTTATTACGGGTAATGAAAACTTTTTGATTCCTTACTCTAAAGCAGTTGATGCTATAGATTTAAACATCATTCGGATAAAGGAATTAACAGCAGATAATCCCATTCAACAAGAACGATTAAATAGTATCCGAAGTTTGGTCAATAAACATTTGGTTTTTTTAGATAGTTGTAAATACTTCAGAGAACAAGATTTTGAGCATGCCCAAAAATTAGTGAGTTCTGAAAAGGGACGTTTGTTGATGGTTAATATTCGAGAAACAGTTTTAGAAGCAAAAAATATAGAACAAAAACTTTTGGATCAACGTCAGTTAGCGAGTGAAAACAATACGCGAGATTTCAATATGGTGTTTATTACACTTATTGTTTGTATAGTATTGGTTTTAATCGGTGTTTATTTTCTTGTGATGAATAATTTAATCACATTACGTAAAGCAGAAAAAGAAACTTCAAATAAAAATTGGAGTTTGGAAGGAACCGCGGAGATAGCCTTACGAATGCAAGGTAACATGGAAATTTCTGATCTCGGAGAAGCGATACTCAAGCACTTTGTAAGTTATATAAAAAGTAATATTGCTGCTTTGTATATTGTTAATGGAGAAGTGAATTCTTTGAAATTAACGAATAGTTATGCATTGGCAAGTTCTAAATATATAGGCGAACGGGTACAATTTGGGGAAGGTCTAGTAGGTCAAGTGGCAAAAGAACAAGAAGTACTTTGTGTCGATGACATACCAGATCAAAATTTTGTAATGCAAGCCTCTATTGGTGAAATTAAGCCATCGCATATTTTGATAGCTCCAATTCTTTTTGAAGACGAAACTGTTGGTGTGATAGAACTGGGTAGTATGTTTCCTTTTACAGATACACATAAAAAATACATTGAATTGGTTTTGCCGAGTGTTGCTATAGCAATTACTTCAGCGAAAGATCGAGAACGTGTAAAAGATCTTCTTAAAGAGACACAACAACAAGCAGAGGAATTAGAGACACAACAAGAAGAACTCAAACAATTCAATGAAGAATTGCAAGTTAAAACAGAATTATTGGAGAAGTCTGAAGCTGAGCTTCGTGCGCAGCAAGAAGAACTGCATCAAAGCAATGAAGAGTTAGAAGAAAAGGCCAACTTATTGGAGGAGCAAAAAGAAACGCTTGAAAATGCCAAACTTCAAATTGAAACAAAAGCACGCGAATTAGAATTAAATAGCAAATACAAATCAGAATTTTTAGCAAACATGTCGCATGAATTGCGAACACCCTTGAACAGTATTCTAATTCTTTCTCAATTATTGGCAGACAATAAAAACAATACACTTAGTCAAAAAGAAGTTGACTTCGCACATAATATTGCAAACTCAGGAACTGATTTACTTGAGTTAATAAATGAAATCTTAGATCTTTCAAAAATTGAATCAGGTAAACTTGATTTAGAAATTGAAGAAATTCCATTAAACAGAATACGAAATAGTATACACGCAATGTTTGATGAAGTGGCTAAAAAGAAATCAATCGATTTTACGGTAGATTGTTCGGATGAAATATCGCAAAAAATTATTCAAACAGATCGGCAACGTATGGAGCAGATATTGCGCAATCTGCTTTCAAATGCATTTAAGTTTACCCCAAATAAAGGAAATGTAACTCTTGAAATATCAAAAGTTAATGAAAAAACAATTCTGAAAAGTAGAAATTTATCTCCTGGAAATTGTTTGGCGTTCAAGGTTACTGATACGGGTATCGGCATTCCGAATAATAAACAACAACTAATTTTTGAAGCTTTCCAACAAGTGGATGGCTCAACCAAAAGAAAGTACGGTGGTACTGGGCTAGGTTTATCTATTAGCAGAGAACTGTGTGCAGCTTTAGGTGGTGAAATTCATTTATCTAGCGAAGAAGGCAAGGGAAGTAGTTTTACTTTATATCTTCCAATTGAATTTGATGAATCATTTATAGGTGTATCTGAAAGAGTGGTAACCCATAATATTGAAAAAATAAGAGGTATAGATTCAAATAAAAAAACAGCATCAATTAGACTTGATGATATTGCAATCCCGGAAGAGCTAGAAATTATAACAGATGATCGCTATTCGATTGTTGAGAACGATAAAGTTGTTTTGCTCATGGAAGACGATTTGGTCTTTGCAAATCTGATGCTAGATTTTTTAAGAGAACGCAATTATAAAGGCATTATCGCTACACGGGGCAATACAGGTTTAAACTATGCACGCCAATATAGACCTGATGCGATTATGCTGGATATGAAACTGCCCGTATTAGATGGTGCTGAAGTGTTGAAACAATTAAAAAATGATCCTGCGCTAAGACATATTCCTGTGCAAATTATCTCTGGCTATGATCGGAAGCGGGAAGGACTTGAACTTGGAGCCTTCGATTATATTCGCAAACCTGTTACCAAAGATATATTATTAGGTGCGCTTGATAAAATGGTGGATTTTGGGAATAGAAAATTAAAAAAATTGCTTGTTGTTGAAGACAACGAGACACAAAATATAGCTATCAAAGAATTGATAGGAAATGGCGATGTAAAAAGCTATTCAGCTTATTCAGGAGAAGAAGCCTATGCAATGCTTACATCTGAAGTGTTTGATTGCATCATTGTAGATTTAGGCTTGCCAGATATGTCTGGGTTTGATTTGATTGAAAAAATTAAAGAAAATGCAGCCATTAAATCCATTCCTATTATTGTATATACTGGAAGGGAATTGAATCATGAAGAGAAAACAATCTTAAACAAATTAGCAAGTGCTGTTGTTTTAAAAACAGCAAATTCTCAAGAGCGTTTGTTAGATGAAACTACCTTGTTTTTACATCGAGTAGAATCCAAGTTGCCAAAAGACAAGCAAAATATAATCCGTAAACTTCATAAAACGGAAGAAATACTTAAATTTAAAAAGGTGCTTGTTGTTGATGATGATATACGTAATGTGTATTCCTTAACAAATGCATTGGAAGAGCAAGAAATGACCTGTTTTGTTGCTGAGAATGGAAGAATTGCTTTAGAAGTTTTGGCAGCAAATCCATCCATTGAACTCGTGTTAATGGATATCATGATGCCTGAAATGGATGGCTTTGAAGCGACGAAGGAAATTAGAAATATGCCTGAATTTAATAAGATTCCCATCATTGCAATCACAGCGAAAGCTATGAAAGGAGACAGAGAGAAATGTCTTGCTGTAGGGATGTCCGATTATATTTCTAAGCCAATAAATATGGAACAATTACTTTCCTTATTAAGGGTGTGGTTATATAAATAAAATATCTTTAAACATGTTATGAGTTTACCAACTTCTCAATCGTACCAATTTTCTCAAGAAGAATCCCGTTTATTCCTAGACTCTATAAAGTTTATGTATGGCTACGATTTTACTGAATATGCAGAAGCTTCTGTAAAAAGAAGAATTATCAATTTTATGCATGTTCATAAAATTGAGACTTTACAAGAATTAAGTAAGTTGTTACTGAAAGAAGAAAGTATGTTTGAAATATTCATTCAAGAGCTTTCGGTCACTGTTACTGAAATGTTTCGAGATCCTTCTTTTTATAAAAGCTTACGTGAAAATGTTATGTCACGTTTGGCTACGTATCCCGTTATAAAGGTTTGGGTTGCTGGTTGCGCTACAGGGGAAGAAGTATATTCCATTGCCATTTTATTGAAAGAAGAAGGACTACTGGAGCGTTCAATAATTTATGCGACAGATATAAATCAAAAATCTATTTCTATTGCCAAAGAAGGTTTGTATGCAGTAGATAATATGAAATCGTATACGAGTAATTATAATGAAGCAGGAGGTAAAAAATCATTGTCGGAGTATTATATTTCTAAATACAATGCTGTATTATTTGATAAATCACTCAGACAAAATATTGTTTTCTCACCACATAATTTAACAGTTGATAAATCTTTTAATGAGTTTCAATTGGTAATTTGTAGAAATGTGTTGATCTATTTCAATCAAGAATTGCAAAATAAAGTGATTAATTTATTTCATGATAGTCTCTGTTCATTTGGTTTCTTAGCTCTAGGGAATAAAGAATCACTTCTGTTTACGGATAAAAAGAAAGACTTTGAAGATATTGATAAAAAGGAACGCATATTTATGAAAATTCAATAATGGAAACTGCTTCAGATAATTCATTTTTAGCAATTGCCATTGGCGTTTCTGCAGGTGGCTTACATGCGCTAATTCATATATTGAGCGAATTGTCAGCAGATTTTCCTATTCCTATTATTGTGGTTCAGCATCGAGGGAAAGATTATAAAGACTTACTTGAGCAAGTTTTGCAATCAAAATGTTTATTGCACATAAAGCAAGCAGATGAAAAGGAACAAATTGAAAAAGGATATATATACATTGCACCAGCAAATTATCATTTGTTGATTGAAATGAATAAAACATTTTCTTTGACATCCGATGTCTATGTAAAATATAGTAGACCATCTATTGATTTGTTGTTTGAAACTGCTGCAGAAGCATATAAAAGAAATTTACTTGGTATCCTATTAACAGGTGCCAGTAGTGATGGGGCAGAAGGCTTATTAGAAATTAAGCGACAAGGTGGCTATACCATTGCGCAAGATCCTAAAACAGCAGAATACCCATACATGCCTCAAGCTGCAATAGCTATTGGAGCGGTACAAAATATTTTAACTCTTGATGAAATCAAGTCCTACTTAGAAGAAATTTATGAAAGAAGGTAAATCCACCATATTAATTATTGACGATATAGCGAGCAATATTTATGCATTGGAAAATTTGTTAGCAACCGATAATCGTACATTCTTGCAAGCGACCTCCGGAAATCAAGGTTTAAAAATAGCCTTGAATCAGCCGGTAGATTTGATAATTCTGGATGTTCAAATGCCAGAAATGGACGGCTTTGAAGTAGCTAATATGCTTAAATCAAATAAGCGAACAAAAGATATTCCCATCTTATTTGCATCGGCTGAATTTAAAGAACAGAAAAATATTCTTAAAGGTTTGGAAGAAGGAGCTATTGATTATTTATTTAAACCCTTAGATCCTGAAATAACCAAAGCCAAAGTTACAATGCTTATTCAGCTTGAGCTACAGCGTAAAAAATTAGTTGAAACAAACAATGCACTTGAGAAATCTTATATCTTAATTAATAATTGCATTGATATTATTTGTACCATTGATGCAACAACATTTGAGTTTGATGAATTTAATGTTGCCATGTCTGATATATTAGGATATACGCCCAAGGAAATTTCAAAACATACATTATTGTTTTATTTATCAGATGAAGATAAAATACGTGTTAGTGATTTTAAAAAATCAGATGAAAAAACGTTGTCTTTTGAAACAAAAGTAATGTGTAAAGATCAATCCTATCGATGTTTACAATGGAATATATTGATAAAAGGAGAGAAGTGGTTTTCAAATGCACGCGATATTACTGAACGCAAAAAGAAAGAAATAGAAATTATTCGATTAAACGAAAATTTGCGAGAAAATGTAATTCAATTAGAAAATTCAAATACAGAATTGGAATCTTTTTCCTATTCTGTATCCCATGATTTGCGGGCCCCTTTGCGTGCAATAAATAATTATTCACAAATGCTTGAAGAGTCTGCTGGGACAGAAATGAATGAAAAGTCTCTACGTTTTTTAGGTAACATTAAACGTAATGCAACTAAAATGGATCATTTAATTGATGATTTATTGGAGTTCTCTCGACTTGGGAAAAAAGGGATTGACAAGCAACCAATAGAATTGAAAGAATTAGTTCAAATTTGTTTGGATGAGATACCACATGCAAACCCGAATTTAACTATTAAAATTTCTGACTTGCCAATAGTTCAAGCAGATTATAGCTTATTAAAACAAGTGATGGTAAATTTACTTTCCAATGCTATTAAATATTCAAACAAAAAGGAAAATCCTACTATTGAGGTAGGAACATTTGCACATGAAGGCATGCATGCGTTTTATGTAAAAGATAATGGAGTAGGTTTTGATATGCAGTATATGGATAAATTGTTTGGAGTATTTCAACGCCTCCACAGTAATAAAGAATTTGAAGGTACTGGTGTAGGATTGGCTATCGTAAAAAGAATTATTGAGAAGCATGGTGGCAAAGTATGGGCCGAAGCTAAAATAGATGAGGGGGCTACCTTTTTTGTTACGATGCCGTTATAATAATAGTACTGTGATTTTTATAACAATTTACAAAATAGCTGTAAGTAAATTGGTCGATTTTTTTTCAAATTTGTTTAGATCATTAATACAAACAAAACGATATAAACAGTACGATTATGGCAACTAAATTAGGTATCTCAGAAGAAAATATTAAAAAAAGTGTGAACATGTTATCCGTTGCATTAGCAGACGAAATGACATTGTATGTTAAAACACGAAAGTTTCATTGGAATGTTTCTGGACCTAGCTTTATGGAAATGCATTTATTGTTTGAAGGACAATATAAAATCCTGGAAGAGGTTATTGATGAAATTGCAGAACGTATAAATAAATTAGGTTCTCATACAATTGGTACCATGGAAGAGTTTGGTAAGACTACACGTTTAAAAGAAACTCCAGGAAAATATCCCGCACAAAAGGATATGATTAAAGAATTGCTTGCTGATCACGAAACACTTATTGTAGCTTTAAGAAAAGATATTGATGAAGATAGTGACGTTGGTACTACAGATTATTTTACTAAAGTGATACAAGAGCATGAAACGATTGCTTGGAAACTCAGAAGATATTTAAACTAGACTTTAATACACTAGCGTTGCGTCTTAATTAAAAGATTTTCAGTTGTATATCAATTTGATCCGTCATTTCTTCCCAATTTCCCTTTTTAAATGTTTCAGATAGTAGCTCTTTTTCAAATGGGGCAATAGTAATGTATTGTAAAATCTCATATAACGAATTGGGAATATTTAATTTTCTTTTGGCTATAGCTACAATTATGTAAGTCGAAATTGCAACCCATATTTGTATTCTAACTGCATTTTCATTTTGTCCCCAAAATGATTTAATTTTTAAGTGCTGTTTTATCCATTTGAAAAACAATTCTACATGCCATCTACTTTTATATAACTTTGCTATCGTTTGAGGTTTTAGTCTTTTATTGTTAGTTAAAAAGACGAACGTTCTATCGTATTCATGATCATAATATTTCACTCTTCGCAATGTATTGGGATAGTTTTTCTTACTATAAAAACCATCTAGCTCTATTTCTTCATCACTAATAACGTTTTCTTTTTTATTTGTCCTTTTAGAAGAAATAAGATTATACTTTAAATTCTCTTTTGCTCTAACAACGAAAAAAGCCTTTTTAAGATGAATAGAATATAATCTTCCAAAGTCGACGTATGCCTTATCCATGGCATAATAGCAGCCTTTCTTTATGGGAATATTGTCTAATATATTAACGTCGTGAACATCACCTTCACTTATAAATATAAATTCTGGTATGGATGTTTTAGAATTCAATAATGTATGAATTTTAACTGCTGCTTTTGTTGAACGAAAAGTAGCCCACCAATAAATATCCAAACAAAGATCTATCGTAGTTGAATCTAGAGCAAAGACATCTCCTTTCAAATCGAAATCAAGCTGATTGTAATCAGTATATAATTCATTGACTTGTGAAATTAATTTCAAACCAAAATCTTGAAAAATTCTCCAATCACGATTTTCATTTGCTCTTGAAACGGTTGACTTATCAAATGCTTTTCCTATTCCTAAATGATAGAGTTTATTTTTACATAATTCTAAACATAAAAGAGTATCGCTCATACTTTCACGATGAGTTAATTGTCCAAATGCCAGGCATAGAAAATGTCGCCAACTAGTAAATTCTTTTGTTCTATAATTCCCTTTATAACGTGCTACAATAGTTTTAAATATATCTTGAGATGCAAAATCCATTATTTGTGCAAATACCATCTTGCCTTGATTCATTATCAGCGTTTTATGCAAATAACGAACTTTAGAGAATTCAAATCAACGCAGACTTAAAACCGCATGTAAAGCACTATTTAAAAGGCTTTCAAAGAACTTTTACTAACTTAGACGCAACGCTAGTGA
>ERZ724509.1124-NODE-1124-length-10256-cov-7.303500_pt1 | contig 10256 bp, 18 predicted proteins | sample MGYA00376042_ERZ724509 | MGnify/ENA primary metagenome ERZ724509 (study PRJEB28724, sample SAMN07190887) | wastewater metagenome | isolation source: effluent of sewage treatment plant in Hong Hong | place: USA: Christiansburg, Virginia | collected 2016-03-01 ...
CTACACCCCCAGCAGTGGAAACAGTCGAGGCACCGGCCCCCACTGTGGCGGAATTTTTGCCTGAAACCGTCGAAGTGTTTGGCCGTCATTATGGCGTTGTCGCATCATTCCCAGAGTCTGAAATTGACCGCGCCAATGAATACATGAAGGCGAACCGCGATACTGGGTGCATTGCCATTGAACGCGGCACGGTGTTTGTTTCGGCATTGGGCGACAAAGGCAGCAGCAAGCCCCAGGACGCGCCAGCTCCGACACTTCGCGGTGAATGGTTTGCTGCAACCCAGGTAAACCGCATTGAATCCAAGTCCGGCAAGTGGCTTGCATGGTTTTGGATGACAAGCGCCGGGGTTATTGCCCTTGGATTTTCTGCACACGGTCAGACTGTCAATTTAACCACCTACGCCACGGCATCCGATCGCATGAAAGCCCTGCAAGCCCTTGCAAGGGCAGCGGATGCGCCCACCGATACACCTCAAGGCGGTGGCCTGCCCTGCCCTGAGCCGGTGGCAGTAGTTGAGCCGGTGGCCAGTGTGGCACCTACCCCTACTGTAGCGGTAAGCAGCGACAGCCCCACCCCCACTCCAGCGGTAAGCAGTGATTTCGAGCCGGTTGATTGTGACCATGAGGCCATGGAGGCAACCTACAAAGCCATGCGCAAGGCCGACGCATCCGCATCCAAAGAAATAGCGGCCACGGCGCACGCCAAAGCCCTGGTTGATCTGGCGGCGCAGTACCCGCAACTGAAACGGGCAGAAACCACCTATGCAGGCGGCAAACTGGCGGCGGTCAATATGCGGGTTCTGCTCAAGGAAGCGTTTAAGGGTGTGAAGTTCAGTGTCACCAGCGATTACAACAGCGTGCGCGTAAATTGGACGGATGGCCCATCAGACAAGCAAGTAAACGAGGTTATAGGCCGTTTTGACATTGGCGCAAGTGATAGCCAATCGGACTACTTTTACACGGTTTCAACGGCATTCAGCCAGCTATTCGGCGGGGTTCAATACCTATTCACACGGCGGGAAGTGTCAGATTCTTTGGTGCAGGTGGCAATTGATCGACTGTATTCCGACCGAAGCGAAAAACCAACTGTCACCGACTACCGCAAATGCACAGGTATTTTTGACTGGAATAGCCAGGACTACGAAAACCGCCGTATGCGCGAGATGCTGGAGACATTGGGCAAGTAACCCCCCATCGGCGGGAAGTACCGACCTCCCGCCTGGTGGGATTTTTTGACATTCACATATTGGAGTAAATAATGAACCCGAACGACACAACACGCGCCATTTCATGCGCAGCCGCTCAAGTTGACGCACTACGCGCAACATTGGCCTGTTCTGGCCCCGTAGAGGCCATGATTCTGATGCCGCTGATAGCGCAAGCCCAGGGCATTTTGAACACGCTGGAGCAGCTTAAAGGCGCTTTGCGGGAGGTGCAATCGTGAATCGCGGGGCAAAATCAATCAAATGCACTATGCGGCCTCAAATCGAGAACATCAAATGCAATATAAGGGATTCAGTGCGACCGTTTGACGGAGACGGATACGCATTCAAAACGGCATTAAAGGAATTGAAGGCGGACGGGATGCATTTTAAATACATTGCCGAAAAATGCCACTACATAAGGGAGGCAGCATGAACCACGACCAACTAATGACAGGCGCAGAACTCCAAGCCCTGCGCGAAGCCTGCGGGCTTGACCGTGACCAATTCGGGGCGCTCTGCGGCGTCCAGGGGCGCTCTATCAAATATTGGGAGATGGGCAGCAGTAATCACGGTGTACCGGCTGACGTGTCGGCCCTGGTGCTGGAGCTGGAGGCCAAAGTACGCAAGGATGCCGACGCGATTGTTGACCATTGGCTTATAACCCAGCCTGACCCCGTGCTGATGCGCTCAGGCAACCACTTGCAAAACGCAGCAAACCAGCGGGCGTTTATCGAGCTTCGACGACGTGGCCACGACGTGCGAATGGTGGCCTTCGATGTACCCGCGTTCAAGGCATGGGCAGCGCAGACACGCAGCGCAGACACGCCAGGCGCACGCCAGCAGTGGGCCAGGATAGCGGTGAAGGATCAGGCCAAGCCTCATCGGGCAGATCAACCAGCTTGACCTACCCCCCCATCGGTGGGATTTTTGGAGCTACCCCCCGTTCCGTAGGATTTTTTGACCGTGTTGGCTGGAATCTGATTGTCATTTTGGTTTTGGGTTTGCCGTGCCCTTTACGGCTAATTTTCAGGGAGAGTGAAAATGGAATTTTTGGGCTTGATTTTGATTGCGGTGGCAATTTATTTGTACTTCATACCGGCTATTTATGCCAGCAGGAAAAATAGGCGAGACACCATGCCGATCTTTGTCTTGAATGTGCTTCTCGGCTGGACATTGGTTGGATGGGTTGTCGCTTTGGTTTGGGCTGCGCGAGACGACTCTCCGGCTTCGGTGGTGGTGCAATCTCCAACTGCTTTGGATGGAGATACCAGAACCTGCCCCCACTGCGCCGAAACCGTCAAGGCAGCGGCTAAGGTGTGCAAGCATTGCCACGGGGTACTGACGCCGGTTGACCCAGTATTTGTCGTGCATGACAACTACAGCATTATGAATGCCCACGGGATTACCTTCAGCAAGGAAATGTTTTGGCTTGGCGGGAAATCTTACGGTCAGCTCGATGATGCAGTTTTGGCGGCAACGTCTAATCAGGCCGCAACCGGCGCTTGATCGAATCCACAGCAGACGCTTTGCATCTATCAAGCCAACTCGCCAGCTTGCGCCCTGCTTCGCAGTAGGGCAGTATGGATTCTCCCGTACCTTTGCACGATGGGCACACTATCGCGGATAGCGCAGGGGTTCCGATGATCGCGTCAAACTTTCGCCCGTGGCACGTTTTGCAGACCTTATCAAGCCACCACGCTATCACTGCACTGGCTACCACGTCCGGGCGCTCTATGCCCCATTCTGCCGCACGCATGGATACCTGTTGGTGTACCTTTTTCAGCGCTGCGGTATCTGGCTTGGTGTGCAGGCGCATCAATGCCAGACCAAGTGTTGACGCAGACCACCCGGCGCAAATCAGAATGTCACCTGGGCCATGCTTTTCAGCTTCAACACGCAGGTTGTTGGTGTTGGTTGCGGACAAATATCGTTCTTCGGTGCTGGTGCTCATTCGTTGTCCGTTTCTTTGTAGTTGCAAAACAAGGTAGGGTTCCAGCCGCGTCTGAGTGCGCAGACTTTTACTTTTTCTTCGCCAACAAATAGGACCCGTTTGTGTATGCATCCCATGCACACGCGCTCCATTGCGGCGGTGCGGTTGGCTTCACGTTGCTGTTTGGCTTCGAGTACATCGCACGGGTCACGGTACTGATTCGCGTCTAATGTCATAGGCTTTCCAGTTCAATATCGACTTTGGTGACGTGCGTTTCTTTTTGACCGTCCAACAAATGAAATGTCACCGTGTCCAAGTAAATCCGATAGACAGATACGCCGGTTTTGGTTTTGAAGTTGCCGCACACGGTCAATATCGCGTCCTCAAACTCTTTGCGCAGGGCGGTGATTTCTGCGGCGGTCACAGCTTGCACAAATCAAGTGCCTGAGCCTCAGTAAACCCCGCTTTGATATGCGCCCGGTACTTGTGCAGGCGGTCAATCGCAACCACTGCAATGCGCTCGTGATACATGGGTGTTTGCATTTCTTCAAGCCACGCCTTGAGTAATGGCGCAATGACCGCTAACTGCTTTTCATTCTTGTCTAGCATGTTCAATTCCTTTGTCATTTCGGTTTTCAAATTTGAGATTCGGTCATTGCTCTACCCCATCGGCCAACAGCACCAAAACAGCACTGCCAGATAGCAGCACGCGGGCAACGCGGATCATGTCGGCATCCATGCCGCCGAAGTAATCGACATCGGTTGCAGTGTCCAAGCACTTGTCAGCCAAAATCCGAATGTCATTTACGATTTCAGTTTCGGTTTTGGTCATTCAATCTCTCCAAAAAGTTCAGCCTGTCCATCGTCAACTTTGACTGCAACACATGGGCCAAAAATAGCGGCGTTGCTGCGCTTTCTCAGGCGTTTTGGCGCGACGGTTACAAGCCCCAATCGAACACTGCACACCGGCCCGAAATACAGCCCCGTGGCCGCGTCGTGGTGCGCGTGCTTTGAGTTTAGCGATATTCCGCACCGGGCGCACTTCATGCAGTCTCCAGTGCTGCTATCAACGCTTTGTGTGCTACTTGCTTGGGTAGATTTGTGAAACGCTTTAGGATCACATTCATCGCCTCGTTGACAGGCTTTGTGTAGCTCTTTCTCCAGGCGTTGTATTCAGTGGCTTCCTGAAAGATCGTGATTGCCTCTGCCAGTGTTTGCTTGTCCGGTCCTGAGATTGCGTTGTGCAATACCTTCGACATCATGTGAAAAGCATGGAATCCGTCGTCTACCGGATCGCCGTAATCGAGCATGTGGAACCAAATCTTGAACACCTTTACGGCATCTTCAAGTTCAAGCTGTTGGGGAGACTTGATGAAGGGGTTTCGGTATTGCTTGCGGGTCATCGAAGAATCTCTCCGGTTTCAGGATCGAGCGCATCACGCCCAAGTGACGTTACAGACCAGTTCACGCCCTTGTCAGATCCGAAGGCATGGCACAGATCAACCATTTCAATCATTTCCTGGATGGTCATTTTTGAAGTGGATAGGCCGATCACAACGAACCCACCATCGATCCCTGGCACTGCGCGTTGCTTGCGCAAGCTGGCCGTCAAAATATGCTTCCAGTCGTCAGGGGATAGCCTCTGGCCGTACCAGTCAACCTGCTTTGACAAGTCAGTCAGGCATGACCACATCATTGCGTTCTGCTTGAGTGAACGTGTCTGCGTCTTCGCTTTAAGCTGCACACGGTTTCCGGCCATCGTCTGCGCTTTGATCCACGACCACAGATCACCCAGCAGGGTCTTTGCCTGTTGTGGGTTATGTAGTACCAGGGATACACGGCTCATGGCCGGTACTCCATAACCGCTTTCATCGCAGCCTCTGAAATCTCATAACTGGATTGCTCTGTCCACCATCCAGGCATCATCCCGCCCATGTCCTCGCGGAATTTGGCAATCAGGGCCTGCTGCTCTTTGGTGTACTTTCTGCCGATAGGGCGCATCTTGCTGGCTTCACGGATGGCTTCTTCCATCGCGTTCTTGGCTACCATCATTGCGGCCATCATCGGGGCGGTGGCCGGGGTAACCTGGTATTCGTAGCGTCGCCCGCCGTTACTGTAGGCGTACACCAGCTTGAAAGTACCAACCGGCATTTGCTCTACGTCGTACATTTCCTGCCACATGGCGGCAACCGGGATGTATTTGCGCCCGCGCTTTTCGTACAGAGTGGTTGTCTCTTTGGTGTTCATGCGTTCAACTCCCTTGCCATTGCTGTGTACTTGGCTTTGATGGCCTTCAAATCTTCAATGTCGTAGTGCTTTGGTTCATGTGGTCCCTCAAGCCATTCGACTTGTTCCAGCCCAATGCGGTCTATCAGATTCACGCGAAACGATGCGTTGACGGTGTATCCCTTGCGTGCGTATTTGCTTGATCCTGCGTTGCAAGACTTGCATTGCAACCAGATATTCAAAGGCTCCAGCGCCAGCTCTGGCCGTGCGCCCTTGCTCATGTAGTGCCCGCCGTCCCATGCGCCGCCTGGCTTCCATGCGTCGGTTCCTTCCACTTCCCGCTGTGACCGTCCACACGACATGCAGCCGCTACCCATGCGCAGCTCGTCCAGTCTCCGAAAGCGTTGAATGGCTATCTTGGCTTCCTTCATCAAGTCGCTGCGGGTTTTCAATGTCTCGCGCTTTACTTTGTCGGCCCTTCGTTCTTTAACCTGGGAAACTTTCTCGGCCTTCCCGCGTTCAGAAACAGCAAGCGAGATTGCGCACTCAGGCGAGCAAACCTTCTGGCCCATCTTTTGAGGCTTGAATATTTCTTTGCAGACCTTGCACTTTTTCATTTGCACAATTCCTCTTTCCAGATCACGCGCATATGCGCCTTGATGCGTTCACCAGAACCTTTGCCGTAAATTCGTTCAGATCGTTTCAACATTTTTTCAAGCCATTCCTTGTTTTTGAAGTTGTGAGCAAGCATTCGGGCTTCCCCTCTTTCCAGTTGCTCTCTGTCCCATCCATCAGCTATCATTTTTGTAGCGATCAAAAAACATTTGTCGAAGGTCGCGCAAGGTTGCTACGCGGGACTTCTGCCCCCTGTATCCTCCCTGTGACCATCAGAACGACCAATTTCGCTCTGACCATCGTTCTGCCCATGGGGCCGATGTTCAATCGCTACAGGTAATCTCAACTCTTGTTCCCGTAGCTTGTGCAGTCCCCATCGAAGGCTGCGAGGGTTGATACGCCGGTAGTAAGCGCCCCTATGTATTTGCCCTGTAAGCCCAGTTAGGCTGTTGCTCGATGTCGCTCGGAGGCAGGCGGTCCATCGTTTAGCGTCTGATGGAAGGACGGTATTCATTTAGACCGTCACCTTCCGCTTGAATGGAAGCGCCTTGCACATGATTTTTCGATTCACCCAGCGCCGCGCGTCCTCGCCAAATTCCTTGATTGCATCTGCCCAATCAGATCCCTCGATGTCCTCTGGATAGGCCATGCCACACCCAAGAGATTCAGCGGCCTTAGCGCCTGCTATGAGTCCGGGATTGGAGCCAATACGGATAGCGGTCTGCCAGTCGTTATCTGCACAAACGACGCCCAGGCCACGGCCTTGATAGTGCTTTGCAACTTCGATCAGGTTGCCAGAGTCAAAGCAAACGATTACCCTGCACTGGTTGATCGACTGATACACAGCAAGTCCGGTTGCAAGACCTTCTACAAAGCACGTAAGCACGGCTTGTGGGCGATCCAGTACAAACACGCCACCCTTTACCGGGCAACCTGTCCTGAACCGCTTTTGACCGTCTGACGCTATGGTTTGCAAGCTCATTACCAGCCCGTCACGCATCACTGGTATCACAAGCAAGTCACCGTCCACGCGCAGGCCGGTACAGCCGCGCATATCCAGTTCTTTGCCGGTTAAATACGGGTGCCCTCCACGCAGCAATGGCAGGCCATGGAAATACAGTCGCATTCTCTTAATCTGGCTGGCTTGATACGCTGCTGCGCGGTGCTGCGCCGCCAATGCTGCTGCCTCGTTCTGGCGCTTGGCCGCTGGGCTTGATTCACCCTCTCGGTGCCATGTGTTGAAGTCCTGATCGGTCGCCCAGTTCTTAAAGTACCCTGCGCTACCATCCACGCGGAGTAAGTAAGCTCCATTGCGGTGCTTTGGCTTGTCGGTTGTTTTGACTCGGTGCCACTTCCCGTCAGGAGTCACGCGGTCCAAAATGAAACCGCTGGCAACCAACACGGTGTAAAAATCAGTTGCCACGCGCATCCTCCCAAGGAAATGGACCGCTGTTGCCAACAAACTGCACTGGCGGTGTAGGCTGTGCGACTACTTGCTTCGCGCGGGCTTTCAAGCTGTGCGAGTAGGCAATGTTCATTGACTTGATCTTTCCCATTACCTCCTTGGAAATGGGCTTTGCTTCGGTGTCGGAGTAATCCTTCGTCGGCCATTGCCCAGTCATTTGCTTGAACAGTGCAAGGGCCATCTTGCGAGCTGCGCTACTCTCTGAGCGCTTCATGGCTGCGTAGTAGCAAATCTGCGGCCACAGTTCGGAAGTCTGTGCAACCCGGTTGTGGCTGGCGATCAATTCAGTCAACGTACCGGCTACGTGCTGCACCGTGTTGCGAATCGGGTATTCATGTCCGCAAGCTGGGCAATGAGGCAATGCCATGTGAACGTGGGCGCATGAAGGGCACACGGCCATTTCCCGCTCTTTCTCCACTGGCTTTTTCTTCTCCTTCTTTTTGACCTTCCCGTCATCCAGTTCAACGGCTCCAGTCTCGAAAAAGTCATTCCACTCATTCCAGAAGCGTTTGCAATTCCCACTATGGTCAAGTACCAAGCACTCGGTCTTGCCCGGCGCAACACGCAGTCCACGGCCAAAGAACTGTATGTGTTCCGCCAATGACTTGCGCAATGGGCGGGCCATGATGACCACACCGATATCTGGAACGTCGAATCCCTTGGATGCCGCCGTGACGGTAATCAATCCGCGAATATTGCTGTCTTGCTTGCGAAACTCTGCAACGATATCTGCGCGGTCGTCAGCCAGGTCCTTGTATGTGTATGTCGCGCAGACAATGCCAGCGGCCATGAATTGGCGCTGCAACTCCATAACGTGGTTCACATCCACAGCAGAGCAAATGAACTTCTTGCCTTCGCCAAGTTTCAGGTATTCGGCTACGCAGTCCCCAACTACCTCAAGGGCGCGTTTTTCGGTTTCTGCACGGTCCCATTCACCGGCAACAACCTTCACTCCGGTCATATCAGGCTCACTGGCCGCGAAGATTCGATAGTTTGAAAGGTTGCCAGATGCAATTAGTTTGTTCGTTGTCGTGACGTTGACAATCGCGTCGTAATGCTTTCCAAGCCCTTTAGTAAATGGCGTTGCCGTTAGCCCAATGGTCACAGTGTCACGCGGCGTAATCCGCTTCTTGACTGTTTCAGTGACTGTGTGCGCCTCGTCCACAAAAATAATGTCAGCATCCGGCCATTTGCGGCGTGAGAGTGTTTGCTGACTGCAAATCTGCACATTCTTCCATGGGTGATACATGGGGTGATCTGCTTGAATGACTCCGTGGTCAATGTCGGCATCAAAGAATGTGGTGGATGTTTGCTGTATCAGGCTCAAGCGATCCACCACAAATGCAACACGGCTTTGCTTGGCCCGAGCAATGTCGGTCATGTGGGTTGCAATAACCGTCTTACCGCTGCCAGTTGGGCTAACAATCAGAATGTTTTTGTGGCCCTGCTTTATCAGTTCTCGCGCTTGCGAAACTGTTTCTTTTTGGTAGTCGTACAGCTTTGCATCCCAGTCGATCATGCTGCTAACCACCGGTCTGCGACCAATGAGGTTACCGCTGCAATGATTTCTTTATGCCCATCTACGCCCAGTAATTTGCGCAGCTTGTGGATAACAGTAGCGTGGTACTTTTCGCCATCAGCCGATGTTTTTACCTGCATCATCAGTTGATTGATTCGACCCTCAAGGCCACTGATGCGGGTCAACAGCTTGTCAATCTCTGCGGCCTTGTCATCGCTTGCCATCAGTGTGACGCGCTCTTGCAACTGGATGTTTTCGGCCTGCGTCTCCTGCATTTCTGCAATAAGTTCGTCGCCGGTCAGCATGCCGTCGTCGTTGGCAGGTTCTGGTGCAACTACGGGCGCTGGCTTCACTGCTTGGCGCATCGCGTCCGCGCCTTTTGCTGCAATCTTCTTTTGCTCTTTCGCTGGAAGTTTTGCAACTGCTGCTGCGACTTCAACCGATACCGATCCTGTTTTTACGGCATCCTGCACGGCCTTGACGCCTGTTGCTTGGACTGTCTTGGCCTGCTCAATAGAGCGGGTTCCAACACCAGCAATAGCGGCTAATTCCTTTGTTGTCTTGACACGATCCGCAGTCACTGCGGATCGTTGATCCCCATGCGGACGCCACTGATATACAGACGTAACTGCTGCCGCTCTTTGGCTTGCTGTCAGGTTGCGCCGTGCTTTGTTTTGTGCAAGAACGAAATCGCGCGGGTCTTTGTCGTCAAGTTCAACCGTTGGGCAATCCATGCCCAAGCTGGTAGCGGCCTTGTAGCGGTGCCATCCGTCAATCACCATGCCATCCAGCAACGTGATTGGGTTCTGAACGCCGATACTTTCAATCGAATCGACCAGCGATTGAAATTCGTCGGCCTGCATCGCAGGAAATGCTGCGGATAGTGGATGCTGTGTGTAAATCATTTTCAAGCTGAGTTAGTAACGTGGTATTTGCGGGGATCAACTTGATTGGTGCCGCCATAGGCGCTCATACCGGGGATGGTCCCTATGTTTTTTCCGTTGGCCTCCGCTTTCTCGCGGGTCCGAACGGCTGTGTGTGATGCGCCATTTCCAGTGCTAAATGGTCGGAATGCGCGGTCATCTGCAAAGATGCTGCGCTTGCCATTGAAATGCGAAGTGAAACCATTTCCGAAAGACTTGGGGCAGTCGTCCCAGTCGTTCAGCAGCTTCATTGCTTCGTCATCCAGCTCTTGCTGCGTTGGCTCGTAGTAATAGGGTTTTGCCATCACTTGTCCTTAGCGTTAACAGGCCCACGCCCACCGATAGCCGCATTGCGGTCACGGTCTGCCTGAGT
>ERZ724509.1129-NODE-1129-length-10234-cov-3.302878_pt1 | contig 10234 bp, 16 predicted proteins | sample MGYA00376042_ERZ724509 | MGnify/ENA primary metagenome ERZ724509 (study PRJEB28724, sample SAMN07190887) | wastewater metagenome | isolation source: effluent of sewage treatment plant in Hong Hong | place: USA: Christiansburg, Virginia | collected 2016-03-01 ...
GAGTCGCGAGGCCGGAGTGCTAGAGTTCTTTAGACTTGCCAGTGACCCTACATCAGCGTTAAGGCTCTTCTCAGCTATAATGGCCATTATGAGTTTGGCCACTCGCACACCATTCGACAGCTAGTTGGCTATGTTGGCTTCGATCTAGCACTTCCCGTTCGGTCGGAAGACAGGCTTGGCTTGCTACACCACCTGATGAGCCGCAAGCCAACGGTACAGATCCAAAGGCAGTTCCTGCGCCATTCTGTGGAAGTTTTATAAGTATTGCTTGCCCCATAGCACTGCATTATACAAATAACGATGGCTGACCGCACTCGTTGTTTAGCCATCGCATTAATCACTCTCAACAGTCTGGACTTCCTACTGTGTGCCGGCAGCCTGGCTTACCAGATCATCGGGGAGAGGGCAGGCTCATTAATTGACTCAAAGAATTCAGTGTACAATCTAGCTGTGTCAGAGATATCCACATGCTCACCGTGGGGCTACCCTGAGAAGAAGTTTATCTACCTCTACTTGCAATTATCGGTGGCAAACGCGGGGATGCTGATAGCGACGTTAGCAAACATCGTCGGATTGTTCTTCTCGGTGGGTCTATTTGGCACAACAAAGTAACCCAAGTGGAAGTACTGCTCAATACCGAAGATGCGTATCAAGGGCACGCTATACTGCATGTACGCATTGGCCACCTTATTCGCTGCGACTTTTGCTGGGTTTCTCTTGGCACCGTACTTCTACATCAGTTCATTCACATGTAATTCTCCCAATGCTTTAACCTACCAAGCTGCTCTCATTATTGAGGTTGCGCTGGGTGGTGCTTCCTTTCTGTTTGCACTTGTCTGCATGATCTTGACCTTCTTCATTCAGGTTGAGAAACGCGAAGATCCTTACGTATCTGATCCCAAACAATTGGAAATGGTGCCGCTTGGCAACGCTGATCAATAAGCCAATCCCAATCAACAAACTGATGGCAATGGAATGATGACCAATGAAAACTATCCGGATGAAGGTTTGCTGGAATTCTAACTCACCAAGAATCCTCTCACCAATAACGGCGATCGGGACAACCAAACTATGATCAACTATAACGGTGAGGCAGCCGAGCTTGAGCAAACGATGCTGAATAAGAATGTTCCTGAACAGGAACCTGAGCCAGGCCCGTTACAGATTATACCAGATCCATTCATGCAGAATTATCAAGGAGGGGATTTGGCAGGCGCAGGTGGTGCCAACAATCGTTCGAGACGCTATCGACTCTAAACTGGCTTCGTCAAAAGAAACACTCCGCTTCAAATGAATGAGAATCCATAACCCGTGCCAAAGGTGAACCCATTTATGGGCTTTACTCCTCAAAAAACAGCTCAAGGCCTAAACAAACAGTAGCCAAACTCAGCAACCAGACAACAATCAGCTGCAGCCAACAAACAGACACCTAATGGTCAAGGACAGTCAGCTGGAAACTCCAATCAACAGCAAGCACCCTTCGCCAGGAAACTTAAGTCGCATCCTAAGTTGGAGTCCTCGATGAAGAATGCCAAGTACAAAGAGGAGAATTAGTATGCTGCTCCAGAAGTACCAAGTTTTAGCGAAGTTCCGCAACCGATGGTGCAGTTGATTGTCCCCACACCAATGCAACCCAACCAACGGCAGGAGCCAGCAGATGTAACGATGACGCTTATGAACGAACTGAACAAGATGAACTTCGTATAGGGTAACCCAGCGAGCAACACCTACGGAGTCATTCAGTAGGATGTGAGCGAGCTGCAAATGAACCATGATCAGAGCATGGACATAGGAGTTAGCCAGGTCCTACCGGAGGGCCAACTTACGTCCCGTCGGCTGGGTATGACGCCTCTGTGATTATTTCTGTTGCAGCTCAAGTCCCAATAGATTCCGGTGATGGACAACCATGCACACGTCAACAAGGAAACAACACCGTGCTGTTTTGGCTGTGTTCCGTTGAATCCATGTTGACTAATTTCAAAAGTTAATAATTCGGCATGGAATGTGGTCAATCAGCCAACCCTTCTGAAACGGCCTTCCAGTGGAATCTTCGCCGCTACTTCCTGACAGCCTTGGCGAGCGAGTGGTGTGCTAAACCTTGCTCAAGACTTCAGCCCGGACGTAGCGACTATAAATTTATTGACATATCCATCGTCAATAATTTATATATCTTTCATGAGCGCAGCTAAGAAAATCGCCACCATTGCCGCCCCCGTCAAGGCTGCACTTGTTGCTAGGGCTAAGCTCTTCGAGGCTAAGAGCTACGAGAAGCCTGGACTCACCGCTGAGCAAGTTGTTGAGGTCAAGCAGGCCTTCGACCTGTTCGACACTGATGGCACCGGCTCCATAGATACCAAGGGTACTTCAGCGACTATGAAGAGCTCAAGGCAGCAATGGTCTCGCTGGGATTCGACTCTAAGAACACCGTTGTGTTCCAGATGATCGCTGACCTCGACGAGGATCAAAGCGGACTGCTCGAGTTTGATGAGTTCCTGTACCTCATGACCAACCGAATCACCGACAAGGATAGCCGTGCCAACTACAGGAAGGTCTTCAACCTCTACGACGATGAGCGAACTGGTATTCATTAAGACTTAGTGCAGGTTACATCAGCATCAAGAACCTCAGGCGTGTCGCCAAGGATCTCGGAGAGGATATCCAGGAGGAAGAGCTGCAACAGATGATCGTTCGAGCTGACCTTGACCACGACGACCTCGTTTCCGAAGAGGAGTTCTACCAGTTCCTCACCCGCAAGGTCACCCCCAACTGATCAGTCCGTTTATAGGCAGAACGCATTACAACCTTCCTTTGCTTATTATTCATTATGATTGGTTAGGTCAGCTACGCCACCGAGATCAGTAACTTACGCGCGACTCAGGGGAACTCATAGATTCGCTGAGAGGTTTGCGGCTAAAGTGCCAAGGGCTCCAAGAAGAGCTCCCAGAGTACCGCTCACGCCTTTCCAAGTATGACCAACTTGAGACCACCATGTTTGGCCGTATCAAGGATATCACCGAACAGTCCTATCTGTAGAGTAAGGCATCTCTAAGTCGAGGTACATCCTCAGCGACTCAGCCATCGACTAGCTGTTAGAAATAAACTCACATCTGACACTAATCAAAGCACGCAAAGAGGAGAGGTTGTAGGTGTGTCCCCGTTCACCGAAACCAGCGGAGAGCAAGCAAATGGGTTGGTCGTAAAGTCGTTCACCCAGCCAAAGGGTTGAAAGTGGGGTGAGAAGTCCCTATTCCAGCCGAATAAATAACGATCTCCGGCATAACGAACTCATCCAACTATGGAAGCCCAGCCGTCAAACCGATGAGTCAGGCGATACCGTTGATCGACTGAATAAGCTAGTGCTCAACCTTACCTGTAAGAGTTGGCTTATGTAGGCAAAGTAAAGGGCATCCTTCGAGAGGAACAAGCGGAAACGCCAAAACTATCAATGCACGTGCTTCCTGAGTTCTGTCATGTACTTGAATAACTCGAGAGATACAAAATGCTTGCAGAGGAGCTCATGCAGAAGAATGAGGCTCTTCGGGATGAACTCCTAAAAGTTCGTGCTGAAATTTTCTTGTCCAAGTATAGACCTCGCTACTATCGGCCAGAGCTGAAATAGTTTGGTTGCGGAACAGAGGCACCACTGACCTTCACTGACAAGCAGTTTAGGATCGGAAAGGATCCTCTTGAATTGCCGGATCGCTGGAGCGACGAAGTTGATAACATTAAGAACGATTTGGTGGAGTCGTTTAGGAAGGTGGATAATGTGATGGAGATGTCAAAGGACTCGCTTAGCGAGACTCTGCTACTGGACATGTAGGAGTCGATGAACCAGTCAAAATTGACCTATTCGGGCAGTGAGAAAAGCCTAAAGATAGCGCCAGCTCCAGACCCAAACGTGTGCAAGGAGTTGGTGATAAACTCCCAAAGAGTACCTCAGCTTCCCCCTCGAAATATTGTAAAGCTAGGAACAAAGCGCTGATTTTGTCAGTTTCTTATAATAAATATCGCGGTCAACCTGAATAGGCCCTCAATTCAGGTCATAGTCAACCATATTGCCGAAGTGTTGAAAATTTCCCTTGACCATGTAAGAATTTAACAAAATCAAACCTACAACAAGCAACATGGAGCCAGCATAAAAAAAGGAGCACAAAGTGGGAAAGTTTAGACAGTTGCGCAGTCAGATTGACCCTGCGACCCAAGCACTTTGGAACGAGGAGCAGAACTACCTCAAGAACAAGGTTATTGAGAATGACACATTTGATTGGACACCCGAGACTCTTCAATACATTGCTGGTGTGGATATCAGCTTCTCTCAAAACTATGATGATGTGGCTTGCTCAGCTCTCATCATATACGACAGGCAAAAGAAGGAGGTCGTCTATCAAGATTTTGAGTTCGTCAAGCTCGACCTTCCATATGTTCCAGGCTTCCTGGCGTTCAGAGAACTTCCTTCGCTACTGCAACTCTTTAGTAAACTTAAGGCAGCCAAACCAGAGTACTGGCCACAAGTAATCTTCGTTGACGGCAATGGCATCATCCATCAAAATCAGTGTGGGCTTGCTTGCCACCTCGGTATCGTTCTGGATGTGCCTACTATCGGCTGTGGCAAAACATTCTTTTACGTCGATGGGCTGGAGAAGGAGGGAATATACAAAACTTGTGATGAGAACCTCTTCAAGCCAGGTGACTACGTTGTACTCAAGGGAAAATCTGGAAGACTGTGGGCAGCAGCAATCAAAAGCAGCAGCACATCCAACGACCCTTTGTTTGTGTCTGTGGGACACCGAATTAGCCTTTAAACCGCAGTCGACTGTATTGTACGAACTTGCAAGTACCGCATTCCCGAACCCATCCGGCAAGCTGATCTAAGATCGCGAGAGCGAGTAAAAGCAATAACCTAAAAGGACGCACTCGAAGCAAAGACCTACCCCATGAAGTACACCAAACCTACAGTTTGATCAATGAGTATATATTCATGTCCGTTTGATTCTGACGATCTGCCTGACTCCTACCTCCATGGTCTGGACGCCGTACAAAATTCGTAGTTTTTCCTTGCCGGCAATCGATAGCGAGCTGGTGGTCTCGATATACAGTTGAGGCAAATTGCGTCGAAAGTCATCCATGACAGATTTGAACTCCTTGAACTCATCTGATTCTGTGATGACATTGTGCAGCCTCTCCATCATCTTGGTGAAGCGTTACGTTCGTTCCTTTTTGCTTTTCTACCAAACATTGAGGTGCAATTTGGTGTAACCTGAATGCAGCTTGGAGATGACAAGCTCGAGAAGTTCATCGAGACTCGGATGATTCACCTCCTTTGAAAGGTGCGCCTTCAGAAGAGTCAGCAATCCGCAGCAGTAGCACTTTAATGCGTAGATGTCCTTGATGTACTCCTGACCAGTAATGCAGAAGCCGATGATGTGATTCTTCTGGAGTTCAGGCATATAGTTGGCACTAGCCGATATAATCAAGGTTAAAGCTGCAACCAAGCTATGTTAGATAACTGTGTACTGCTCGGCAAGTGTTCCGTTGATCTTGGAAGCCTCCTCACGGAAGAGGGTATGAAGGTGGTTGATAATGACTGGCATTTGTCCCAACCTCCACAAGGTGGCAGCGTGCTGGGGAAGAGTTTGTAGCAGGATAGCGGCCTCGATTCGACCATACAATGCAACTTTGGAGCTTAGCCCATGCAAAGCCATTTGAGAGAAGATTACAAGTGGCCCAGGGTTCTGGCTATGGAACTACACCCCACCAAGGAGGAGGTAGGAATTTGCCAGATGTAGCATTTCATCAAGTTCACAACCATTTTCCTCGAAGATTCGCATGAAGAGGGCCACTGCACCCATGGTGAACTAACTCAGCTGATTCGATTTGCTTACAAAATTGAGCACGATCTGAACGAACTCATCACCTAGGTCTACTCGCACGGGTTCCTTAATGTATGCCAGCATAGGAAGCAGTTGAAGTTACAGCATGGGGATGCTGGACGGCAGTAGCAGCTTACTACAGCAGATCTCCACCACGACGTCCCACGCCTTTTCAACCAACACAACACCGGATGAATTCTTCAGCTACCACCCCACAATTTCCACCATCTTTGCTACACAGTGTTTCAGCAGCTAGGCTTGCGAGTGAATGGTGCTGGAATCGCACACCACGTGGAAAATAGCATCGATACGCTCGTTGCTTGCATTCTCGGGTGTGAGGTCCCCTAACAGAAAAGTCAGAGCTTCAACGCAGTGTTCAGTGGATTCCTTAAATACCTCGGCGATGAGCCATAGTGCTGCTATCTTCGCTGGTGAGTTATTGGTCCCAATCCCGAGTTTATCTGTGAGGATTCCCGATACGAATTCAATCGCAATAGCCTTAATCGTAGGAGACATATTTTGGAGGATCCGAAGGTATTTGGACAGGACCATGATATGCAAGCACTCCTCAATTTCTTTGTTAAACGCTGTGTACTCTGCACAATGTGGGTTGGTCTGCCGAAGTTTCGTAGCTGGTAGTAAGCTACTAATTGCCTTACGAATTCAGGTCGGTCGACTAACGATTCTCGAATGACTCCCAAGAGCTTCAAGGCGACCAATCGAACTGGATCGTTCGCTGAAGCAGTTATCAGAATGTCAAAGCACCAGCGACAAAAGTATGTGCATGCCCCATCCACATGCCTAAAAAGTGCACGAAGCAAAGACCTCGCTGCGATATGCACAACAAGATCATCCTGGTTGGCACTTGCCAGTTGATCAGGGTCGGGTTCATCTTTCATCAGCTGATCCACGTAGCACAGGTAATTTTATGGGTCTTCTTCAAACTCATCCAGTTCGGCCTGGCATGACTCGAAAGATTTCATGAGAAAGTCCATCAGCCAGCTCTCCCGATTCTGTGAAAAGTGCTCATAGCATACTGGTACACTCACAGCCTGGGTGGCGAATCTGAGGATTTCTTCGATGACTCTTCGTACCGATGCATACTTCTTGGAGTGTTTATGTTCCAACCATTTGCAGTTGAGCATCGAAGCTAAGAACAGGCTGAGGTGTGCCGCCGATCTGTCATACAGGTACGCAGCAGTCTGAACATTGTCCTGCATATTTGGTATGAATACCCTCGCGTCGAGTCGCACAAGCTCACGCAGCATTTGGCCCTGCACGAAGATGCAGTTGCTCTTGGCATCGTTGAGCAGCGTACACACCTACAACTCGGATACTTCCAGCAGCGAGTTCTTAATTTCGCTTTGGTTAGTGCTCATCACGTAGATTCTCTCGAGCAGCATGACAATGTCCCGGGAAACCAGCAGTTGTTTGAAGAACTCTGAAGCTATGAAGTCCTTCCGTTTGAAGATGATTCGCATCACCACGGTGAGTTCTTTCAGAAGTGCCAAGCTGAATAAATTGGGGAGGTACCAATGGTTGTTTTGGTGCTAAACTTCCTGAGATTGTTGCAGCATCGGAGCTGTGTAGTCTGCCACTTTGATCAGCATTAGCACGAAGTGGTTGAAGGTCTATGTCACGAATTCAAGTGGCACTTCCTCGCTGAGCAACACCATTTAGCCCAGTAGCGCAACGTACTCCAGCATCCTTGGGTTGAGCAGCTCAGGTTGCTGGCTATCCTTCAGCAGTTCTTCCGAGAGTTGCTTACAGAGGTACTATTGTACTTGCCTGTCGCCATCCTCACCAACGTTCATCAGCAAGGTTGAACCCGCTAGAGCTATCTTTTTTAGCTTGATTGATGCATCGCTTCTGAGTAACAGCAACACAACACTGCATATGTTTAGCTTGCTTTCTATAGGTGCTGTGCGGCATCTTGCTATTATCCTGCGTAGGTGGCTCGCGCCGGCAACTCGTACGTCGGCTGCATAGACCCACAAGTACGTTATGCGGTGTTGCTACAGATGAGCTCCAGCAAGTTCGACACGAAGCCTTGAAATTGCTCGAGCTGGTACAGGCGCTACTCGACCTACTTGACCTGCTGGTTGGAACTGGCTCCTTTGAGTGTGAGGAACAACCGTGCCAGCTCATTAATTGGTTGCTATGTCATCTGCCCCTGCATAATGCCTTCGGTCGAAGTATATTCCATGTCCTGTTGCAACTAGCTCGGCACTTATAGTGTACATATTTAAAGATGAGAAAACGAAACATCAAAATCCGTAACCCGTGGATAATTCAGGTTAGCTGCCCACGCCGGTGGGAACCCGCATCAACACAACACGCATTGCTAGGGTCGTCAAGAAGAGTTTCGCGACTGGCGATAACATGAACAATATTGTAGTGTGGCTCATTGACGATGAGGAACCCGCCATGGTAATAGCTACTCTCATCTAGACTCTCAGTTCGCCGGGTTCGCAACAGTCTGAAGTCTCCGCACTTACCTTCAGCAACTCATAAAACTAGCTCGTGTCGGGCAGCAGTCGCGGAATCGTTAACATTTGGGACATGTATTCAGCAAAGGGTAAGGAATCCTTGATGTAGTATCGACTACCCTCAAGGGGCACTCCACATCTGTTACGAGCTTTACTACCTTTCCGCTTTTGGATTGGAAGCTGGCCAGCGGCAGCTATGACACCAACATCAAACTGTGGGATTTGAGGACCAAGGATAACACAACGACTTTGAAGGGCCACCAAAAGCAGGTCACTTCCATGGATGTTTCTCCGGACTCCAAGATGCTTCTTTCAGGGAGCGAAGACGGCACAGCAAAGATTTGGGATCTTCGATATCCTGAGAAGATTATCTTCAGCTATACCGACCATACGGGACCATTGAACGTTGTGAAGTTCCATCCCGAAGACGTAACCTTCGCAACTGGAAGCAGCGATAAAACAGCGAAATATTTTCGATGTGAGACAGGTTTCTACAACTGTATTGGTAGCACCCAACCGGGCACTACTCCCATTACAGCTATCGAGTTCAGTGAGGACGGGAGAATATTCTATACTGCAGCTAACGATTCTCTGAAGTTGTGGAACATGGGAAAAAGAGGGTTGCTGTTGGATTCCATCTAATCACCTTGGAAGGGTGTGCAAGATCTATGCATGATTGATGGAGCACTCATGGGAATCGCTTGGTCTTCGAGTGGACTATCCGTTTGGGCATACTACTCAAAACAACAACCTAAGTAGCCGAAAGAGGAAGAAGAAAAATTGGCATTACCGCCAATTCACAATAATCGACGAGAGGAAATCCTGCAAGTCAAGGACCAACTTAACCTTATTCAGGATAAGATCAACGATATCGAAGTCCAACGGTTGAAGAAAGTCAGTTCAAAGGAAGAAGGTAAGTAACCCATCCGAGAGTTTGAGCTAGACAATAAGTCAGGCCGAACAGGCGAATAGAAGAAGAAGAATTTCATCGAGGAATTCGAAAGAAAACGATAGGAATAGGCTAAGAGGAAGTTGTAGTAGGAAAGACGGCTGGCAGACGAGTAGAAGCGTAAGAAGCTCGAGGTGGAGAAGAAGAGATAATAAGACAAACGGAGAGTCGAAGAGTAGAAGGCTCGGCGAGAAGAAGAAAAGCAACAGCGAGAACGTGAGAAGAGAGAAAAGTAGGAACAGTAAGCACGAAGAATTGAAGAAGAACGTATTAATCGCGAACTCGAGATCCAAAGGTTCAACGAAAACATGGCAAAGCAGCAGCAAGAAAAGTTTGCCGATGCAAAACACCTCCTCGATTCAGTCCTGGAGGAGGAACGATTGGAGGATAGCTTGAACGTATCGACATTCATGGGCGACAAGTAACAGCGCCTCAAGTTCAAACAATACGACATGATTTCAGATATACTGAAGGAAGAGTCCAAATTCACGGCTGTTATGAATGCGAGAAAGACATTCCTTCGACCCATTTTGACTTGCTGGGGTGATAACAACATCAAAAACGCACTGTACGCAATGAACGAGTACTCCCTACTGTTATGGTTAGGTCGGACATCAGTATTGTTGTGGACGCTATCCAAGCTATTCTATCCACACCCAAGTTCAAGTCGGCAATCACCCCAGATGTGGCTATCCCACTACTTCGGAAATCAGCAGAGCTTATGCTTAGCAAGCATTATCGGTATGTACGCAACGGTATCTACTACATCAACCAAATTGTTCTCATGTACAAGTAACAACCTTCCAATACGCAGAGAAGAACTTATCAAAATCAAAGCATTCAGTCCACTCAGTCGAGCCGACCTCAGCCGTGAGTAAAGAATGGCAAAGTACGATCGCCTATTGGAGGAGTTCTTGAACGTCTTC
>ERZ724509.1130-NODE-1130-length-10228-cov-5.041384_pt1 | contig 10228 bp, 11 predicted proteins | sample MGYA00376042_ERZ724509 | MGnify/ENA primary metagenome ERZ724509 (study PRJEB28724, sample SAMN07190887) | wastewater metagenome | isolation source: effluent of sewage treatment plant in Hong Hong | place: USA: Christiansburg, Virginia | collected 2016-03-01 ...
GGATACAGCAAACGAACCTCAAACGAGCAACTTACACACTTGTTATCCAATGTTAATATGCTCTCACAAATAGAAGCGCGCAGGGCAAAGCAATCAGAAAATGTAGGGCTGACCGCCGAAAGAACAATCAAAGAGGCAATGCGCCTCGCCTTCTTTGATGTGCGCAAGTTGGTAGACGCAGACGGGAACCCCATCCCGATAAACAAACTTGACGACGACACTGCCGCAGCAATTGCAGGCCTGGACATCCAGGAGGTGAAGCTGGGCGAAGGCGGGGCAATCGCGGTAGTCAAGAAGTACAAGATTGCAGACAAGAACAGCGCCATTGAGCGTTTGTTCAAGCACTTGGGGTTGTTCGAGAAGGACAACACGCAAAGGATTGACCCGATTGCAACCTTACTTGCCAGCATGAGCAAGTCAGCGCTACCGATCGTGAAGGCTACAGCAAATGACGACTGAGGCCATTGATCTAAACCATGCGCCTACTTCAGCCGAAGACTTGGCTAGGTGCTTGGCAGATCCTATGTGGCGCGTTTGCAGTGGCCAGCTATACAAGATCATGGTTAAGTCGGATGAGGGCGAAGGAACGGTAATTCCCTTTAGGCCAAACCGCGCACAGAAGCGACTGATCGCCCGCTTGTGGCACAGAAATATCATCTTGAAGGCCCGGCAATTGGGCTTCACCACGCTGATAGCAATCCTTTTCCTGGACCACGCGCTATTCAACCCTGACCAGCGATGCGGGATCATCGCGCAGGACAGGGACGCCGCCGAGGCCATATTCCGCGACAAGGTGAAGCTGGCCTACCTGAATCTCCCGCCAGAGATACGCGCAGCCAGGCCACTTGCTAGAGACAGCGCGAGCGAACTGTTATTCAACAACAATTCGGCGATTCGAGTAGCTACTTCAATGCGTTCCGGCACCATTCACCGGTTGCATGTTAGCGAGTTTGGAAAGATTTGCGCCAAATTCCCCGACAAAGCCCAAGAGGTTGTTACTGGATCACTCCCCGCTGTTCCGCTTGATGGCATTGCCATTATCGAAAGCACCGCAGAAGGCCAAGAGGGCGAGTTCTTCAAGATGACCGAGCGGGCTCAAGCCAACGCAGAAATGCACCGGGAATTGACGCCGCGAGACTGGCGCTTTCACTTTTTCCCATGGTGGCAAGAGCCAGGATACAAACTCGACTCGACATCCGTTGTCATCACCGAGAAGGATCACGATTACTTTGCTGAAGTCGAAGCAACCATGGGTTGCGAGATCACGCAAGAACAGCGCAATTGGTATGTGGCCACACGCGATGCCGACTTTTCAGACGATGAAGAGAAGATGTGGCAGGAGTACCCAAGCACTCCAAAAGAAGCATTCCAGGTTTCCACAGAGGGAACTTATTACGCAAAGCAACTCACAGCAGCCCGAAAACAAGGGCGCATTGGCCGAGTTCCGCATGTTGATGGTGTGCCGGTAAACACATTCTGGGACATTGGCGCGAGCGACGGAACGGCGATATGGCTGCATCAGCGCATTGGAATGGAAGATTGCTTCATTGGGTTTATTGAAGGCTGGGGAGAGGGCTACAGCTATTACATATCCGAGCTTCAGAAACTTGGCTATGTCTGGGGTACGCACCATCTACCTCACGATGCCGACCATCACCGGCAGCAAACCGAAAAAACAAAGTCGCCACGCGAGGAACTTGAAGCTATGCGCCTTGGTGGAGCATGGGAAGTCTTGGCGCGGGTTGACGACATCAACCATGGCATCCAGGCAACACGTAAGGGATTCAGCACAAGCCGGTTCGATGAAGAAAAGTGCAAAGCGGGAATCGCGCACTTAGCCGCGTACCGGAAGCAGTGGAATACAAGCGCCGGATGCTGGGGAACGCACCCACGCAAGGATGAGCACACCGAAGCCGCCGATGCCTACCGCCAGTTTGGCCAAGGCTACACAGCGCCACGATCAAAGCAAGCAAAGAAACCCACATCAGCAACCAGTTGGAGAACTATCTAATGGCATCAATACTAGGGCCAAGAGGAACACCCATGGTCGAACTTGGCGGCGAGCGTGCATGGCGCCAGCGCGTTATTGGCGATGTGGTTTGCTCTTATCAGTGGCTTGACCTCAGATCCGCAGGCGACGAATCAGCCGATGGGGATCCAGAGCCTTGCATGTGCCTGTTTCCAGCCTTTCGACGCATGGACGCAGGCGCTTACACGATTCCCATGCGCAACGCTTACGCCTATGTGGACACCAAAGGCAACCCAACGCCTCAATTGCTCAAGAGCGCATGCCTAGCTGCTGAATCGCTTGGCTTTGACATGAACGACAAGCACAGCATCACGCGGATGGTGGACATCATTTGCGAAGGAATCCCGGATCTGATTGACATGCCGATTGAACAACCCGCGGCCCTGGAAGTGAAGCGTCACAACCTGGGCATTGAAGTAACCGCCAGCGCGCACGGCCGCGCTATGCATACGGAAGTGATCTGATCATGTTTGATGTGCGCCGCGACAGCGAAAACACCAGCGGGCACACGCAAGCGCCCGAAGTACCAACCCCAGCCAGCACGGACGAGCTCACAAAGCACCGACACCGAACGCTGATGGACTTGCTTGAATACGAGCGCGACCGCCAGGCCGAAGAGCGCATGCAGATGGCAATTGACGAGGATTACTACGATCATTTGCAATGGCGACCGGAAGACGCCAGCGTTTTAATGTCGCGTGGCCAGGCGCCTGTGGTGTTCAATGAAGCGCGCCAAACAATTGACTGGATTGCTGGCACTGAAAAGCGCATGCGCAAGGATTACAAGATTCTCCCGCGCGAGCCCAACGACGAGCAGGGCGCAGAAATCAAGACCAAGGTCATCAAGTACACAGATGACGTGAACGAAACCCAGTGGCACCGAAGCAAAGCCTTCAAGCAGGCTGCTTGTGCTGGTTTGTCATGGCTGGAGGAAGGCTTAAACCCTGACCCAGAGAAGGAAGTGATCTATTCAGGCATGGAAGACTGGCGCAACGTGTACCGCGACAGCCATTCCCGTAGCGTTGACTACAACGAGGACGCGCGCTATCTGTTCCGCCGCAAGGTGCTGGATCTGGATTACGCGACGATGCTGCTGCCCAAGAGCGCTGAGCACCTGAAATCCATGGCTGGGCGCCATGACGACATTGAGCAGGGTGACGACATTTGGTACTTGGGTGAGCGCTTGACCGGCGCCATGGATGCTGAATGGTCCGACAACATTTCGTCATTTGGCGAGCGGTCGGCCTACATGAGCCGGGCCGGGTACTTCGACAATTCCCGCCGCCGCAGTGTTGAACTGCTGGAATGCTGGTACCGCGTGCCTGAAAAGGTGGAAGTGTTCCAGGGTGGGCAACTGTCCGGCAAGATTTACAACCCTGCCGACCCGCTGCACAAGATAGCACGCGAGCAAATGCAGGCGACTGGTGATGGCGCATTCTATGAGTCGGTGAAGTTCCGCATGCGGATCATGATCGCAACCAAAGAAGCCCCGTGCATTGACATTCCAAGCCCGCTGCGACACAACCGATTCACGATGGTGCCAATCTTCGGCTATCGCCGTGCGCGCGATGGTTCTGCCTATGGCTCCATGCGTGGCATGCGGGACATCCAGGACGACCTGAACAAGCGCCGGAGCAAAGCACTGTACGCCTTGAGTGTGAACCGCATCGTCATGGATGAAGGCGCAGTTGAGGACATCGAAGACACCCGCCAGGAAGCCGCCAGGCCGGACGGGATCATTGTCAAGAAGCAAAACAAAGCACTGAGCTTCGAGAAGAACGTGGCCGACTTCCAGGCAAATCTGGAGCTCGCCCAGCAAGACAGTCAGCTTTTGCGCAATGTCGGCGGTGTGACAAACGAGAACCTTGGGCGTGACACCAACGCACAAAGCGGCAAAGCAATCGGCCTGAAGCAGGACCAAGGCTCTCTCACGACATCGGAACTGTTCGACAACTACCTGTTAGCCATCAAGCAGGCCGGGCGCCTGCGCTTGTCTCACATCGAGCAGTTCTACACTGATCAGAAGATCATCCGTATCACGGGAGATGCATCACCGCTGGACTGGATTGAGTTGAACAAACCAGACCTAGAAACCGGGCAGATCCTGAACGACATCACCGCAAGCCAAGCTGATTTTGTGGTGGACACGCAGGATTACCGCGCGTCAATGGCCCAAGCCGCCATGGAGCAGATGTTTGACTTGCTTGGCAAGGTTGCAACTTTCGCGCCTCAAGTGGTTTTGCAAGTGCTCGACCTGGTTGTCGATACTGCCGAGATCAAGAACAAGGACGAGTGGGTATCCCGAATACGCAAGTTGAACGGCCAGCGCGACCCATCCAAGCGGCCAACGCCTGAAGACGTGCAAGCGGAACAAGCCGGGAAACAGAAACAAGCCGAGGCAGAACAAATCCAGGTCGATACGGCAAAGGCTGGCTTAGAAAAATTGCTGACTGATATTGATGTAGCCAAGGCCACCATCAGCAAGCTTGACACTGAAGGCGTGCTGAAGCGGGTGGAGTCGATGTATTCCGCACTGCAAGCCGCTCAGATTGTGGCCAGCATTCCAGGCGTGACACCAGCAGCGGACGAGATCGCAGCATCGGCCGGGCTTGTTGATGCACATGCGGGCGCTATTCCAGTGCCTCAAATACAGCCGGAAGTGATCCCACCAACAGAGCAGGCCGGTCCGCTTGTTGGCATGAACGCCGGTATTGAAACCCCAACGGGCGCCGACAACGCGCCTATCAACCCTGCCATTTAAGGAGAACCAAGATGGCTTTCACCGAAGAAGACCTGCGCGGACTAAGTGCCGTCGAACGCGAAACCATGCTTTCCATGGGTGACGATGACGAGGATGTTGCACTGGCTACCGGCACGACCGTTGACGATGGCGACGATGAAGACAAAAACCCCAAGGCTGACGACATCACGGAAAATCCACCGGAAACAGTGGAAACGACTGAAGATGTTCAGCATGTGGATGAAGACCCGGAGCCACTGCAGCAAGCGCGCGCAACACCGCAAGACGCCAGTGAACAGCGCGCGACATTGAGGGCAGAGCAAGCCGCGGCGCTTCAAAAGCTGATGGACGGTGAAATCACGCCGGAAGACTACGCGACAAAGAACAATGAAGCGCAGGACAAGCTTGAAGCCCTGGTTCGTGCCGAAGCATCCGACATGACGCGCGAGACAATCATCCGCGACGCCATGATGAAGGACTACAGCGCCGAAGTGGCCACGGTGCAGAAGGCCATTCGCGCAGCCGGTCTGGACATGAAGGCAAATGACGGGGCTATCGGTGGCGAATTTGACCGAGTTGTCAGGATGTTTGCACAAGAGGCAACAGCCAGGGGTCTGGTTGATGTGCCGGGCAACTTGGCTGCATCAAAGGCAGCATTGCAAGAGGCACAGGATTACATGCTTCGCAGGCATGGCAAGGCAACACCCGCCGCTTCGCCATCCCAACCAGCGCCACAAGCGCGAAAGCCTGCGCCTCCTGACCGTTCGCAGTTCCCGCCAACGCTTGCCAATGTCCCAGCCGCTGCAGACGCGACCATCGTTAACGAGTTCGCGCACCTGGAAAATCTTGAAGGGTCTGCACTTGAGCGTGCTTTAGCCAGGCTGACACCTGATCAACAGGAGCGGTATCTAGGATGACAAACACATTGATGCGGCAAGTAGCTGTAGGCGAGAGCCTATCGTTTGACCATGGCCGGATTGTTTTGACGCTGCAAGAAAAGTCAGGACGCCGGGCCGCGCTGAAGATTCGACTGCAAGAAAACGTAGTTGTGGACAAGCCACGCTTGCCGGTCAATGAAGAGTCACAGATCGATAGGGGTATTGCATTTCTAAAATCGTGATATACGCTCGAAATTACTGATCGAATAGACGCGCGCGAATAACGCGCTTTGGGAATTCGGTCAAGCCGCCTGGGGCATTCCAGGTTCTGCGCAAGACGCGCTTCATGCCCGATAAGGGCGAGGAGTCGCGTCATGCGAAGCTACGTAGGTGTTAACGATCCGCAGGCCGTCAAGAAATGGGCCTCCCTGATGGCTGTTGCCATCAACAAGTCCAGTTACTGGGCGAAGAAGTTTGTTGGTGAAGGCAAGGATGCCCGCCTACCCGTTCAGCGCATTGACGATCTCGAATCGGGTGCCGGTGACGAGGTAACGGTTGATCTGCTGATGCCGATGAACCAAGAGCCAACCATCGGTGATGAAACACTCGAAGGCAAAGAAGCCCCACTGAAATACTTCACCGACCGCATGCGTATCGATCAAGTGCGCGGTGGCGCTGATCTGGGCTCGCGCATGACCAAGAAGCGCACCCTGCGCAACTTGCGCCAAGACGCCAAGCGCGCAGCTACCGACTGGTGGAAGCGCCTGCAAGACGAGTTGTACTTCATCTACATGTCGGGTTCGCGCGGCACTGGCGGTGGTTTCATCTGGTCTGCATCCAACTCATTCTTCAGCGTCAATGCTTTGACTGCCCCTGACTCCATGCACATGATGTATGGCGGGTCCGCAACCAGTAAACTCAGTCTGACAAGCTCCGACACCATGAAGCTTCGCCTGATTGATCGCGCAGTGGCCAAGGCTGAAACCATGGGCGGCGACGGATCTGATGAATTGAGCATGATTCCTGTCAGCATCGAAGGCGGCGACCACTACATCGCTTTGATGCACACCTACCAGGCCGACTCGCTTCGTCAAGAAGCAGGTACAGGTGGATGGCTTGACATTCAAAAGGCTGCTGCTGCTGCCGAAGGTGCCAAGAACCCAATCTTCACAGGTGCCATGGGCATGTATAACGATGTTGTGCTGCACAAGCACCGCAACGTCATCCGCTTCAGTGACTACGGTGCTGGTGTCAACCTGCCAGCAGCCCGCGCGCTGTTCTTGGGTGCCCAAGCTTGTTTTGTGGCATACGGCGACAACGAGACAGGTACGCGCTACCGCTGGACTGAGGTTCAGAAGGATCACGAGAACTCTGTGGCCATCGGTACTCACGCGATCATGGGTGTGAAGAAGGCGACCTACAAGTCCAAGGACAACAACACTGTCCGCGACTTCGGTGTGATCGCCATGGACACCTACTGCGCTGACCCTAACGCCTGATGACTAGACCCGCTTCGGCGGGTTGACTCTCACTTGTTCAAACCAATTCATTTAGGAGCCCAACATGGCTAAGTATCTTTCTGAGGTGTATAGCGGCAAACGCAATATCCCTCAACCCGACAGCGCTGAAATCTGCGCCGTCCCCGTCGATGTGGTCTTTGGTGCAACCGCCTTGGTTGCCGACGACATCATCATGCTGACAGATGTTCCAGAAGGCGTTTCTGTCGCTGACTATTCCATCAGCGCACCACAACTGGACTCGCACGGTACGCCTACCCTGGCATTCAGCTTTGGCGATGCGAATGCTGCTGGCGATGACCTGACAACCGTGTACGAAACAGGCTTGATTCCTGGCCGTACTGCAAGCGGTTCAGTGGTGCGTTGCGGCAATGCGCTGGCATCTTCTGCTGCGACAACTTCGGTGCGCAACCTTGCACTGAAGGTGACTACAGCCGCCGCAACCGCCGCGACTTCTGGCAAGACGCTGACCGTTTTGCTCAAGTTGCGCGGTTAATTGCCCCGCCATCATGTTCAAGGGGCTTCGCGTCATGCGCGGCCCCTTTTTTTGAACCAAAGAAGGAAGCAAGATGCTGATTCACGCATTCAAACGCAAAGAACCAACCCCGATTGAACTGTTCGGCTTGAATATTGAATTCCTGCCAAATGCGCAAGGTCACTGCGTTGCCGAGGTTGATGATGAAGCCGCCATTGACCGGCTGCTGTCAATCTCTGAGGCTTTCTGTGTTTATGGCGAACCAGCCGTTCAGGCAGTTGCACCGGTTGAAGAAACTGACGACACAGAAATCACCGAAGAAACTGACGATACAGAAGATGCGCCGACTGATGAACCAGAAGCCGTATCACTGACGCTCACGAATGACGCAGGAGAAACGCTCGACATCAGCACTTTCACCGCTAAGAAGGTGCGCGAGTTCGCTGCTGAAAACGGTATCACCCTTCCAAGCGGGAACAGGACTCCCGTTGCCGAGCTTCGCCAACTGTTGGCCCAAGGCTTGACCGCTAAGGGGTAAGCATGATCAAGGGATGGGAAACCTTTCACCCGGATGTGTTTCCTGACATCGAGCCAGGTAAACCAATTCCTTTGGTAAATCGCCATTTGATGCGGTCTGCCCAGTATTTTTGCGATGTCACTCGGGCATGGCGGATAACGCTTGACCCCATGACGCTATTAAGCGGAATCACCGAATACGACATTGAGTTAGAGCCTGGGACTGAGTTAGTCAGGATTGAAGAAGCCACTATTGACGGGCAACCATTGGCAGTTTGGCGCGCTGGACGCGAGACTTACGAAGGATGCAGGTATGTCCACACACCGGACGGGCGAACCGTTCAAGTTAGCTGGACGCCAACTGGCGCGATGTCTCTTGTTCTCACGGTAACGGCTCGCCCAAGTGATTCTGCAACCGGTGTAGATGAGGCATTGGCCGCGCGTTACTCAAAAGTCATTGCAGATGGAGCCAAGGCTTCGCTGAACAAAAACGCATCAGAGCAACAGGCATTTATTGACGAGTGCAACACCATCGCCGCGCGCGTGTGGCGGGGGTTGTCATCATCCAGGCCAAGAGCGAAAGCGATGTTCCTATGACAGTAGCTCTTTCCGCATTGTTTGCAGAGGTACAAACAGAACTGCAGGACACCGGCATTCGCTGGGTGACGGCTGAACTTCTGGCGTATTACAACGAGGCGCTAGTGGTAACGGTTACCGAAAGACCGGACACAAACGCAGTTACTTCGACATTTACACCCGTGGCCGGTGCTGCGCAAACCTTGCCCGCTACGGCGCTTGGATTTATTGACATTGCAGCCAATGCAACGGGCAATCGCAGGAACATCACGAAGGTTGATAAGTACCTTCTGGATTCATTCGAGCCAGCATGGCAAAGCGGTACCCAAAAGGCTGAAATCATGCATTTCACCTACGACAAGTTGACGCCGCGCAAGTTCTATTTGTACCCACCGGCAACAACCGCCGCACGCATTGAGCTTGTGACGGGCGACTACCCAGCATTGGCCACCGCCGTGACCGGCAACCTGTCTTTGCAGGACTGGACCGCTCCAGCGATCAAGTGCTACATGAAGTTCAAAGCATGGAGCAAGGATGCGGAAACGGCGGGCAATGCCGCGCTGGCGAAGGCTCACATTGACCTGTATCAATCCCTGCTGGGCATCCAGCTATCTGCATCCACGTCAGCCGTGGCTGCAACGTAAGGACAAAAAATGCCAGCAGCAACTTTTGACCTTGACATCGAGCAAGGGGCGAATTTCTCCAAGGTGATTACCTGGAAAGACTCTGCCGGAGTCGCACAAGACCTGACGGGGTACACCGCGCGCATGCAGATCCGCAAGAGCAAGAGCGCCACAACAACCTTGGCTGACATGACAACAGCCAACGGAGGCGTAACGCTTGGCGGTGTTTTGGGAACGATCACGCTCGCACAGACCGCCGCACAGACCGCAGCAATGACAAGTGGGGGTGTTTACGACCTGGAGCTAATCAACGGCGCTGGTTTCGTCACTCGACTGCTCGAAGGTGTTGTGACCTTCTCCAAAGAGGTCACTCGATGACTGATGTGGTAACGGTCACCGAGTTTCTTGTGGTTGCGCAGGAGCCCGCTCCGACCGCGCTGGAAGTGATTGTTGGCGGGCCACAGGGCCCAACAGGGCCACAAGGCGATACCGGACCGCAAGGGCCACAGGGCATTCAAGGTGCTACCGGTCCTACGGGGGCCACTGGAGCAACGGGGCCAGCAGGGCCGACCGGGCCAACTGGGTTAACGGGACCAACCGGAGCAACTGGCCCAACAGGCGCCACGGGCTTGACCGGATCCGCCGGGCCTACCGGCGCCACAGGAGCAACTGGACCCGCCGGGCCTACGGGGCCGACTGGTGCGACCGGGGCCACTGGCGCAGCAGGTGCTCCAGGCACGAGCATTGCCGACACAGACGCACTGATAGAGGGATCGACAAACTTTTACTTCACCGCTGCACGGGTGCGATCTGTTGTACTGACCGGCTTGTCCTTGGTAACAAATCAAGCCATTGCAGCGACAGATACGGTATT
>ERZ724509.1132-NODE-1132-length-10218-cov-4.379416_pt1 | contig 10218 bp, 9 predicted proteins | sample MGYA00376042_ERZ724509 | MGnify/ENA primary metagenome ERZ724509 (study PRJEB28724, sample SAMN07190887) | wastewater metagenome | isolation source: effluent of sewage treatment plant in Hong Hong | place: USA: Christiansburg, Virginia | collected 2016-03-01 ...
ATTAAATCAATGATTTGTAGTTTTTCTTTTTGATGCGTATTAGTGACATTCAATGTTGAATTGCTATAACGTCGATGTATTTCGAACAATCAATTTTTTATTTCAAATTGAACTTCTTTAAAATGATAGGCTTTTCGAATTCCAGATTCTTTCTCAATAATCAAACATCCATTTTCTTCTACATCTCGAATAAAACCTTTAAATACTTCTTCTTGATCTTTAAAGCTATTTTCTTCATTTAAACCAAACAATCGTTTTTTATATAGTTCAAATAAAACACTTTTTGATTGTGAAGAGAGTAATTCATAATAATATTCAAGTTGTTCTAGAAGTATATCAAAAACGGCTTGTAAATCTTGGTTCTTTTCGTTTTCTATAAATAGGGAAGTGGCTGTAGGTATTTGAAATATTTCTTGATTCACATTCAAACCAATACCTATTACAATGGAATGAATGCTATTTCCGCGTATCGTAGTTTCGATCAAAATCCCACTCGCTTTTTTATGTTCGATATAGACATCATTGGGCCATTTTACGCAGACGTTTTTGTCATTGTCTAAAAAAGATTCCAGGGTATCGGCAACTGCAAGGGATGAAATAATGTTCAAAAGAAAAGAATCGGCTACTAAAAGTGCTTTTGGAAAAAAAATTACACTAAATGTCAGATTTAAATTAGCTGAACTATACCACGTATTTCCGTGTTGTCCTTTGCCTGCTGTTTGGTCGTTTGTTATGACTGTCAGTCCATTAACTGCTTTCTCCGAACGAATCAATGCACTTGCTACTTCATTCGTAGAGTGACAGCTTGGCAGAAAGTGTATACTTTTGCCGATGAATTTTGTATTGGCTGAGTTATTGTACAATGAAATTGTTAATTTTAGGTAAATTTCGATAAATAGATTCAAAATATAGTGATTGACACAAAAAATAAAACAAAAAAAACATCTTTAGCAGATTTAATTGTTTTGGGCATGCAAGAAAAAAAGGCGCAAAACATTTCAATTATTGATTTGAGAAAGCTAAAAGAATCTGTAGCAGACTATTTCATTGTTTGTTCTGGAAATTCAGATACACAAGTCGACGCAATTCACGATTCTATTGATGAAGTTGTTTTCAAAGCAGATAAAATTCATCCTTGGAGAACAGAAGGTGCACAACAAAAAGAGTGGATCGTTGTTGATTATGGAGATGTTGTTGCACACATCTTTAGAAAAGACAGACGTCCTTTTTATAATTTGGAAGAATTATGGGGAGATGGTGTCATTACAAAAATTGAAAATTTAGACTAGTATTTGTTCGTAAAGGAAAGATAGATATGAGTATGCCAGAGGAAAATAATAAGAAGAGGAAAAATCCATTGCCGAATCCCGTACAAAAGACCAATTATCAAATTTTTTTAATAAGCGCCCTGTTGCTTTTAGTACTTGGTATCGCTTTATTTAGTAGTTCTGGAGACGTTCAAAAAATCCCGAAAAACAAATTCTTTGATATGGTATTGCAGCACGATGTGTCTAAAATTGTATTGGTAAACGACCGTATGGTTGAAATTACAATCAATAAAGAAGCATTGGATAGAGGCGATTATAAAAAGTATTTCAAAGAAGAAAAAAGCTTATTGTCAACCAATTCATCTAAGGGGCCACACTTCGAATTTGAAATTTCTCCATCGTATGATTTCACAACGATTTATGAAAAGTTTTTGAAGGATAATAATGTACCCGAAGAAAATCGTATTCCGATTGAAGTAGATAGCAATCGTGCTGAGGTTACTAATCAATTGATTTCATTGGGCTTTTGGATATTGGTGTTTGGTGGAATTTGGTTGCTATTCAGACGTATGTCTGGCGGCGGCGGCGGCGGACAAATTTTCAACATAGGTAAATCGAAAGCAGCTTTATTTGATCAAGATAATAAAGTGAAAATTACGTTTGCAGATGTTGCAGGTTTGGATGAAGCAAAAGAAGAAGTAAAAGAGATTGTTGATTTCTTAAAATACCCTGGAAAATTTACAAAATTAGGTGGTAAAATTCCTAAAGGTGCATTATTAGTTGGCCCTCCAGGTACAGGTAAAACCTTGCTTGCGAAAGCTGTAGCGGGCGAAGCGGGTGTTCCATTCTTCTCTCTTTCTGGATCTGACTTCGTTGAAATGTTTGTTGGTGTAGGTGCTGCACGTGTGCGTGACTTATTTAAACAAGCAAAAGAAAAAGCACCTTGTATTATCTTTATTGATGAGATTGATGCAATCGGTCGTATGCGTGGTAAAGGCGGTTCTATGCCGGGTTCTAACGATGAACGTGAAAATACATTGAACTCTTTATTAGTAGAGATGGATGGTTTCGGAACAGATTCTGGCGTTATTATTCTGGCTGCAACAAACCGTCCCGATGTATTGGATGCTGCATTACTTCGTCCAGGTCGTTTTGACCGTATGATTAGTATTGACAAACCAGACATCGTCGGTAGAGAGCAAATATTTAAAGTGCATTTGAAACCATTGAAATTAGGTCCAGATGTAGATGCGAAAAAAATCGCTGCACAAACGCCAGGTTTTGCTGGTGCAGAGATTATGAATGTATGTAACGAAGCTGCCTTAATAGCTGCACGTAAAGATAAAGATCAAATTGAAATGCAAGATTTTCAAGACGCAATTGATCGAGTGATTGGTGGTCTTGAAAAGAAAACGAAAATCATTTCTCCAGAAGAAAAGAAAATTGTTGCTTACCACGAAGCTGGCCATGCTGTTGCTGGTTGGTTCTTAGAGCATGCAGATCCGTTGGTGAAAGTAAGTATTGTACCACGTGGTATTGCAGCTTTAGGCTATGCGCAGTATCTTCCTAGGGAGCAGTTCTTGTACACTGTTGAACAGCTTACAGATGAAATGTGTATGGCTTTAGGAGGTAGGGCAGCAGAAGATATCATTTTCAATAAGATCTCAACGGGCGCATTGAGCGATTTGGAACGCATTACTAAAATGGCTTATGGTATGGTTTCTATTTATGGTATGAATGATAAAATTGGACATATTTCGTTTTACGATTCCAAAGCCAGCGATTATTCATTCAATAAACCGTATTCTGAAGCTACTGCACAAACAATAGATGAGGAAGTTCGCAACATTGTGAATGAAGCCTACAACAGAACGAAAAAATTATTACTTGATAAGCGCGAACAACTAGAAATAGTTGCACAACAATTATTAGAAAAGGAAATTTTATTTCAAGCAGATTTAGTACAATTAATTGGTAAACGTCCGTTTGAAACCGAAACAACACTCGAAGCATTTACAAATAGGGTTGATGTACCGGTGCCAAGCATTATTCCTGATCCCGCTGCACAAGAAGCAAATACAGGCTCTTCAACATATACAACAAACGAAGGGTCATATAATAAATAGTTTATTTGAATGGCCTTAAATCCTGCAAAAGAAGCAATTTTAAAAAAAATCAGACAAGGTTTGACTCGGAGGAATCCAATTCCTCCAGAGCCAAACTTTGTTACAGATATTTACAGCAAATCTCCGGAAGGGGATTTGTCTGTTATTTTTGCGCAACAATTTTTACAACACAAGGGTGAGTTTTATTTCGTAGAAAATGAATCTGAATTGTGTGCTGTAATTTCAAACGTTGCATCCATTAAAGGATTTCAAAATATATTTGTTTGGGAAAAAGCAATTATAGATTTACTTTCCCCATCAAACTTAGTATTTGATACCAGCGAAAAAAACTTTACCGAAGCAGGGGTTGGTATTACCAGTTGTGAAGCCTTAATTGCTCGTACAGGAAGTGCCTTAATAAGTTCAGCAAACTTATCTGGACGAAGACTTTCTATTTACCCGCATATACACGTTGTGATTGCTAAAACGTCACAGCTTCAATATGATATTAAAGATGGCTTGGAATTTATCCGTACAAAATATGGTGCGAATATTCCTTCTATGATTTGTTTAGAAACAGGCCCAAGCAGAACTGCTGATATTGAAAAAACATTGGTTTTGGGTGCACATGGTCCAAAAGAATTATTAGTCTTTTTAATTGATGACTCAGTACATTGAAACCGTTCAACCCGGAAAAAAAATATTTTTTTTATCTGATTTTCATTTAGGTGTCCCTAATCACAAAGAAAGTCGCGAAAGAGAAGATAAAATAATCCGATTCTTAGATTCTATAACACCCGATGCACAAGCGGTATTTTTATTGGGAGATATATTTGATTTTTGGTTCGAATACAAACATGTAATCCCTAAAGGTTTTATTCGCTTACAAGGTAAAATTGCACGCCTAACGGATGCAGGTATTCCGGTCTATATGTATACAGGCAACCATGATTTATGGATGTTTGGATACTTTGAAAAGGAATTGGGGGCGAAAGTTTTTTACAAACCCATTGATTGGGAAATTGCTGGTAAAAAATTTCTAATTGGTCACGGCGATGGTTTAGGCCCTGGCGATCACATCTATAAATGCACAAAGAAAGTATTTGTTAATCCGTTCTTTCAGTGGTTGTTTAAAATGACACCGCCTGCTATTGGCATGGGAATTGCCAAGTTTTGGTCGGGCAAAAGTCGTCTGCATAATTCCGACGAAACGTTCTTTGCAGAAAAAGAATTCTTATGGCAATATTGTAACCAACAACACACAATCTTAGAAAGAGATTTCTATATTTTCGGTCACCGTCATTTGCCCTTAGATTTAAAAGTTGGCGAACACAGTAGATATGTAAATATAGGTGATTGGATAGGTTATAATACGTATGCAGAATTTGATGGTGAAACACTTAAATTAATACCATGGATAGATCCCTTAAATTAATTTTCGTATGTGTACTTTTTGTTCTGTCACAAAATATTTTTGCTCAGGTATTTAAACCCTTAAGCTCTTCTAAAATTCCAGGGCAAATTGGCTGCGTATCTTCCGATGCGTATGGCTTTATTTATTTAACAGATCATTCTGGCAATATTTATAAACTAGATTCTTTGGGGAAACAATTTGTATTGGCTTCACCGCCTCGTAGAGGACAAATTACATCTATTGAAGCCACGCGTAATGTAAACATTTTTGTGTTTTACAGCGATTATCAAGTGTATTACTACTACGATCGTTTTTTGATGCAATCTCAAACACTTTCATTCCCAAGTGCGCTGGTAGGATTTGCACGTATAGCAACACCTTCACTTGATCAAAATATTTGGTTGGTAGACGATCAAGATTTTAGTTTAAAAAAATTAAATTCTAAATATTATACCATTGACATCAATACACCATTAGATTTAATTATTGATCCTGAAGTGTATAATATGAATTGCATGCGCGAATATCAAAACTTGCTTTTTATTAATGATGCAAATTCCGGAATATTAATTTTTGACAATATGGGAAATTATAAAACTCGGATACCTGTAACAGGACTTACCTATTTTAGTTTTTATGGCGATAATTTGGTATTTGTTAAAGATGGATGCATGCACATCATGAATATTTATACCTACAAAGAACAAAAATATACCAATGATCTATTTAAAGGTGCCAGTGTTGCTATTCTTACAAATAAAAGATTGCATTTAATACAGGGCGACACCTTATTAATCTATCAGTTTGAAGAAAGTAAATAATATTCGTAAATGGTATCGGTAAAAAATGTTTATGATTTTATATTTGAAAATATAGATTTTAAATTAACTGTTTAATTAAAAGAATAAGAATAAAATTACACGAATAATGAAATCCCTAATCTACATTTGTTTTGTTTTTTTTATAGGAGCAAATTTTGCTCAAGCACAGAAAGAGTATATAGTATCAGGTAAAGTAAACGATACTACAGGACTACCACTCATTGGGGCTATTATTAGAATCAGCGATGGCTCGGTTGGTGTAGCCTCTGACGAAGATGGAGATTTTAAAATGCCTTTGAAGGAAGGAGACTATACACTGATAGTAGAATATTTTGGTTATAAAGTAGAACAAAAAGATATTCGTGTTAATAATAACGTATCAATAAGTTTCATTCTAGAAGAGGATTCTCAAATAGCGAACGAAGTAGTTATAACAGGGAAAGCCCCCGATGAGAATGTGACAAGTACTAAAATGGGCTCTACGGAAATAACGGTGGATGAGATAAAAACATTGCCGGCTTTATTTGGCGAAGTAGATATTGTTAAAAACATTCAAACCCTTCCCGGTGTGCAAGTAGCTGGTGATGGTAATACAGGTTTATATGTACGAGGTGGTGGTGCAGATCAAAACTTAATATTAGTGGATGAAGCACCCGTATACAATGCCTCTCATTTGTTTGGTATCTTTTCTATTTTTAATGCAGATGCCATTCAAAGTGCTGAGTTATATAAAGCAGGTATTCCTTCTCAATACGGAGGTAGATTGTCTTCTATGTTAGATGTGCGCTTGCGTGAAGGTGGTCCTAAAAAGTTTTCAGCCAAAGGTGGAATTGGAATCATTGCAAGTAGATTGACTTTGGAAGGTACTTTTAATCAAGGAAAAGGATCTTACATATTTTCAGGAAGAAGATCGTATGCCGATTTATTCTTATTGCTATCTTCCGATCCAGAAATCCGTAAAAATAAATTGTATTTCTACGATTTGAATGGAAAGATTAATTATCAGTTCAATAAAAATAATAGTTTATATATATCTAGTTATTACGGAAAGGATAAATTTAAATTCGGCGGTTTGTTTGGATTAGGTTGGGGAAATGCAACGTTTACTGCGAACTGGAATCATTTATTTTCTGATAAATTATTTCTGAATACAATATATACCCATTCGGAATATAGTTTTGATTTGTCTATTTCTCAAGGCGTGCAAGCATTTAGATTTGGTTCAGGGATTAAAGAGAATAGTGTAAAGCAAGTTTATCAGTATGTGCCATCTATTCGTCATCACATTCATTTTGGATGGTCTGTAAGTCAACGTCTTTATGATCCAGGTAAATTTGAGCCCAGTAATCCGAATTCTATTTTTTCTTCTAATAAAATACCAAACAATCATTCCTTGGAAGGTGCCTTGTTTGTTTCAAATAAACAAAAGCTTTCTGAAAAGCTTAGTTTGGATTATGGTCTTCGTTTGAATATGTTTAATAACATGGGTGCAGGTACAGTGTATAATTACAGTGGAGATCCAACAAATTCAACAACTATTGATTCTACTGTTTATAAAAAAAATCAAATCATCAATACGTTTTGGGGCTTAGAGCCACGTATTGCAGCACGATATATTGTGAATGATAAATCTTCTGTAAAACTAGGGTATAACAGAAACTATCAATACATACATCAAATATCAAATTCGCTTACACCAGTACCATTTGATGTGTGGACGCCAAGTAATAATTATTTCAAACCCGAAGCTGTGAATCAATACTCAGCAGGGTATTACAGAAATTTAAAAGATAATACGTATGAAACTTCGGTTGAAGGATACTACAAGAATTATTCGAACTCCATTGACTACATTGATAACGCAAGCTTGTTGCTGAATCCGCAAATTGAAACACAAGTGCATATTGGTAAGGCATGGAGTTATGGCGCCGAGTTCTATTTAAAGAAAAAGAAAGGCCGTTTGACGGGTTGGATTAGTTATACCTTATCTTGGAGTTATAAAAAAATTGATGGTATTAACGACGGTAAAAAATATTTTGCAGGCTATGATCGTCGCCATAGTTTAAATGTAATTGCATCATATAAAATTAGCGAACGTGTTACCTTTGGTGGTCAATTTGTATTTGGTACGGGCCGTCCAATTGGTTTGCCTTATGGAGGTTATCAAATAGATAATTTTTGGTTGGGTGTTTATCCAGAACGTAATTCATTCAGATTGCCTAGTTACCATCGTTTAGACCTATCACTTACAATTGATCAACGTAAAAAAGAAGGCAGAAGATGGGAGGGAAGTTGGAGCATTTCAATCTATAATATTTATGGCTTTCTGCATATAAATCCGTGGACGGTTGTTGCACAGACTAACAAGGATTCAGGACAAAAAGAATATGTAGCAATTTATTTCCCTGCACCTATTCCTTCCATTACATATAATTTTAAATTTTAATTGAATATGAAACAGCTACTTATTTTCGCATGTAGTATTCTATTATTTTCGTGCCAAAAGGTGATTGATATAAAGCCGAAAGATGGCGAAGTGAAAGTAATCATTCAAGGATACTTATATACAGATTCTATTATTAAAGTGCGGATTGCAAAATCTACCAATTATCTATCACCCATATCGCCACCAGGCTTGGGTACAGCTGTTATAACGTTGTCTGATAATCATGGAAATTCAGAAGTATTAACATGGAATCCAGTAAATAAGATTTATAAGGGAAATGCGCTGCTTGGGGTTGTAAACGATACGTATACCCTTAAGGTAGAGTTTGAAGGTAAGACCTATGTTGCTAGTTCTCTCTTGCCTTATTTAGAGCATGCAGATACGATTAAAATAATAAAAAAACCTAAAACTACTATTCAAGACGAAAAGTATGAAATGAAGTTGTATGCAACTATTTCAACCAGTACCGATTTTTATTATTTATTTAAGGGATATGCTGATAATCGTTTCTTAAATGGTCCGAACGATATTTATTATGCAGATAATAAAAATTTAAATGGAAATTTAAATGGTATTGATATTGGGTATGATGAGTACAAAGTTGGAGAGGTAGCCAAACTTGAATTGTATTCATTGACTGAAGCAGCATATAAGTTTTACGATGCAGCGAGTTTGCAATTAAATAACGATGGTGGTTTCTTTTCTACCCCACCAGCAAATGTGCCAAGCATGTTTGATAAGGGTGCAATCGGTTTGTTTCAATGTTCCGATATTCAAGTATTGACAACAACAGTTTTAGCGCAGTAAGGTATTCTTATTGATGAAATCTATGAGGTTTTAAAAACCTCATAGATTTGGATACCTTTCAACAAACTTTAGTCTGATATTTACCATTCTGCAGTCTTTGACTATGTTGTTTGCGCAGGAATAATCACCTGTAATGCGTTTGGTACGCACGCTACCGTAATATGTTTGCCCAACATCAAGGGTTCTCCATCAATATGTGCAGGACCTTCAGTAGGTCTCTGAATATCTAGTTTCTTGAAAAAATGATATTCTATTTCAGGATCTTGGTTTATTTTTTTAGAAAAGAGTTTGATGATTTTATCAATGGCTCCTAAAAATGAAACAGGTTTAATCAATACTAGATTTAATTGTTGATCTGATAACGATGCTGTTGGCGCGATAAATGCATTGTTGCCATATTGATTTGCATTGGCAAACGTACTGATTAGATAGGTTTCCTTTATTTCTTTTGTATCATCTAGTAGAATCGTTAAGGGATCTCCTTTGTAGCTGCGTATCGTTTTAATAAACGCTTTGATATAGGTTTTTAATCCTCTGGTAGGGAGTTCGTCAAATACTTTTGTAACGTGCGCATCCAAGCCAATCCCAGCAGTACAAAAAAATGGAATGGAATTAATCATTCCACTATCAATTGTTTTGATGTCAAAATTGTTCAGTAAATGAATCGCTTTCTTTGGCTCTAAAGGAATACCCAAATGTCGAGCTAAGCCATTACCAGAGCCCATGGGAATGATGCCTAAATTTGATTTTGTATGAAGTAAGGAAGATGCAATCTCATTCATGGTGCCATCACCACCAACGGATATAATATTTGGAATGCCTTGCGCTGCTGCTTCTTTTGCAATCTCTGTTGCGTGTCCTGCATAGCGGGTTAAGACGATTTTGACTTTTTTGCGATCCGTTTTTAGCGTACTATAAATTAACTCCGTAATGTTATGCTTACGGGTAGTTCCTGATATTGGATTGATAATAAATAAAAATTGTATCGCTGTTTCGTTTGCTAACATTACTTTTTTATATGTGCACTTATATTGTTAAGAAATGAAGGAAATAAAAGTGTAATGTGGATCGTATGTTTTTATAAACATACGTTAATATCCGCCATTATACGTAGCATTCTGCTTGTTGATTTTTAAATCTTTCAACAGGGATGACTTCGCATTCAGAGTAAACATAAACGATTGACGTTCTCCTAGGGGAACCACATTTAAACTCATTTGCCAGCAATGCAAATCTCTAAATATTTGAATTGTAGTGTAACCTAATTTTTGGTTTAAAATATCAAAACCAGAGGTTACTTTAACTTTCCAATTGTCAGAAATTTTAACATCTCCATTAAAAGTTAATGAATTTACAT
>ERZ724509.1135-NODE-1135-length-10204-cov-2.839295_pt1 | contig 10204 bp, 12 predicted proteins | sample MGYA00376042_ERZ724509 | MGnify/ENA primary metagenome ERZ724509 (study PRJEB28724, sample SAMN07190887) | wastewater metagenome | isolation source: effluent of sewage treatment plant in Hong Hong | place: USA: Christiansburg, Virginia | collected 2016-03-01 ...
AACTACGAACGGTACGGATTGAGGGCAGAGATGATGAAGCCAATGACTCATATTAATGTGCACCAGGCTCCTCCTTACCACAGTAAAAATGTTCCGGTAGTGGGCAGCTACATCCCTCAGCATTTCATCCAAAACAATGGATTCCAAACACTCCGATCGATTAGTCCTCCACAAGCTGTGCAATTAAGGAGAGTGCCCAATCCAGAAGTAGTTCACTATTCTCCGAAAATCGAGGATGTGGTACCTACCAAAAGGATCTATGGACATGTGCGTGTACAGTCCTCCAAGATTGCTCAAGTTAGTCAAAATGAACCGAGGCCGATACATGTCAGCCAGGAAAGACAGCAACATCAAGAATATCAGCAAACTTCATATCAAAAACCAGTTGTTCCTGTGCTCGATTTGAAGCAGAATAAGCCGTCACAACGAGCAGAGAGCGGACCGCCAATAGCAAGTATCCCACCACCCAACAGAATAGACTGCAAAACTGAGCACAGTTCCGACTCTAAGCCTTCAACCCTTCACGACGAAATTCTTGAGAAGACCGAGAATTCCGGTTTAGGAAAGAAGAAAATTGCCAGTCGACGGACACACAAACAATCAAGGTCAGAGTTACCTATCGGAGACATCAACAACCGTTTTCTCGATACTGATTACGTCTATGGAGCGACCACTGCAAAGCAGAACAAAAAGCATCACATAGATCGCAGCGAAATCACACCTGGCCAATTCCGTTACCAAGGCGAGTACAACCACTGATCCACTATCCATTTATAATCTGCTCATGCTTTATCAGTGTGCCAGTGGCACGTAAGATTTCTTTACGTTTTCCAACTTTGGGTGTTTGGCACGATAGTCATCGATACGCTGTTCCATTTCGTGGCGGAAATGACGAATTAGGCCTTGAATGGGCCAAGCAGCAGCGTCACCAAGCGCGCAAATGGTATGTCCTTCAATTTGTCGGGAGATTTCCTACAATAAAATCTAAGTGTACGTCAAGCATATCGATCTCAGCGTAATCAGCCTTTCCAATTTCCATCCTTCCCATGATGTCAGCCAGCCAAGACGTACCTTCACGGCACGGTGTACACTGACCACAGCTTTCGTGCTGATAGAACTTTGACAGCCGTAAAATGGACTTGATGACATCAGTAGACTTGTTCATAACGATGACCGCAGCTGTACCCAAACCGCTTTGCTGTTCTCTAAGGGAATCGAAGTCCATCAGAACTTGCTCGCAAATTCCTTTGGGTAGCATTCGTACACTTGATCCTCCCGGAATAATTGCTTTAAGGTTGTCCCAGCCTCCAATAACTCCACCGCAGTGCCTATCGATGAGTTAGCGAAGTGGAATCGACATCTCTTCTTCGACAGTACAGGGGTTGTTCACGTGACCTGAGATGCAGAACAGCTTGGTGCCTCGGTTGTTTGGCCTACCAAAGGAAGCGAACCATCCCGACCCCCTCCTCATAATGGTTGGGCAGACAGAGACAGTTTCTACATTTGTGACTGTCGTCGGGCAACTATACAAACCACTGTTTGCGGGGAATGGTGGTTTGAGTCGGGGCTTACCCTGCTTGCCTTCAAGACTCTCCAGCAATCCAGTCTCTTCACCACAGATATAAGCTCCTGCTCCTGAATGAACGTACACATCAAAGTCAATACCAGAGCCACATGCATTCTTGCCTAGGAACCCTTGCGCGTATGCCTATCCTAAGCCGAAAGCTTACTTCATCAACAGCTTGCCTGAGGCAGTTGGCTTCGTACCAGAACTAACCACGAACGTAGATGTAGGCAGCGCGTGCCCTCATTGATGTTCCAACCACCAAAGCACCCTCAACAAGCTTATGCGGATCGTGCCGAAGGATTTATCGGTCCTTACAGGTACCTGGTTCAGACTCGTCTGCATTGATAACCAGGTAGCTTGGTCTCTCCTTCGTTGTCACCTTGGGCATGAACGAATATTTGAGTCCACTTGGAAATCCTGCACCTCCACGTCCCCTGAGCCCAGAAGCCTTGATCTCCGAGATGATCCAATCGGGTCCATTAATAAGAATATCTTTAGTGCGGTGCCAATCGCCCTGCATTAACATTGGTTGATACTCGCTTGAGAGCGCCCTTGATGTAGGGATCGCCATCTCGATAGAGATTCGTGAAGATACGGTCGTTATCCTTGAGCCCGCCGTAAGTCTTTTCGCTGGCGAAGCGAAACATTTTTCCAAGCACCCTGCCAATCATCCTCAAAGCTATAATAATACCGAATGAGCAACAGGAAATCGGTCGAGCGTTGCGACTACATCTTCAAGTTTGTCATTCTCGGCGATTCAGCAGTGGGCAAGACAAATCTTCTATTGCGCTTCACAGATGCAGACTATAAACCTAGTCACATCCCGACCATAGGAGTCGACTTTAAGATCAAGATAATGCCAATCGATGGCAAGACTGTCAAGATGCAACTGTGGGATACAGCAGGCCAATAGCGGTTCAAGACCATCACCGAAACATATTACAAAGGAGCGTCCGGCATTGTTCTTGTAATGTTTCCATTGATTAAGGTCTACTCAGTGTCTGATCGCAAGAGCTTTACGAACATAACATCCTGGATGGGACAAATATAGCAACGGTAGGAGGAGAATACGCCAAAGATAATTGTTGGGAACAAGTGCGATGTTCTGGAAAAGGAACGCTGTGTAACGACGGAAGAAGGTAAATAGTTAGCTCAGAAGTATGGAGTGTAGTTTCTCGAGACGAGTGCTCGCACCGGCCATAATGTAAACAATCTATTCGAGATACTGGGACGATTGGTAATGTAGCGGGCCGCAGTCGAGTAATAGAAGCAATAGTCGACAATGAAGTCGCAGCTAAGCCGAAGGCAGCTCACTGAAAAGAAGAAACAACGCTTTGATTGTTGCTAGAGCTGATGGGTCTGATAGTCATTCTATTATCAAACCGATAGGAACTGCCCTGTGCTCCCACCTGTTAAGTACCCCACCTTAAACTTGTCCAGGAGGTAGGTTGCATTGACCCATGGGTGGTACTTATCTACGTTGTGAGGGTATGGTACTGAACAGTTGATTGCATTCTTTGCCGCATCCCTCCAATAATTTGAGCCCGCCAGGATGGTAGTCCATATACATTGTCACATCGTAAACTATTCCGTTAAGGCTCAGCCAGGCTGACTATAAGGTGCAATGCTGTGCGAGCTCATGTGGGGTGATCTTCTTGAGCTCATGCTTCTGTGGTCCGTTGTGTCCTTCGATGAGCTTCATGAATTCCTGTTGAGGACGTCCCACTTTATGTGGCTTTTGGTAGTGCGGCGCCTGCTGATTCTTTGATTGTGGGACTGGAAATCCGTCATCCTTTGCGATCGGATTCAAGCCAATTTGACCGGGTGGGATGCTAGCTGGCGGCTGAGGTTTATTCCACATTGCGCAATTAACATATATAAGTCACCAGTTAAGTAGCATCGTTGATATGCTCTTCTACAGCGAGTGGTACTACGTTAGGTAGCGGGGCTCCGCAACGTACTTCAAATTGCTAGAGCGCGATTCACATTAATTCTTCGTATCAGTTTCGAGTTTGGCAGCTACTTCTTTGGGCTTACTTTCACCGATCTTTGGCTGCCCGCCACCATTGAAGCAGCCGGTTGGACAAGCCATAATTTCAATATAGGAATAGTTGCATTTGCCTTGCTTGATACTTCGAACAATATTCTGAATGTTGCGAAAGCCAAAGCACTGGGCCATTCGAACAGTGGTGTTTCCTACATGAAACGTGTCGTACCTTGTTGGAATTCATACTAAACGAAGTCGCTGTTACGGATCTGCTTGGTCTTAATTTCTTTGGCTTCGAGAGCTGCGATCAGAATGTGGATGTAACCGTTGCATTTTGGATCAATTGTTCGAGGAAGCCGGACAGACTGGATTGACCCGACCGATAAGCTGAAACTATCTACTGATCTTTCAATCCGAGACATCTAATATGGAAACAACTCCTTCCTCGGTTCAGTAGACGACTCTGAGCGGCATTTACAGTCTGTACAGTCCTTCCCTCCACAGTTACATTCCTTCTTCGACCGTAGCTTTATTAAATCGATGATTTCGCCTGCTGTCAGCACCAAGTCCACCTATTTGGTACCCGCTTGGTAGTCGAATCGAATTGCTTCAAGTTTTTTGTCGTAGCAAGGCATGATCCCCACTACGTATAGTCCTTCCTCTTTTATTAGGTCTCGAAGCATGCTTCCCATTATCTGCTGTGGAGATTTGACTTTGCTCATATGGGGTATCACTTACTTCGGAGCAACCTTCTCTGCGTAGCACACCCATCCTGGACACTCGGAACACAGAATGGGTCCGTCCTGTTCGCGTCGGCATAACCATTCTTCAACTATCAGGGCATGACATCTCTCAATTGCCTCCTGCATATCCAACAATCTTATTGCCCCAAACTACTCCTGGATGAACTTTTCTAGTGCGCACATTAGCTGATGCTGGCTAAGTTGGTAGTAGTTAGCCAATGATGCTCTTGCCTGTGGACTGAGAAACATCACGGTTTTCCTATCTTTTGTCTAAATTCCTTTGGAGGGTGTTACTTTGCTAAGGAACTCGTTGATGCTCATCTGCTACACCAGGAGACTCTCGGCGGTGGTTACGCACCCACTACATGCTAAACAGTCGTTCAGGGTAATCGTGGCTTTTCCACCTTTTTGCTCCTGTTTCGGAACGGATTGCTTGATCGGCTCCTATGCCTTCTCCATCATAGGTTTGACACATTGCTGAGAGGGGGCAATGTAGTCATCGATGTTGGCCAATTTGATAACTCCCGTAAACATTGGGCTGTTGATAAGTGATTATGCATATTTGTCCGATAATGGCCAGCTATCGAAATATTGACTCGCGATAAGGAGCTGGCAGAATATGACGGTATAGCGTAGCCTGCTTCTGTCGATTAGTTTTATAATTGCTGGTGGGATGTACACGCAGAGGGACACCGGATCTGCTGGACAAGCCAACCCCATCATCATCGAGTAACGCATCACAAAGGTAAACGGTGAGGTGGCCTACCGGCGCTATCGCCGTGGTGAATTCCTTGGAAAAGGTGAGATCGGTATATGATGCAGGCGGGTTTGCGAAGTGCTACGAAGCGACCAATCTCGAAACGAACAAAGTGTACGCTGTAAAAGTGATAGAGCGAGCTTCGTTGAATAAGAACCGCGCAAAACAAAAAGTAAGGCAACTTCGATTCAGCTTCTCTCGGAAATCAAGATTCACAAGTCGCTGCACCATCCCCACATCGTCCAGTTCGAGAACTGCTTCGAGGACGCCTAGAACGTCTACATCTTCCTCGAGCTGTGCACAAATAAGAGTTTAAGCGAGATGCTCAAACGACGAAAGAAGCTCACATACCGCTAGACGAAGTATTTCATGCATCAGATCATCTCTGCCACGCAGTACATGCATGGCCATCGCATCATCCATCGCGATCTCAAGATGGGAAACATCTTCATCAATGCCAACATGGAACTCAAGGTCGGTGATTTCGGGCTAGCAACCAAGCTAGAGTTCGCTGAGGAGAGGAAACGCACTATCTGTGGAACACCCAACTACATTGCACCAGAAATTATTTAGGGTATCGTGGGTCACTCCTACGAAGTAGATGTGTGGTCGTGCGGGGTTATTTGTTATGCCCTGCTATATGGTAAGCCACCATTCGAGACTAGCGAAGTCAAGGCAACTTATGCTCGGATCAAGGTTTGCAAATACGACTTTCCAGTACAGAATTCACTTTATGCAGGACGTGAGTGTACCCGAAGACGCGAAAGATTTCATCCGAAAGATTCTAGTATTGGACCCAAAGATGCGACCAACTTTGGACTAGCTATTAGACCACCCGTTCATGCAGAAGAAGGACGATATAAAATACCTGCCCATCGAAGCGTAATTGAACATACTATAAAGACTCACTGAAATACCCAATCTCAAGAACCAGTCCAACGAAGACATCAAAAAGAAAGAAGGGCCGCAGAAACTGAGAGCAACTGATTTCGCTGAAAAGAAGAAGGAGCAGGATGACTTTTTGGGGATGTGTACGAGCCCTCGAAATGGTATGGGCGGTCTCGATAAGCAGCCGTCAGGTGTGACAAACTCGTAACGGATACAAATCGATCGTCTGGGATCGGCTAACAGCACTTAGCGACCGGACGCCATTGACGATAAATCTCCGAGCGTACTAGCACAATAAGATGTGAGTGTGGTGAAGCACGTGGACTACTCGAGCAAGTACGGACTTGGCTACATCTTGAGTAACGGCTGCTACGGCGTATATTTCAACGACGCCAGCAAAATAAACTTCAACCCAACAACAGAGGAGATCAGCTTCATTCCGAAACCGGAGGAAGCTAAGTAGGACAGCTCCATTCTGAAGTACACCCCAGCCACGCTACCGAAACTGAAGGACCTGCAGAAGAAGTACTCGCTGCTTGAGCATTTCAAGTACTACTTAGATGCAGAGATGAAAGACAAGAAGTTCGTGAAGCTAACATCAACCAAGTTGGTGTACATGAAACAGTGGCTCAAGACAAAACACGCGATCATGTTTCGGTTGAGCAATAAAGTGTTTCAGGTTGATTTCTTGGACCAGTCCCAAATTCTCCTGAATACCGATAGTAAGATGGTGACGTACACCAACAAGAAGGGTTAGAGGTCAGTACACACCCTCAACGAGGCACTGAACAGCTCGGAGAGCGAGATGTCACGGCGAATCAACTATACCAAGGGCATTCTCAACAGCATTCGCAAGAATAGCGAAGAACCGCAGGTGGAGGGAGTTTGACCAAAGCATGCATGTACACTAAGTAAAAGTAACTGCAACAATTGAGTCAGTTGTCCAAGTAGCGGACATTAGGGTTGAAGCGGGATTAGACCATCCTTTCGAGGTCTTCGGTGCGTTTTTATGGTGCCACCCTTTAGAACAGGCCTAACTTTTCGGGAAGTTCGCCCACTCGTCGTAAAGGCTTGAACCGTAGGATTCTTGCGATGTCGATATTGTCCTCTCTTGGTGTCATTGGTGTTTTTCTAGCAAGACGCTCCGTGAAGATCTAGCAGCACTACTTCCTGTCAAAATTTGGTGGACTCAGCAGCTCAATGATGTCATCTATCAGGCTTTGCTTGATAAGCTCGTCGATCATGTAGCTCCTTTCCAAACTCGGAGAAGAATTGACCTCGATGAGGTAGCAATTTAGCTGGTCATCGATCATTATGTCATAACCGAATAGCTCGAAAGCACTGGGGAACCTTGGCATGCCCATCGAGCAAGCTAACAGGGACTTCACAATGATATCGTGAACTTTATCCCAAATAACTTGCCAGCGTACCCCCATACCTTCCAGCTTCTCCTGGAGGCTTTTGAAGCTAATCTTGCTGCCGCCCTCGAAAGTTGCTGCGGCATCTCTATTGTTCTTTTGGATAGCAAAGTTGGTCAGATGGATGAATGTATTTTTGATGCTGTCTGCATTCATCGTAAATTTTTCGGTGCTGAGCCGAGCAAATCCCTACCGGTACACGAATGCTTCGAGAGGGTGGATACTGGTGACCAGCACATAGATTCGCATATCAAATTTATAGCCGTCCAGTAGCAAGGGGTTGCGCAGGTACTTCTGCACCACGATGTTATCCACATAGCTCAGGTCGGCGATGTTGTTGATCAGTTTGATTCCACGGCCACGTGACTTACCGATGGGCTTCATAATCCAGATATTGTTAGCGCCTTCCAGCATCTGATCATCATGGAACTTGGCCGAGAACTGGCTGAACTCCTTTGGGAGGTTATAAGTTAGCGGCATGAACGGCACGGACACTTTCAACCGTCGAAGGTTTTCCATGTTCTTGTACAACAAATCCTTTCGGCTGATGTTCTTGTTCAGCGGAAAGTGATTTACCTTTTGAAATACCAGCAACTTGTTCAAGTCAAGCTCAGGTTTAGCCCATGTCCAGAACAGATTCCAGCTAGACTTCATGTTCATGCCATGAGGGAGTTCCCGCCACCCCTTCACCCTCAGAAAGGTCGTGGTAACGATGTCGTACACTTATTCCCGATTACGAACCACTCGGTAACTCATAGTGTCCTTCTCATCTTCAAACCGGCCGTGCAGGTTTTCATTGAAGACACTCAACCTGGCAATCATCTTCTTAATGTCGATGTGCGTGGTCTGAGCATGAGCCAGCAATTGCCTTGGCTCATTGATATAAACTGTATTGTTGTTATCGAAGGGAGTGAACAGCGGTTTCCGGTAGCTGTTAGATTCCATGACTTCACGATGGATGCTGAACAGGGCGTACATCTCCTTCATGATGACATTGATGTCCAGGACAGCCTCGGCAATTGGTTTCATGTAGTATACGGAAAATAGGTGGCTAAATGAGGGGTAGTGACACAGATAGTCCTCAATGTAGTCCGGAAGCGTTCGTTGTATAATTACTTGGGGTTGCTCTTCCTTCTTCTTCTGTTTCTTCGGCTTTTGGATGTTCGGTATCGGTTTACGGTCTTTTTCAACAGGCTCCTGATTGGGTGGAACATCTTGCTCCACAAGCTCCTTATCCTTGACTGGCTGGGTTTAATTGATGTCCTGCCTACTCAATATCTGTGCTGCTCTGGCCTTGTACTCCTCCATTTCCGACATAGCCTTGTTTACTTGGTCATTGACTATCACGCGTTCGAGTTATCTCTCCTATCTCATTTTCTTCATCTTCTCCAAATTCTAGTTGGCTTGCTGCCGCACATTGTTCCAGTACTCTTCGGAATAGCATTCTTTATCTTCCTTCTTCGGTCGCTCTCTCTCTTCCTTCGGTGTATTCACACTATTGATTTCATCTTCAGTAGGTGTTGATGGTTCTATTATCTTGCTGTCTTGGTTGGATATTTTTGATATATTTGCAGACTTTTGGGAAGAGGCAGTCGAATTTCGAATCAATCTGCCCTTGAGTTCGAAGTGTTTCCCGGATAGAGGTCTCTGCTCCTCTTCTTCAGCTTCTTCTTTAATTTCCTCGGAGATGCTACTGCCATCTTCTTTCTCTTTAATCAATTCTATTCTAGTTTCAGCCAATTGTTTAAACTGTTCTGTCAGTGATGCTTCAGGAGGCTTGTTAAATTTCTGAGGAGCCAGCCGAGCCTCGACAGTCAAGTCTTATAAGTTGCTGAGCTTGACAATATCCTTTGCAACACTTTCTTCTATCTCCTCCTCTTTGATCAGGTTTATCTCCGCATTTGTTTTGCCGTTGTTTTCCGGTTGAACTGTCAGAAATGGCTCTTTCTCTTATGAGAATAACGTGGGAGCTTTAACCAATTTATGAGCTTCCACTTCAACAGTGTCCTATGGTTCGCTAGGAATTTGTTGTATTATTGATGGTTTTTCCTCTGCCGGACGCGTTACGATAAGCTGTTCCGATTTCATCACAACGTTGAGCTCTGCTGTTGGTTTCTACTCTGCTTCGGTCGGGTTTTGTAGGTTCTTTCGCTTTGTTGTTTCCTTATTCTTTTTTTCTTGCTAATCTTGACGAATCATGTCCAGTAGCTCTTTGTTGCTAGTTATCTTGTTGCTTGCAGGCTTTGGTTGGGTTGGCTTTGAGGGTAGCTTGGGTTTCTATATCGATCGGTCTGCAGGCTGAACTGTCTTCGGTTTATTATCATCGATTTTTCTGTGATGCTATACAGTTTTTGACTGTTTCGACTATTGGTGCCGAACCAGTGGCTGATCTGGATGTTCAACGGGGTGTGGGCGTGGCGGATGATGTTTGTCGGCTTACAATTTCTTCATTTGCGATCCCTTGCCAACCACCACCTTATCGCCACCCACCTTTGTCCTAGCCAACAGCTTCATCATCATTTCGGAAGTACCACTCTTCCTCTTCTTGTTGTTCAAGCCCATCTTCACTGATTTATCACTGCTCTATAGGGTGTAGTGGCTGCTATTGGTCATCAGCTCAGGCCGAAACTGTTACGGTTCATTGCTGTTCACTGTAGATGCTGTGGTTGGTGGCTTATTCTTATTAAGGTTGATATGTCCAGCAGCCTCTCGGATTTGTTCGTTAGGCTTGGTATTTGCTTACTCCACAAGTCTTTGAAGCTAACGGTTGAAGTCGTCGAATTGCCTGAGAAAATCAAAGAAACCATCACCTCCATTTTGCGGATCGTTATTCGCATTTAATTT